>ERZ778029.2550-NODE-2550-length-12266-cov-11.838834_pt1 | contig 12266 bp, 10 predicted proteins | sample MGYA00375759_ERZ778029 | MGnify/ENA primary metagenome ERZ778029 (study PRJEB29350, sample SAMN05389819) | bioreactor metagenome | isolation source: Ammonium sulfate bioreactor | place: South Africa: University of Cape Town | collected 2014-04-04 ...
CTTCCACGTCAACGGCGACGATCCGGAAGCCGTGGTGTTCGCGGCCAAGATCGCGATCGAATTCCGGCAGCGCTTCCACAAGCCGGTCGTCATCGACATGTTCTGCTACCGGCGGCACGGCCACAACGAGGGCGATGAGCCGTCGTTCACGCAGCCGCTGATGTACAAGAAGATCGCGACCCACGCCTCGGTGCTCGACGTCTATTCCAAGCGGCTGATCGCCGAGAACGTGATGACCGAGGCGGAGATCGACAAGGCCAAGGCGGACTGGCGCGCCAAGCTTGATATCGAGCTCGAGGCCGGCACCAGCTACAAGCCGAACAAGGCCGACTGGCTCGATGGCAAGTGGGCCGGCTTCAAGACGGTGGGCGAGGACGACGATCCGCGTCGCGGCATCACCGGCGTCGATGTTGCGGTGCTGAAGGATATCGGCCGCAAGATCACCAGGGTGCCGGATGGTTTCCGCGTTCACCGCACCGTGCAGCGTTTCCTCGACAACCGCGAGAAGGCGATCGAGAACGGGGTTGGCATCGACTGGGCGACCGGCGAGGCGCTGGCGTTCTGTACGCTGATGCTCGAGGGCCATCGTGTTCGTCTGTCCGGACAGGACAGCGAGCGCGGCACGTTCTCGCAGCGCCATTCGGTGCTGTTCGATCAGGAAGACGAGAGCCGCTACACACCGTTCAATCACCTCGCGCCCGACCAGGGCCACTACGAGGTGCTGAACTCGATGCTCTCGGAGGAAGCGGTTCTTGGCTTCGAGTACGGCTACACGCTGGCCGAGCCCAAAGCGCTGACGATGTGGGAAGCGCAGTTCGGCGATTTCGCCAACGGCGCGCAGGTCGTTTTCGACCAGTTTATCTCGTCGGGCGAGCGCAAGTGGCTGCGCATGTCGGGTCTCGTCTGCATGTTGCCGCACGGTTACGAAGGGCAGGGGCCGGAGCATTCCTCGGCGCGGCTCGAGCGTTACTTGCAGATGTGCGCGGAAGACAACATGCAGGTGGCGAACTGCACCACGCCCGCGAACCACTTCCACATTCTGCGCCGTCAGTTGCGCCGCGAATTCCGCAAGCCGCTGATCCTGATGACGCCGAAGTCGCTGCTGCGCCACAAGCGTGCAGTATCGCGGCTCGACGAACTCGGCGACGGCACCTCGTTCCACCGCATCCTGCACGACGATGCGGCGATGCTGCCCGATGAGCCGATCAAGCTGGTCGCGGACGACAAGATCCGTCGCGTCGTGCTGTGCTCCGGCAAGGTCTATTTCGATCTCTACGAGGAGCGCGAGAAGCGCGGCATCGACGACATTTACCTGATGCGGATCGAGCAGCTTTACCCGGTACCGCTCAAGGCATTGGTGCAGGAGTTGTCACGCTTCAAGAGCGCGGAAGTGGTGTGGTGCCAGGAGGAACCGCGCAACATGGGCGCGTGGCACTTCATCGAGCCTTATCTTGAGTGGGTGCTGAACCAGGCCGGCGCCGCCAACCGGCGGCCGCGCTACACCGGTCGAGCCGCCTCCGCCGCCACCGCCACCGGGCTGATGTCGAAGCACCTCGCACAGCTCAAGGCGTTTCTCGACGATGCGTTGGGATGACGTGATCGAACGCCGCGACGTCCGGCCGCCGCCGGTCGTCGCGCTCTGCCTTGATTTGAATAACGACATGATATGGCGGGCAGCTTCCGCGCTTATCTCAAGAGGACATGACAATGACTGAAATCCGCGTCCCGACGCTGGGAGAATCCGTCACCGAAGCCACCATCGGCAAGTGGTTCAAGAAGGCGGGCGACGCCGTCGCGGTCGACGAACCGTTGGTCGAACTCGAAACCGACAAGGTCACCATCGAGGTGCCCGCGCCTTCCGCCGGAACGCTGGGCGAGATCATCGCCAAGGACGGTGAGACGGTCGCCGTCGGTGCGTTGCTCGGACAGATCACCGATGGCGCCGCGCCCGCGGCGAAGCCGGCGGCGCCCGCCGCCCAGGCTGCCCCTGCGGCCGCGCCGGCACCTGCCGCCGCGCCCGCGCAAGCGAAGGCGCCGCCTGCCGATGCGCCGCTGGCGCCGTCGGTGCGCAAGCTCTCCGCCGAGAGCGGCATCGATGCCTCCACCGTGGAAGGCACCGGCAAGGACGGTCGCGTCAGCAAGGGCGACATGCTCGCCGCCATCGAGAAGGCGGCGTCCAGCGCCACGCCGGTCAATCAGCCGGCCGCCGCCGTGCAGGTGCGCGCGCCGTCGCCGGCGAGCGATGCCGCGCGCGAGGAACGCGTGAAGATGACGCGGCTGCGCCAGACCATCGCGCGCCGCCTCAAGGACGTGCAGAACACCGCCGCGATGCTGACGACCTTCAACGAGGTCGACATGGGCAACCTGATGGCGCTGCGCAGCCAATACAAGGATGTGTTCGAGAAGAAGCACGGCACCAAGCTCGGCTTCATGGGCTTCTTCACCAAGGCCTGCGTGCAGGCGCTGAAGGATATCCCCGCGGTCAACGCCGAGATCGACGGCACCGACCTGATCTACAAGAACTACTATCATATCGGCGTTGCGGTCGGCACCGATCGCGGTCTCGTCGTGCCGGTGGTGCGCGATTGCGATCAGAAGTCGATCTCCGACATCGAGAAGTCGATCGCCGATTTCGGCCGCCGCGCGCGTGACGGCCAGCTCAAGATCGACGAGATGCAGGGCGGTACCTTCACCATCTCCAACGGCGGCGTTTACGGTTCGCTGATGTCGACGCCGATCCTCAACGCGCCGCAGTCCGGCATTCTCGGGATGCACAAGATTCAGGAGCGGCCGATGGTGGTCGGCGGCAAGATCGAGATCCGCCCGATGATGTATCTGGCGCTGTCCTACGATCATCGCGTCATCGACGGCAAGGAAGCGGTCACCTTCCTCGTCCGCGTCAAGGAGACGCTGGAAGACCCGGCGCGGCTGGTGCTGGATCTGTGAGGATGGCGCGATGACCGACGCCGCGCGGGAGTCCCGCGTCGCCATCGTCACCGGCGGCAGTCGCGGCATCGGCCGCGCGACGGCGATGGCCGCCGCGACGCACGGTTGGCGTGTGGTCATCGGCTATGTCAGCAACGCGGCGGCCGCGCGCGAGACCGTCGCGGCCATCGAGGCCGGCAACGGCAAGGCGATGGCGGTGCGCTGCGATGTCGGCATCGAGTCCGATATTCTCGGCCTGTTCAAGGCGGCGGACGATTTCGGCACGCTGGGCGCGCTGGTCAACAATGCCGGCATCGTCGGGCCGACGGCGCGCGTCGAGGCGCTCACGGCGGACCGCATCGATCACATGCTGCGCGTCAACGTCACCGGTAGCTTTCTCTGCGCGCGCGAGGCGGTGAAGCGGATGTCGACCAAACACGGCGGCAAGGGCGGCGTCATCATCAACCTGTCGTCGGTGGCGGCGACGCTCGGCTCCGCCAATACCTATGTCGATTACGCGGCCTCGAAAGGCGCCATCGATACCTTCACCATCGGGCTCTCCAACGAAGTCGCGGCCGAGGGCATTCGCGTCGTCGGTATCCGGCCGGGGCTTATCGACACGGAGATTCATGCCAGCGGCGGCGAACCCGAGCGCCACTTCCGGCTGGCGAAAACCGTGCCGATGCAGCGCGTGGGCACCGCGGACGAAATCGCCAACGCCATCGTCTGGCTGATGTCGGACGAGGCGTCCTATGTCACCGGCACCACGATCAATGTTTCCGGCGGGCGCTGATCCCGCCTTTGTACCGACAGGATTGATATCATGGCTTCCTACGATCTCATCGTCATTGGCACCGGCCCCGGCGGTTACGTCTGTGCGATCCGCGCGGCGCAGCTTGGCATGAAGGTGGCCGTCGTCGAAAAGAACGCGACGCTTGGCGGCACCTGCCTCAACGTCGGCTGTATGCCCTCGAAAGCGCTGTTGCACGCCTCCGAACTGTTCGAGGAAACCGGGCATTCCTTCGCCAAGATGGGCATTGCGGTTGGTTCGCCGTCGCTCGATCTGCCGGCGATGATGAAGTTCAAGCAGGAAGGCATCGACGGCAACGTCAAGGGCGTCGAATTCCTGATGAAGAAGAACAAGATCGACGTGCTGCGTGGTACCGGTCGCATCGTCGCTGCCGGCAAGGTCGAGGTGAAAGCCGCGGATGGTGCGACGCAGACCGTTGAGACGAAGAACATCGTTATCGCCACCGGCTCGGATGTTGCGCAACTGAAGGGCATCGAGATCGACGAGAAGCGCGTCGTCTCCTCCACCGGCGCGCTGGCGCTGGGGAAGGTGCCGGGCAAGCTCTTGATCGTCGGCGCCGGTGTCATCGGTCTTGAACTCGGCTCGGTGTGGCGGCGTCTCGGCGCGCAGGTCATCGTCGTCGAATTCCTCGACCGCATCCTGCCGGGCATGGATGGCGAGGTGGCGAAGCAATTCCAGCGTCTGCTGGAGAAGCAGGGTTTTGCTTTCAAGCTCGGCGCCAAGGTCACCGGTATCGATAGCAGCGGCGCGACCTTGAAGGTTCAGGTCGAGCCCGCCGCCGGCGGCGTGGCGGAGACGCTCGACGCCGACGTGGTGCTGGTCGCCATCGGGCGCGTGCCGCACACCGAGGGATTGGGCCTCAAGGAGGCCGGCGTCGCGCTCGACAATCGCGGCCGCGTCGAGATCGACAATCACTTCGCTACCAACGTGAAGGGCATCTACGCCATCGGCGACGTGGTGCGCGGGCCGATGCTGGCTCACAAGGCCGAAGACGAGGGCGTGGCGGTCGCGGAAATCATCGCGGGGCAGGCCGGACATGTGAACTACGACGTCATTCCGGGCGTGGTCTACACAACGCCGGAAGTCGCGAGCGTCGGCAAGACAGAGGAAGAACTGAAGCAGGCGGGTGTGGCCTACACCGTCGGCAAGTTCCCCTTCACCGCCAACGGTCGCTCCAAGGTCAACCAGACCACCGACGGCTTCGTGAAGATACTGGCCGACGCCAAGACCGACCGCGTGCTCGGCTGTCACATCGTCGGTCGCGAGGCCGGTGAGATGATCCACGAGGCCTGCGTACTGATGGAGTTCGGCGGTTCCGCCGAGGATCTCGCTCGGACCTGTCATGCCCATCCGACGCGCTCGGAGGCGGTCAAGGAAGCCGCGCTTGCGGTGGGGAAACGCGCCATCCATATGTAAGTCGACTCTGGCGCTCCGCCGGAGCGGAGTACCGTGTCGATGCGACGCCTGCTGCAGCCGGTCTGGTTTCTGCTCGCGCTGATCTTTCTGGTCGAGGCGTGGCTGTGGGATCATCTCCAGCCTGTCGTCGCGCGCGTCGTGGCGTGGATTCCGCTGCGCGAGATCAAGGCATGGATCGCGGATCGGATTCAGCATCTGTCCCCGCCGCTGACGCTGATCGTGTTTCTGATCCCGGCGGTGCTGCTGTTTCCGCTGAAGGTCGCCGGGCTCTGGCTTCTGGCCCATCACTACTGGTTCAGCGCGATGGCGGTCGTCGTCTTTGCCAAGCTGATGGGCGTTGGCGTTGCCGCCTTCATTTTTGAGGTGACGAGGCCGAAGCTGTTGCAGATGGCTTGGTTCAAGTGGGTCTACGAGACCGTGCTGATTATCCGGGCCAAGGCGCAAGAGTTGGTGGCGCCGGTGATGGCACGCATCAGGGCCGTATTGGCGCGGTTGCGCGCAGGTTCATCTTCGCGCTGGGTCCGCATGATCCAGCGCATCCGTCATCGCGTGCAATCGGCGCGGTAGCGGACACGGGCCGGCGATGTCGTCTTGCGTTTGAAAATCCGATCTGGTCGAAGCCGAAGTGTCGGCGCGCTTCTCACGCGCCCGGCTTGATCGGCTGATAGAAGAACCGCTCGCGAAAAATTCGGTCGCCGCGCCATTCCTGCCAGGCGATCTCGTCGACCTTGAGCACCTTGCCGTCGTGATCGGTGAGTTCGAACATCCAGTGGATCGCAACGCGGTCTCCGTCCACGGCGGAGCCCAGCGCCTTGGAATAGACGTGCTTCATCCGCGCCAGCACACCGCGCTCGTGCGCCACCAGCGTGTTGCGACCGACGCGCGGCGGGGCGGCGTTCTCCTGCATGGTGGCGTCTTCGGTGTAGTATCGCTCGATGGCGCCGGCGTGATCGCCACTCGCGACCACGGCGATGAATTCATCCACGCGCGCCCGCGTCGGCATTGGTCTCTCCTTGTTCGTTATCTTGTGGCAGGGTAGAACATGAATCCGGGAAGCGGCACCGGTTTTGGGACTGGCGTTATGGCGCAACCATTCGCCGCCGTCGTCCCGCCGCCGCGAAAGCCAGCGCGATCAGTCCGATGGCGACTGGCGGATAGACCACGAGATTGACCATCGACCAGCCGAAATCCGCGAGCAACTGTCCGGAGAGGAACGAGCCGACCGCCATTGTGCCGAACACCAGGAAATCGTTGAACGCCTGCACCTTGTTGCGTTCCTGCGGCTGGTGGGTTTCCAGCACCAGCGCGGAGGCGCCGATGAAACTCAGGTTCCAGCCGAAGCCAAGCACGAACAGGCCGATCAGGAAGTGATGCGAGGTGATGCCGGCGAGCCCGATGCCGGCGGCGGTCGCTTCCAGCAACAGCCCGGCTGCGGCCACGGTGGGCGCGCCGAAGCGGGAAATCAGCGCGCCGGTGAAGAAACTCGGGCCGTACATCGCCACGATGTGCCACTGGATGCCGGTGTTGGAGTCGGAGAGCGGCAGGCCGCACATCTTCATGGCGAGCGGCGCCGAGGTCATCACCAGATTCATCATCGAATAGGACACGACGCCGGAGATCGCCGCCGCGATGAAGCGCGGCTGCCGCGCGATCTGCATCAGCGGACGGCCGGCGCCGAGATCGGACGGCGGCGCGGGCGGCGAATCGACGCCCGCCACCACGGCCATGGCGATCAGCGCGATGCCCGCTTGCGTCAGGAAGCTGACGGCGAACAGATAGGGCGGCCAGATGTCCATGGTCCACTGCACCATCTGCGGACCGAGCACACCGGCGAACACGCCGCCCGCCATCACCCACGACACCGCCTTGGGGCGGAACGCGGCGCTGGCGCCGTCGGCGGCGGCAAAGCGATAGGATTGCGACACCGCGCCGTAGAAGCCGCCGAGCATGGTCGCGACGCAGAACAGAGCGAACGAACCGCGCAGGATGGCGATGCAGCCGAGCACGCCGGTCAGCGTGCCGAAGCCGGTGCCGACGATGAAGGCGGTGCGGCGGCCATAGCGGCGGGAAATGTAACCCGTCGGCAGCGTCGCCATGGCGAGGCCGAGCACGTAGACCGACAGCGGGACCGTTGCCAGCGCCAGGCTCGGGGCCAGCGTCGCGCCGACGATGGAGCCGGTGGCGAAGATCACCGCCGAGTTGGCGCCGGTCAGCGCCTGGGCGATCGACAGCCGCACCACATTGGCGCGCGCCCGCTGATCGTCGGCGAATTCGTCGAGGGTGGCTTCCGTCATGTCTCGCAATCCCGCAACGCCCGCACGCCAGATCGCTTCCGGGCAGGAAAGACATTCTTCAGCGTCGCGTCGTGATGGCATAAATATCCGCGAAAGCGCGGTATGGGGGAAGATAAATCTTACTGCGGCACAGGAATCAACGCACGCAAACGCGGATCAGCCCAGCATTTGCGGTGCGGTGGCGAGGCGCTTGCCGGCATCCGCAACCATGCCCGAGATGATGTCTCCCGCATCGCGCTCAGCCGTGATCAGGTCCACTGCCTCGCCGACAATGACTGCGGCGACCGACGTATCGCCGTCAGCGGCGGCCTTGAGATAGCGCGGCTTCTCGATATCGACGCGCGCCTTGAGGCCGTCGAGATCGCGATCCCATTGCACAATGGCTGGGTTCTTCAGGGTGCGGATGTTCCACTGTCCGGGCCACTCGAGACCGCGGGCCACGTCGATCGCCGAACTGCGGATGGTGTCGTCGCCGCTGGCGGCGACGGCGACGCGCTTGTTGTTGGGGTGGGTCAACGCCTCGCGGCTGGCATAAAACAGCGAGCCGCATACGACGCCCGCTGCGCCCAGCATCAGCGCTGCCGCGAGGCCGCGTCCGTCGGCGATGCCGCCGGCGGCGACCACCGGGACCTTGTGGCCGATCGCGTCCACCACGGCCGGCACAAGCGGCAGGGTCGACCGTCCGCCGCCGTGTCCGCCGGCTTCCGCGCCTTGTGCGACGATGATGTCGGCACCGTCGGCGACGGCCTTGCGTGCCTGCGCCACCGTCTGGATCTGCGCGATCAGCGGTATGTCGGCGCGCTTGATCGGCGCGGCAAAGTCGTCGATGTCGCCGAACGACAGGAACATCGCCTTCGGCCGATGCGCCAGCGCGAGATCGAGCAGCGCCGGGTTCTTGCGCAACGACCAGGTGATGAAGCCGATGCCAACGCGGGCATTGCCGGCCTCCAGCAGTTGTTGGCTTAGCCACTCCTTGTCGCCATAGCCTCCGCCCACGATGCCAAGCCCGCCGGCATTGGTGATCGCCGCGGCCAGCGCGCCGCCGGAGACGCCTGCCATCGGCGCCAGCAGGATCGGATGTTCGATGTCGAGTAACGAGGTGAGCGCGGTCTTGATCGGCATGGCGGCCTTCGGGAGCAAGGGAATGCTGAATAGATGTATTTCATGCACTCATTTGGCGCTACGGACAACCCATTCGTGCGGCGGGTCTACCTGGCCCATGGGGAGAGGGGGGCCGACAGCATCCGCGGCAAATCAGTCTGAACCCGGCACGCAGGACACGAGGTCGATCAGCCTGTCTTGCTTCGCCCGAACGCCACGATCAGATTGTTGGCGGGCATCTCCACCACGTCATGCAGCGCGAGACCGTGACGCTCCGCCACAGCGCGAACCTCGTCGACGTCGCGCACGCCCCAGTCCGGATTGCCCTCGCGCAGGCTGGTGTCGAACACCGCGTTGCTGACGGCGGAGTGCTTGCCGTCGCGCTTGAACGGACCATACAGAAAGAGCCGTCCGTCCGGACGAAGCGCACGTCCGGCGCCGGCGAGCAGGCCCTCCGCGACGCTCCATGGCGCGATGTGAATCACGTTGGCGCAAAAGATCGCCAGCAGCCGATGCGGATCGGCACCCGGCATTGTCGCGCGCCAGCCGGGATCGGACAGATCGAGCCGCTGCGGCGCGTGAACGTTGGCGAGCTTCGCGTGCGCGCGCCACGCCGCGATGCTTTTCAGATGCGCCTCGTTATAGTCGCTCGGCCACCAGTCGATATCCGGCGTGTGGCGCGCGAAATGGACGATATGCTGACCGGTGCCGCTGCCGGCCTCCAGCACGTCGCCGCTCTGGTCGCGCAGGAACGGCTCGAGCACCGCCCAGATAGCTTCGTGATTGCGATGAAACGCGGCCGCATCCAGCCGACCGTCGGGCTCGACCCGGCGGCCGTCCTTGCCGAACTCGACGATGTATTCGGCCATCGTCAGCTCCGTCTCACTTGTTGTCGCCGTTGAACTGCGATTGCTCCAGTTCGAGATAGATGCGGTAGGCATTGCCGCGATTGTTGCTGGTAAAGGCCGGCATGTCCTTGTACTTCGACCAGTCGGTCTGCGCGTAGGCTGCGTCGAAGTCGGTCCAGTTCTGTACCGCCTTGGTCATCGCATCGCGGACATACTGGATATAGTCGCGCGTGAACGCGATGGCCTCGGCTGCCTTGGTCGAGGCCTTGCCGTGGCCGGGGATGATGAACTTCGGTTGCAGCTTTTCCACTTCGTTGAGAGCGGCGAGCCAGTGCGCGGTGGAGACGTCATCGCTGTTCATGAACGGGATGCGGCTGTTCTGCACGATGTCGCCGGCGAACAGCACGCCGTCGGGTTCCACCATCATCATCATGTCGCTGGAGGAATGCGCGGGGCCGGCAAAGATCAGCGTCAGGGTGCGGTCGCCGAGCGTGATCGTCACGCGCTCCTTGAACGTGATGTCCGGCGGCACCACGCGGGTGTTCTCGTCGACCCACGGATAAAGCGCGCCGCGCCGCTGGTCGAGCCGCTGCTCGGCGCGCTCGTCGGCGGTCTCTTCGTTGACTTTGTAGTCGCCGGCCTGCTCCTGCGCGATAATTGTCGCCTGCGTGTGATCCCTGAACGCCTGCAAGCCGTAGATGTGATCCGCATGATAGTGGCTGGCGATGACGTAGCGCACCGGCTTGTCGGTATGTTTCCTGATGTCCTGCAGCAGGGCCCAACCGAGGCTTGGCGTGCCGAGCGCGTCGAACACCGCCACGCCATCCGAGGTGACGACGAAGCCGGCGTTCGAGGTGTTGCCCTCATTGTCCTTGCCGGGAATACCGGGATTGCCGATGCTGAACCAGATCTGCGCTCCGGGAACCTGCTCGATATGCAGCGGCTTGGTCAGCGGTGCGTAGGACGTCTCGCGCGTCTGCGCGAGACTCGCGGCGGATGCGAGATTTGCCGTTCCCAGCAGCATGGCCAGCGCGACGACATGGCGGGTCATGTCATGTCTCCGCAGTAAATCTGCTTCAGTACCTTGAGCATCTTCAGCGCGCGCGGATCGGAAACGCGATAGTTCAGCGTTTGCGCCGAGCGGCGGTAGTCGATGAGACGGTCGCCGCGCAGCTTCGCCAGATGCTGCGACAGCGCCGAGGGGCTGAGGTCGATTACGTCCAGCATGTCCCCCACCGTCATTTCGCCGCGCACCGCAAGAAAGCAAAGTATCAGCAAACGCTTTTCGTTGCCCAATAGTTTCAGGAGCTGCGCGGCATCGCTAGCCTGTCGCGCCAGCCGCTTCATGTCGGCGGCGGCATTTCCGCCTGTCTTTCGCGCGGACATCTTCGCGAGCGGCATGACGATATCCAAGACTACGTGCGAGGCTGCGTGGAACGAACGGGTTCCACCCTACCGCATCACGTCTAGTTTAGCATTGACTAAATTAACGTGCGACGATACGTCTTGCATCAATAACACGCGAGGCGGTCGCAAATCGCCGACGGAACAAGCGGCTGTCCGCCGCAAAGCGAGGAAACGTGCGGCCCCCATTCTGGCGCGGCAAGCCCGGACCATCCCATCGCGGCGATTCCGAGGGAATCGCGTTCAACCGTCGCACGCTGCTCGGCGTTGGCGCGGCACTCACCGGAACTCTCGCGCTCGGGCGAAATGCAGCGGTGGCGCAGGGCGAGGGCGCGTCGCCGCCAGCGGACGCGCCGTGGTCGCAATCGCTCGGCGCCGGCGTGGTCGATCGGCCCTATGGCAGCCCGGCGGAATTCGAGGCCGGCGTCATCCGTCGCAACGTGCCGTGGCTCACCGCCGGCACCGAATCCTCCATCAGCTTCTCGCCGCTGCAACATCTCAACGGCATCATCACGCCCAATGGACTGTTCTTCGAGCGCTATCACGCGGGGCGTCCCGACGTCGATCCGAAGCTGCATAGACTGATGATTCACGGCCTTGTCGAGCGGCCGTTGCTGCTGACGATGGACGATATCGTGCGCTTTCCGTCGGTGTCGCGCATTCACTTCATCGAATGTCCGGCCAATGGCGGCATGGAGTGGCGCGCGGCGCAGCTCAATTCGCTGCAATTCAATCACGGCATGGTCAGTTGCGCGGAATGGACCGGCGTGAAGCTGTCGACCCTGCTTGAGGAGGTCGGCCTCAAGAAGGAAGCGAAGTGGGCGATGGTGGAGGGCGCCGACGGCGCGCACATGAACCGCAGCCTGCCGCTGGAGAAATGCCTCGATGATTGCCTCGTGGTCTATGCGCAGAACGGCGAAGCGCTGCGGCCGGAGCAGGGCTATCCGCTGCGTCTCCTGGTGCCGGGCTGGGAAGGCAATGTCAGCATCAAGTGGCTGCGTCGGATCAAGATCGGCGACAAGCCATGGCATTCGCGCGAGGAGACGTCGAAATATACCGACCTGATGCCGGACGGCACTTCGCGCGGTTTCACCTGGCTGATCGATGCCAAGTCGGTCATCACGTTCCCCTGCCCGGAAAAGCCGCTGCACGGTCCGGGCCTGTATGAAATCCGCGGGCTGGCGTGGACCGGCCGCGGCAAGGTCAAGCGCGTCGATGTCTCGGTCGACGGCGGCCTCAACTGGCAGACGGCGCAACTGCATGAGCCGATCCTGTCGAAGGCGCTGACGCGGTTTTCGATGCCGTGGCGCTGGGACGGCAAGCCGGCATTGCTGGAATCCCGCGTCATCGACGAGACCGGTTACGTGCAGCCGACCATCGTGCAACTGCGGGAGAAGCGCGGCACCAATTCAGTCTACCACAACAACGCGATTCAGACCTGGCAGGTGAAAGCGGACGGGAGCGTGT
>ERZ778029.2560-NODE-2560-length-12235-cov-3.722003_pt1 | contig 12235 bp, 8 predicted proteins | sample MGYA00375759_ERZ778029 | MGnify/ENA primary metagenome ERZ778029 (study PRJEB29350, sample SAMN05389819) | bioreactor metagenome | isolation source: Ammonium sulfate bioreactor | place: South Africa: University of Cape Town | collected 2014-04-04 ...
AGGTTCTTTACACCTTCTCAAATGCATGGTCATTCGATGAAATACTTATTCACAAAATCAGTTCTGTTCATATTGCATCGAAAAGAGCGAGAGAGAGAGAGAGCGAGAGGATGACTGATGAATCAAACATGAGAATAAACGATTATAAGATCTATTCTCGAAATAGATTTTTATTTCCCATGTGTAAACGAAAGAAAAACTTTGATTCGTACTTGAAATGAACCATTTGTTTCATTAGTATCCACTACTCGAAGTACACCAAGTGAAATTAAACATGTACAACATTTCATAAGGATCTGCTTGATCATCGTAATATTTTCACAACGTCCTTCGAAATGTATTAAAAACCAATCGAGTAATAAATCGCCTAGGAAAATAAAATATAGAAAAACACTTTTTTTTATTGTATTTTTACCAGAAAATTTCGTATGTTTATCATATTGTAATAATGGATGAATAAGAATAGGTGATTGTTCCAATGAATTTTCATCGGATACGAATGGCGAAGATTTTCGATTGTAACCACCGAAAAATCTTCGTAGAACATGTCGAACATAATTGACATTATGTAAACGTTTATCATTTGATGCTGTTGTTCGACGATAGTCAATGGAAGTTTCCATTGAATTAAGATTTTCAATATCTGGTGAAGTTAATGACGATGGTAGTGGAACGCGAGTATGATATGTTGATTTCGACATGATGATTCGAGTTTTGCTTTTTGTTTATAAGAATATAAGGACAAAATTCAGGAATGTTGAATTGACTCAACAAATATAAACAAGCAAGAGGATGAGGAGGAGGAGGAGAGAAGGTACATTTGAAATTAAATCATTTTTCTATGTCGTACATGATCATATTTGAAATTTCAGATATTTGTCGATGTAGAATGTTCGTTCTAACAAATTATAATACTCGACAATGATTTCACATTGACTGTAGCGATCAAAAAAAAATACAGAGAAGATCTTTGTTTTTAGAATATTGTTTTTTATTTAATAAGAAATTTAAAAAGAAACAAACTATTTTTTAGAATTTATTTTTTAAAGATGTCCTTGGCTGGTTAATTCGTTTGAATTGACTAAATAATTAGCCAATTAAATGGCACCATAAAACATTCATTTGTCAAGTGAATAAATGAAGATAGTTTTCAATGTCAGGGAATAATAAAACAAAAGAAACCGATGTCTCGGAAACAATTCGAAATGGTATTAATCATTTACACATCTTCACAATCGGAAATTTACGTTTTTTTTCTTTTCGTTTAAAAAAAATTAGATGCCGAAGACATTACGAACGATACAGAGAATTTGGTTATTGAAGCTAAATCCAGTCTTGTTATTCTTATTGGTTCGATATTAATTATGTCATTATTTTCGATTTTATTATCGACATGGTTAGCTAAAACAATAACCAATACTCCATCATCATTTGGCTCGATCTTAGGTCGATATTTTGGTTTCGATCGTAATGAAACTGAACCGAATCTCACTTGGTGGACACCATTACATATCAAACTAACCGAGCTAACATCTCGAAATAGAGAAAATAATCATACAACAACAACAACGGAAGTACCAGTCATAATTAAAATACCCTACAGTGATTATCCACGATTTCATACGATTGTATTACCGTTACTTTTCGTGGGTGCAATTGTATCTGGTGTTGTAGCTTATTATGCACGAATCAAATGTACAGATCGAGGTTTTGCGTGGCGAGCTGTGCCTAAAATGCCTCTTGAACGTGTCAATCCTCATGTAGTTGAAGCTGCTGCTCAACCAGGCGTTGATTATACTATTGTGCAAGGAACGAAAGAAGAACCAGTTGTATTTGCATTAGCTGATACATTGCAACCTTTAAATGAAGAACGTGAACCAGGAGCTATTGTTGATGAAGGAACTCAATACGAACTCGAAGATATTTCAACGTAAAGAATAATCGATTTTTTGTTTTTCAAGTTTCTTTGTTGTTGTTGTTGTTTTTTCAGAGTTCTTTCACATACATCTTCGGAGCCAGATTTACGAGCAAACAATCAAACAGCACCATTAGCACTCAACGAACAACATCATATTATTGAATTATTACAACGTGAACCATTACCGATAATAACTCCTTCGACATAATCGAAGTTTTGCCTTTTTTCATACGCAGATCTAGTAGATTTTGTAAATATTTTTTTGTCTCATTATGTTAACGCATTTTTATATTTTCGAATTGGTTATTATCCATTCTACAGATAGAACCAAATTGTTCAACACAACGGGAGTCTGTTGTTGTTGGTGTTGTTTTTTGAATCAATCTTATTGATAAAAATAACAGAACGAAAAATCAATAGAAATTCATCGATTGAATTGCTTATTCTAGCTAATTATGGACACATTCAGTTAGACAGCATGTTTTCGAAACTCATATGTCATGCTGTGGTGTATACATAGGAAAAAAACAGAGAGAGAGAGAGAGAGAAAAAAAACCTGATAATTATTGCATAAATCAGCAATTGTCTGTGTATGTTGATTTTTTGTGAATATAAGGTGTGTGCATATGTGTATGTCGACATGTGCTGACGTTTCAAGTGGGTCCTTGAACGTTTCTTACGAAAAAGCAATGAGGAAATATAATAATAAAAAAAACGAAACTAAATGAAAAGAAAAGAATTTTCATTGAATAGAATGAAGCTAATGATGTCAGTGTTGACTACCTGCCGTGTCAGAAGAACAAGGTGTGTATATACGTATTTTGACTTCAATTAAAAATAATCAGTCAGCACCTTTCGATTCAAAAATGTCATGTTCTTCCTTCTACACTCAATTAGTGAAAAAACGACAAGGATTAGAATGTAAAAGATGATCTTCACTTTATCATGTTCATTCGATTGTTATTGATATGTTATTTTTTTTCGTCTTTCTCTTTTCGAATTTCGTTTTCTTTTCTTTTTATATAAGACTATTTGCAGATCACGACTTTCTCCTTCCTTTCTCTGTCTATCACTTGTTGACAACAACTAAACTTCATCTATTTGCCAAGTGTTTTTACCTTCATTTGAAAAAAAAACCGAGAGAAACAAAATCGATACATAAGCACGAACGTAAATGGTGTCGAAGGGCGGCGTCGTCGTTGTCGTTGTCGTCTCTTCTTCTTTTCCTTTCTCAATGAGTTATGTTTGTTTGGAGTTTTAACTTTATGTAATGTTCATGAATGAATATTGAGACGTGTGCTTGATTGATTAACTTTTCGTATAACCGATGCATACCGATATGTATATCGTCTCTTCCGCAAACAAATATTGAATGAAGAGATACACAAGATAAATAAAATAAGTTTATTTTTTGTGTTCCGTGTTACTCATATATATATATATACAAATTCACTGTATTGAAGAAAAAGTGTTGTTCAAAGATTAGCTGATCACGATTTTTAAATATACCACACCCTCAATTTTCAATTTCGAAATAATATTTAATTACAGATTCAATCGAGGTGTAACTGTAAATAAATTGGCTAATCCTTTTTTTCGTTCTCTCAGAAAGTTCTTCTGATTGCAAATATTTATGAGAAATTACATATGCAATAGTAGTTTCTTTTCTTTTCTTTTCTTTGATTGGACAAGACGACAAGTGCATGCTATAATGAGAATCTTATTTATGATATTTTCATTGGTTAAAAAGATAGTGTACGTAATAATCTTGAACATCATATTCAAACAATTTATGATTGAGAATTATAGCACCAATCTTGCTTGACTCGTTTATTTTCTATTGCTCTTCAGCTGGCACTTTTCCCTGAATAACGGCACACTTACGTCGGAGCAAAGAGAAAACGAGCGAGAGAGAGAGAGAGAGAAAAAAAAGGGAAACGGAAACGAAGCTTCACCATCACCAGTACTCTCATCTATAATTACGCACTGGCTGGTTGGTAGTGGCAGAAGTAACAGAGTCAGTGCGCTATGCAGTAACAACGACATTGAAAGAACCTATCAGAAAACGCGCGAGTATTATCACGCGTTCGTAAGAAGAGAAAGAACAGGAGCACGAATAAAAAGTGAGAAAATATATCAAGAAGAAAGAGAAAGAGCAAACGAGAGACAGACAGACAGACAGAGAGAGAAAGAGAAAGAGAAGAAGAAGAGACAAGGCGAAGAAAAAAAAGAGAAAGAGAGAGAAAGGAGAAGAAAACGACGATACTCCCACATCTCAATAGAAGAAAATGATGATGAGTAGTAATACTACAAGCAATATTGTCGAAGACGAAACAATGACTGGTAAAGTTTTGACTTTATGATTATTATTATTTTAAAAGATCAATTAAATGTTTTTTTTTCTTTCATAACCAAATAGAATCTGATAATCGAAAGAGTTTTCTTATTTCAAGTTTATTATCAGCAGCAGCATCATCGTCATCGTCGGCTGAATCACTACTTGAAACTGAAGAAGAAGATGATGATAATAATAATCATCATAATCATGATGAAGACGAAATGGAAGAAGATGAAGAAGACAATGATGATGTTGAAATGAACGAAAATGAAAATCATTCAAATGAAAAACTGATTCATCAACAACAACAACAACCAACACAAATCCCACATCGAGCTTTTCCGAAAACATCTCCATCATCAACATTATTTCCACGTTTAATGTCTTCAAATGAATTTTCCTATCTCTACTATCTTAGTTATCAATATTTTGCCATGCAAATGTCAAAAAATGGTCAAATACCAACATCAAACTTGCAATTACCTTTAACCAATCCATCATTAATCGAAACAACATTAAATTCATTAAAGAAATCTTCGAAAACTTCGTCGTATCCATTGACACCAACATCATCGTCATGCTCATCATCATCGCCACCATCACCAAATTTTACAAATTTCTCAACTAATCTAACTGCATCAACACCGTCAACAACAACATCAACATCGAATTCACGTTATCAATGCGATGGTTGTTCGAAATCTTATTCAACATTCGGCGGTCTGTCGAAACATAAACAATTTCATTGTATTGCACAAATTAAAAAACAATTTCAATGTAAATTCTGTGAAAAAACTTATAATTCATTAGGCGCATTGAAGATGCACATACGAACACATACATTACCATGTAAATGTAAAATTTGTGGTAAAGCATTTTCACGTCCATGGCTGTTACAAGGACATGTACGAACACATACAGGCGAAAAACCATTTCAATGTGAAATCTGCTGTCGAGCATTTGCTGATCGATCAAATTTACGTGCACATATGCAAACACATTCGGATGTTAAAAAATATCGATGTACAAAATGTTCGAAAACATTTTCACGTATGTCGTTACTCAATAAACATACGGAAAATTGCTTGCAACAGCCTGTCCAATCACAACAACAAAATTCAATGACGACGACAACAACTAATGATTGTACCAGTACAAATACCATTGTGCCTGCTGCATTTTCGATTTGACACATATCCTTCAAGTATTTGGCAAGTATTTTGTCTTGTTGTTGTGTTCCCTAATCATTCTGTTGTATTTTCAATTGTTGTGTATTTATTTGATTAACTGACCTTCATATACAATTTTTTTTTCTGTCACGATTCTTTTTCTCTTTCTCTCTTTCTCTCATTTTTTTTTGATTTCACATTAAAACAAAATCAATTATACACAGAAATACAATTTTTCTTTATTGGCATACACTCTCATATTGAAATTAGTAAGGAAACAAACGTCAATGGCACTATATCTATCCATTCTTTTATTCTCGCCTCCGTCTTTTAGTACTACTTCTTCTTCTTCTTCTTTTTTTGGATCCGATGCTGCACTTGAAGGAGCGATCTATCAGGAAATGAACACTTGGGTCGTGCGGCGCGAGCTCAATACCTGTGCTGTTTAGTGCTCTCTTTCACTCGCCCCATTTTTTTCTCCTCTCAATATATATACACACATCGTATATTTCAGCGTGAAGTACTTTCGTTTGTATCACCGTCGGGACGACAATGAATCGCGCTCGACGGACATAGACACAAAAAAAGGAACTTCCGTTTCGGTGAGCTCCCCCATCGTCCGCCAATTCTTTTTCTTCTTCGTCGTTTTCTTTTTCGATCAATAGTTAGATCCTTCGTGTGACAAGTTGTAATTGTTGTCAGTTTGCATTCAGCTTAACTCGTACTACTATGATCATTTTGCCGACGACAATCGTTGTTTTGTCTCCTGTTTACTTGCTCGAAAAGTCACTTGACCAATAACATTCATATACGTATGAATATTGATGATGATCGATTTTTAACAATGTACAACTTATGTGATCATAAATCACGACTTCGATTCTTATCGAAATAGAACAAACTATGAAAATGCATGTAGATGTGAACAACCGTTAAATTGAACGCAAGCATAGTTCCGCTTTAATGAATGTTAATGATGAAAAAACAGACTTTTTTCAATGATTGCCGCTTCCGCAGGTTGGAAGCACGAATAGAGCAACGAGTGTATATCTGTTTTGTTTGTGATAGCCAGATTTTTTTTGATCGATTTAGATCGACGTCTATTCTCTGTACTATAGACGTGAAAAAAATTGGGTGGAGAAGATAACCTGCTTAACTCGAGTTGTATATTACAGTGATATTCTCATTACTGATGGTTTATACAAGTATATCTTCGATTATGGTGATAATGACTTTAAAAAAAAAAGGAAAAAGAACGCTGTACTACTGATGATTATGATGGTAACAAGAAAAGTAATCGAATGAAGGAAAGAAAGAAAAGATGAGTAGTAGCCACATTATCCACAATATATACGTTAAGAGCGGCAAGCCTAAAAGGAAATAAATAGATCTCATCATTTTCTTCCATCATTGCCGTTTCGTCGTTGTCAGTGCCTGTAATTGTTTATACTTATCAACACTCCAGAGACGAACAAGTATCGATCTATTTTGCCCTTTTGCCACTGTCATTTAGCAGCTTTTCTTTCCCTTTCTGGCAACCTGCTCGTTTTTCTTCTGTTCTTCTTCTTTTTAACCAGTCATACTTGCTTTCTAACTATTACTAATATCACCATCATCATTGATTGGTGGTTCGTCGAAGTTCAGATGAACACGCGTTTGCTCTTGTTATTGCAACTGATCACTCGTTGAGAAACGCGTGCAAACAATGTTTATCATACATACAAGCATATACACATACATGTATATAGACAAAGAAACGGAACAGACACAAGACGAGAGAAGAAGAAGAAGAAGAAAAATCATTTTATGATTGACGACTCGTGTTTGTCGAGCACGTAGAATAACCGATGACGACGAGTCAAAAAATTAACTTGTACACATCACATCCTATCGACGTGCCTTTCAATTTCTTGTATACAACCTGCGTGTGTATGGGAGACGATATTGATGTTGATGATGATGATGATGAGCATTTGTATATGTAAGAACGAGAATGAATGATTCGTCATCGAACAAAAGACGTGAGAATTTTTTGAGTGATATACCAGACTCGATTTATACTTTATGACTTGTCTTTCATCTCATTTGCAACGAATCGTTTAATGGCAATGCTCTTCGTCATTGGAGTTCATAATAGATTTTTCTTTTTCTCTCTCTCTCTCTTAGCCTTTTTTTTTATTTATATAAACGATTCCCAACGGAATAACAACTTCCGTTTCTTGTCTTATTTTTATTTGATGTTTCACCAATCATATAGGTTCAGGATGGTTGAAATTTTTCATAATTTTCTTCGATTCACGATTTCATCAATGATTTTTAATGATGAGTTAACCGCCTTAGTACAAAAAAGACGAATGAATCCGTTTGATGATGTGCATATTGTTCAATCAGTTATATGAATAATGTTTCAATGTGTGTATGCCTGAAATAGAATGAGAATCAATAGATCTATTTAGCACGTGGACCAGTCATTATATGAGATATGTGTTTGGGAAGAAGAACGTATGTGTTATGTGGTGTATACGAACGAGCATTTTTTCTAATTATCATTTGACATATAGCACGATCATCAGCGAAAAAAAAGACAAGAAGAACGAGAACTTGATGATGACAGGCATCATCACTTTCATTTTTGGATCGAATTGTCTGTTGCTATAATTTCACTAGTATAAAAAGTTAGTGTAAACATTTTGTCTTTCAACACTTGTCGTCGGTTTGGCTAGTCTGGCTATTATAATCTCATATTGATGTTAAAAAGAGCACGAAATAGACAAAGAAAAATCAATTTTCAGCGGGTGACATTTGCAGATATTTACGTATTAGCAAAAATAAAGGGCACAATGCATAATCATTGACGATGAGATATTATCGAAAGAAGAAAATAAAACCGAACACATCTTAAATATCTCTTAATATATCTATTACAAGTTAAATACATTTTCTCTGTCAAATAATCAACTCGAAATTAACCATTTACTTGGCAAAAAAAGGATAGGATGACCTTCAGATATTGTTGATCTAGCAGATACATTCATTTTTCTTATGCTCGACTAGTTACTTTATTTCTTTTGCATATTGATATTCATTGACATACGAAACCCAAACCATTCCATATTGCCTTTTGATTTTCCTGATATATATATATATTTCTATCGTCGTTTCTAAAAGGTTTATATCCATCAAGCAGAAAGGTGCATATTGGCGTGAAAAATGACTTTCTAATGGCATCCACGCCACCATAGCAATATAGCATCAGTAATAACTAAGCAGGCGTAGATTTTCTATGCACACAGACATCATAATTCGCACACAATTTCTTTTGACGTCGTCCACCGCTCGGTCTCAATCAATCATTTTTTTTGTGCGTGTCTTCTTTACACATTTTTTTACACATTGAGAACAACGAGATATCCATATGGATGAAAAAAAAAGGAAGATTCTTATTCTTTCTTGTCTCTTAAATGCATATTTGATGTTTGAAATCTGCAGATATAAATGAGCACTATTCTACTAACAGGTGGCTCTTTTCCAAACAAATATCGAGATATATACAAAAACGGGTTACCTAAGCAAAGATGCACACACACGTCTAAAAAGTGAACGGTCGTCATCTGAAATATAAACATATCAATTCATCATTCGTCCATCAAGACTGATGCTTTTCTCTTGACTCTTCCGTACAATGTCCTTCATTTCTTATCGTCTAATTACGAAAAGAAAAGAAGAAGAAAAAAATTTTTTTTTGTTGTTGTTGAGATAAATCTCTTTTCATATTGGTTTTTATCATATTCATCTTTTGTCTATTTCATTTCATTCTATTCGAAGTTGAAGACTTAGTAATTCAATCTGTACATGACTAACATTGTCTTGTTATCACTTTCTATTGATCTTTCAAGTCAATGCGCACTCGACAAATATATTTTCTGTATGCATGAACAATCTTTAACAGGCGACAACTCGCAGAAGCACCACTAATGCATGTGTTTATATTATTGATTATTAAAACTGATAAAGGTTGAAACAGTCGACTTGCTTGAGTTTGATTATCTAATGATGATTCAGTTGTGGTGAATGTCGGCTAATTAGTTTTGCTTTCTTAGATTTTCAAAACAAGAAAAAAAGAGATGAAAAGTGAATGTTTTGTTTTGCTGTTCATCGTCATCAAGTTAATACTGGCATAAGCCAAAACAAAAAAGAAAACGAGATACTATCTTTGTTCAAGAAAAATATTCATTTGAGCTCATCTTTGTTTTATGTTGATACAAATCGGTAGCGGCGGAATGTTGTTCATTCGTATTGTTTAATAGATTTTTCTTTTTCAGCCGACGCATGTGTGTGTGCGTGTCTAGATGTCTTATCTGATTGTGCATTTGTCGACGAACTTTTCAAGACACAAGAGATTTCTTCGAAATATTCTTTCTCTTTTCATCTGGACACGCCTGTACAAATATGCGAACAACAAGATCAAATTACTGTTGATTGGAGAGAATTACAAATAAAAAAGATTCATGAATTCTAATTTTTAAAGAAAAGTGCATCGGTAGCATCACATTAATGACAAATAATAATTTAAAAATATACAATAAATGACAGAAATTATTTTTAATTTGAGTGTTTGATCTCAAATGAAACGTAAAAATTAGAGCAGACTTGAGCTTTTCCTCATTAAGTTTGACTATAAATAATAATGACTGTCGATGCACCGACATGGCTTGTTCGAAACAACTTTTGGCTTTTAATTTGTTTAGAAATTCCATCTTTTCTATGTACGACATGCATCTTTATTTATTTTATTCGATAAAAACAAAATTTTGTCATCGATCATTAATAAATACACAAAGAAAACGTATTCTTTTTCATTTTATTCCAACATTTATAACTGTTTTCTATCCGTGCCTGTTCTATTTTGCCATAGTAATATTAAATTCATGTCAAAATAGTTGGAATTATGATGAAGTAAGTTTATTTGCTTTTTATATTACAAAACAAAATATATTCATCTAGATTTTTTGTGGATCACCATGTTATCTTATTAATCAAATTGGTTTAACAACATTTGATTTTATTGGAAATGTTGGTGTGCCAGTTTTTCTAATTAGTCTAGCTAATATCAGTTTAATTTATCGAGTTATTCGTCAAAAACGTCGTCATCGCATTGAATGGTGTCGACATGCGAAATTAACAAAACAACTCTTCTTAATATCATCTATGCATCTGACTTTTTGGTTTCCGGTAACAATCAATGGCATAATTACAACATTTTTACCTTTATCATATTTACTTTATATTCAAGTGAATTATTTCTATTTTCTTTTACACTTAATACCACTATTATTACCATTTTTATCATTAGTTTCTTTGCCAAATTTTCGAAAAGTTATTTTTAAAAGACAATTGGCATTGATTGCGCCAGTAGCTTATTAAATTTCAACTTCATCGATCAAGAGAATTTAATCATTCAAATACACAGACAATGATAGAAAAAGAAAACAGTTGACATTTTAGTTATATCTCAATGTAATAAGATCGAATGATGTTTGCAAATACACGATATGTCCAATGGAAGTAACATTGACAGAGAAGAAGAAGAAAAGAGAATATCCAATTGAGATAAATTAACAAAGTATAAGAAAAAGAAGAAAACATTTCATTGTACTATGATGATAAATCATCTGCAGGTTGCGAATCGAGCATCGGCAACCAGAATAACTGAAACAAAGACGAATTATGTTTTTTATTTACATGATTAAACAAAAAAGAAAAAGAAACAAGAACTAACCATATTTGTATGTGCAGTCGCAAACATAAGAAATGCAGGATTGAATTGTATGCATTGAATAGCACCCGTATGTTCGGTCTAAAAATAGAAGTTTTTTGTATTTTACCAACGAATTAGAGAATCGAAAAGAAAAATACAAACTTGTTTCTCAATAACTTTTTCTCCACTTTCAGCTTTGTAAATTAATATTCGATTATCATCTGATCCTGAAACAAATAGATAGATTTCATAATTTTCAAAATCTATTAACAAACCACAAAGAATGTAACTCGAATCAGGACTAAAACAGCACTGCAATGGTTCATGTCGTTCATTGACAATATCCTATCGAACGAAGACAAACAAATAAATTTAAAATTTTCGAGTGAAAGAGAAAATCTACGCTGAATTTATGTATTGGTATTCCTTGAAAAGCTTCGATCAAATGTAGACTAGTTCCATTCGTTGCAATCGAAATCATTTTTCCATCGGGACTAAATTTCAAATGTGTCCATTGTTCGTCCGATGAATTGATGTTATTTGCCGTTGATTTGTCATGATTTTCGTTGGTTTCTAACGGACGAAAGCTTGCAAATGGTCCCTAGAAAAGAAAAAAAAACAAACATTGATAATAATAATTTCGTATCTAAGTTTACTACCTGTCGGTAAGGTGGCATACTTTATCAAAATGGCGAATATCGTAGAGTTTGATTTGAGATGATTGAATACCAGCAGCGAAGACAACGCCTAAATTTTTGACAAATGATTGATACGGAAGTGACGACAATGGTTGTAATGTACCTTCGGGATCGAAATTTGCGATAGGACGACTCGTAGGACCCGTGGGAGATGGTTGAATATTGAGAAGGCCCTGAGCTGTGGGAATACGAACATCCCAAAGACGTAATGTATTGTCAATGGATGATGTTAAAAATCTTTCTTCTGTTGGACAAATACTTAAACTAACCACTCTATTGACAAACGAAAAGAAATTATTTGTTTTTTTTTTTTGAAACATTTTTATTTTCGAAAAAGTACCGTTTTGTATGTCC
>ERZ778029.2566-NODE-2566-length-12218-cov-3.518540_pt1 | contig 12218 bp, 18 predicted proteins | sample MGYA00375759_ERZ778029 | MGnify/ENA primary metagenome ERZ778029 (study PRJEB29350, sample SAMN05389819) | bioreactor metagenome | isolation source: Ammonium sulfate bioreactor | place: South Africa: University of Cape Town | collected 2014-04-04 ...
TCCGAGAATCATGATGTTAGAAGTATTTTTTTTACTTTTCAGGGTTTTCTTTATCGACAATATAAACCAGTTAATTGGTCGCCTACAGTTCAATCGGCTTTAGCTGAGTCAGAACTAGAATATAATGATCAGCATAAGAGGTAGGATTAAAGAACTTGAATTGAAAAACACACACACACACACATAATCTTTTATTTAGCACGGCTATTTATGTAAGATTTCAATTGGACAAAAATGATTTCTTTTCTAAACATCTTCTAGGTAAACGATCAATGAATAAAAATTCAGTTTATTATTCTTATTATTTTTCATAGATTATAAAAATGAAAATGTCTATGCAATCATTTGGACAACGACGCCTTGGTCATTGCTTGGCAATCAAGCATTAGCTATGAATGATAAATTTCGATATGTTTTCGTAAAACTTCTCTCAACAAATGACATCTACTTACTTGCTGAACCATTATTAGAGAATATTAGAAAAATACCACCTTTTCTAAATGAACAAATTCAAATTGTTGGCATTTGTCAAGGTAAATCGATCGAACTAAATCTTATTATCGAGTGAATTCCTTTTGCTAGGTTCGGATTTATCGAATCTTCGATATTCTCATCCAATTTATAAAGATAATCAAACATATCCAATCGTGCCCAGTGATCATGTTAGCGATCAACTAGGTACTGGTCTCGTTCATATCGCGCCTGCACATGGTTCCGATGATTTTCTTCTGTCACTCAAACACAATCTTCAATGTGTGAATGCAGTTGATTTTCGTGGATATTTAAATTGTCCAACAATTCCTTCGTTACACAATCAAAATGCTCTCGATAAAGCCGAAGGTATTCAATCGATTTTGAAATATTTAAATTCGAATTTATTACATCATTACGAATTTCAACATTCGTATCCGTACGATTGGCGAGCTAAGAAACCCGTGCTTGTCCTAGGTAGTCAACAATGGTTTATTGATACAATGCGTTTACGTGACAATGCAAAAGAACGTATTGTCAATGAAGTAACAATATTTCCTGAAGGCGGTGAAAAAAGTTTCCTATCGATGATAACACAACGACCCTATTGGTGCATATCTCGGCAACGATTTTGGGGTGTGCCAATACCGGCTTTCTACACGAAAGATGAACAGAGTCAATTAGTTATCAATGAAGAAATGATTGAACATTTAGTTAAACTAGTCGACGAAAATAATTCGATTGATTTTTGGTGGTCAACCAACGATATTAAACAATTGTTACCGAAATCAATGCATAATCAAGCTGATCAACTCGAACGTGGAAAGGATATCTTCGACGTTTGGTTTGATAGTGGTTCATCGTTTAATACTGTTCTCAAAGATTTTAATTGTCGTGCAAATTTATATTGCGAAGGACATGATCAGTTCAATGGTTGGTTTCTTTCGTCATTGTTACTTTCAAGTGCAAGTCAATCATCGGCACCATTTTCGAATTTATTTGTTCATGGTTTTGTTGTCGATAAAAACAATCAAAAGATGTCGAAATCAATCGGTAATGTTATCGAACCATCGCATATTATATTCGGTGGTGGCAAAGAAAAATTTCAAGCGAATGGATTAGATGTTTGTCGTGAATGGGTCGTACGAGAAAGTTACAAACAACAATGTAAAATTAGTGAAGAAGATTTGAATAAGATTAACAAACGAATCTATGAGGTAGATTTTTTCAAAATGATAAATAATGTTGTTTGTTTGAATGAAAGTTTTTGAGTTAGATTCGAAATGTTTTGAAATTTTTACTTGGAAATTTATATGATTATAATCCAAAGAAAGATCAAATAGCAACGGAAAATCTCTCAGCTGTTGATCGATATATGGCCTATCGATTAGCTCAAACATTAGCAAGAGTAAATCAATGAGAATTGGATCTTTTTTTCTTTGTTTACAATCGATAATAATTTAGTATCATCAAGATTTCGATAGTTATCGAATGTATTATGGTTTAATTGTCATTGAAGAATTTCTTCAAACGGAAATTTCGAATTTCTATTGTTCGATTACAAAAGATCGGTGAGTTATAAAATCAAATGTGTAAATAAACATAAATTAAATTTTTGTTAGACTGTATTGTAATTCTCCTAATTCATATCTTCGTCGATCGAGTCAAACAGTTTTCTATTATCTATTAAAATGTTTAAACGAACGTTTAGCACCAGTGATGCCATATCTCGGTCAAGAATTATATGAAGAAATACATAATATCGATTCGAATAAAGAAATCAACGATATATTTCAAAATCCATTTACTTATCTCGATAAACAATTAACTGATATATCTCCTGAACTTGCATCAACAATGAAAATTGTTTTACATTTACGCGATACATTTCATCAACTTCTTCAGAGTCGAAGAGGAATTCTATTTGATATTACAATCTATTTAAATGATAAAGCTCAAAAACAAGTAGCAAACAATGATCATTTGAGAATGAGTCGATTTTCATGATGAGTTTATTCTAGTTTGAACAAGTTCAAAACGTTCTTCGACAAACTCCTTCCGTAGATTTGAAACATTGGCAACCATTGGAAGAATTAATGCAATGTTCACGTATTTTTCCTAAGTCTCTATCCGAATTCGATGCGAATAAGATCGAAGAAAATCTTCGTCGTGTCGAATTACCATTAGCCAATGATGAATTTCAGTATATTCTTCAAATTCAACCGTCCACACTCTATTCATGTCCACGTTGTCGTTTGCAAACATCTGAAAACGAAAATCAATTATGTTCTCGTTGTTCATCACGTTTACAAAAATCATAGAAAAGATTTTTCATTTTGTTTTGTTCTACTTTTTCAGATGAAATTTTAGAGAAAAAAAAAGATGAATATGACATCGATAATTTTGAAAAATCATAAATTTTTGTTGAATAATCAACAAATATTAAGATCAAGTATATTCAAATTCAATCAATATTTCGATTGATTTTCATTTGATTTGATTAGTATGGATTTCATCTGTTCGTTATAAACAACGTGATCATATTCCTGATGATCTTGTTGAACATCATCGACAATCACCATTAGGTAATGCTAAGGCTGGTGCTGGTATCGGTGTTTTACCACCGAAGAATAAGAAAAATCCGAATTTAACTGCCGTACCGAATGATTTCAAGTAGATGATTTGAAAAATAAAATAAAACGAAACGATTTTTTTAAAAATTTTACTCAGAGATTTATCTCCGGATTTTCTACCAAATCCAATACCTTTTCTACGTGATCGAATACTTGAAAAACTCGAACGAAAAGATATGTTTCGTCGACGACAACAAATTGATATACCGGAATTCTATGTTGGAAGTGTTCTTGCTGTGACATCGGCTGATCCGTATGCACCTACTCGTCGAAATCGTTTCGTTGGCATATGTATTCTACGTGAAAGACATGGACTTAAACATCAATTTACATTGAGAAATATCGTCGATGGTGTTGGTGTGGAAATTATCTACGAATTATACAATCCAACAATAACCAAAATTGAAGTTTTGAAACTTGAAAAACGTTTAGATGATAATCTTGCTTATCTACGTGATGCACCACCTGAATATTGTACATTTCCATTTGATATGGAACCTGTTAAATTACCACCTGGTGCCGGTGTACCGCTAAATACAATTCAAGTTGATAGATTTTATAATTACGTATATTTGTTAAAAATGATCTTTCTTGTTTATCTAGGTACCAATTACAAGTACTCATTGGCAATATAAATGGGAACGTTACGATTTGAAAGGTGTACAATTACCGTCATTACCACGAACTGTACGAAAAGCAGCTGAACGTTACAGTGAACCATGGAGACCGTGGGATATCATGAGACAATATCGAGAAGAAATTCATGATGATGATCGAGCAGAAATTTATGAAGATATTCAACAACATAAACAAGATCTCGCACAATATCGTATTGATAGTAAAGAAAATGTCAAGATTATAAGAACACGACCCAAAGCTGCAGGAAGAAAAGCTATTGTCGATTCAACTACTCCGAAATAGTGAGAGAGAAACATATCGAAAAAGAAAAACGATAATAAAGATTAGTATATTGTTTTTGTTTTCAAATGGTTGATTTGATAGAGCGAAGAAAAAAATAAAATAAAAGTTGTTCTGTTAATGAAAATCTATTCTAGCAAAAAGGTTGAACGAAATGACAAACACCGATAGTCAATTATTTCGTTGAGATATTTTTATTAGAATTTGTGTGTTCCATTGAAATACACTGGCGAACGCCAAGTAACATGCTGTCCAGGATAGACTGTTTGTTCATATTGTGGAGGAGGATAGATTGATGGTTGTTGATATGGATACGGTGCTGTTGAATGTAATGCATGAAGAATTGGCTTTGGCGTTGAAGTTTGTGATGATTGTAATGGTTGAAATGATGGTGTCATTGGTTTATACGTAATACGAGTGAGAGAAAAAATAATAAGAAATAAAATAATATAAACAATATTTGTTGCAAGCATTGTTACAGTACATGCAAGTTGAGATTTGATCATACGTAATTTACCATCTGAATTAAGACATATCGTTGTATTTTGACTATCATAATCACAAACAGTCGCAAGAAAACATTGACAAGGATTGTCGATGATTAGTGCATCGAAAACAATAAGAATAACTGCGAAAGCAATTGATGCAAGATTGAGACCAGCTACAACTAAACCCCAACGAATTGTTTTACGAAAGCAAACTATTTAAAAAAAAAAGAAGAAATCGAATATTACATTTGATGTATGTTGTTGATTAACTTACGAAATGCATACATTCCTATCCAAGTAAAAAAGAAAGCAAACGAACACCAAAATCCAGCGTACACAATCCCTCGACTAGGATTATAAGCTACACTTCCACCTTCTAATCCAATAATGGCACCATTTAAAAACATTTGTAAGACACCAAGAATAATTCCAGCTGATGTTGGGAATTTCTTTTTAAATGGAAGTCGAATTGATCTCATTGTATAACCGTATTCTTGTTCGATAGGTAATTGAACGATTGACGACATGATTCGAAATCAAATTAATAACTAGTCTAGTTTTTATATTTTCTTTTGTCTTTCGTTTGACTCGTCGTCGTCGCCGTCGTGTTGAAAAGAAATCGGAGAAGTCAATAGCTGCTTTTTGATTTTTCGTCTTCAGATGCAAGAATAAATGCATACATCTTATATATCAGTGAATAAATAGATGAAGTATTACCACATAAACCTTCGGGATATTTAACTAAGTTTAGAGAGTATTGATCAGAATATACGTGAGTCTACTTTTTTTTCTCTATAGAATACTGCTCAATAAAAATTTCAAAAAGTTCATTCAAGCATTTCTATGCTAGAAGAAATATTGATTTATATAAGTGATTGTGTCATTTCCTCAATGATTTATATTTCATTTTTTTTACGTTGAATAAACTCATCGAACGATTAAGTCATGTTTAGAAATAATAAACGACGAAAAAAACCAAAACCTCGATAAATATCTGTCTGCCCTCTGGATTTATTTGATTTTATCATTGTACTTTCAAAAAAATAATAAATAATATAAGTATTACGATGATTACGCGTCATATACCCGCTATCAATCACATATTTCAAAAATATTCACTAAAAATTATCTTCGCATGACGTGTAAATGATAACATAGATACGTATATATTTCTTTTTTTCTCTCTCTCTGATTCTTAAAAAGAAGCGTTTCTATATCAGCAGGTCATCATTAATCACATGGACTTCATATTTTATTAGTCGATAATAAGTCGAAATTTGTGTCATACTGTTATTAATATTCGTCATTCTGTTCTATAATTTTTTTCTTTTCATCATACAACGAAGATAATCGAGAAAAAAATACAGGTGTCTTTGAAACAAATATTTTGTTTTTCATTCATTTATTTCTTGCTCATTCATATGCAACAAAATACAGGTGCATAGCAATAGAAAATAACCTGTCTCTTCATCGAAGTCATGCGCAATCGTTGGTTTAAGGTAAAAGAAAAAAAATGATAAATAATAAAGAAAAAGGACATAAATAGTTGTTAATATTGATTTTATTTGTATTTACTAGGCAAAGAAAATGTCGTTAGACCCAGAAACTGAATCATCATCATCAACACCAACAACTAAACGATCTCAATATCGTGTATTTATCGATAAACTTTTCAGAAGTTCAAAATGTTTTTCACAAGAAAGTCCAGATCCTAGGAAGTGTATGCATATTGATTTAAGTATTGTATTTCATTTTTTTTTAATGTTTTAGGTCTCATATTACCGTCGATATCGGTGACAACGCCTGAAGGAGAAACAACAGTTGTCGAATAGAAAAAACATTTCATTTCGACAATAAAAATACAAAAAAAAACTGAAAGGCAATTATGTTTTTCTTTCTGTTGATAATATTTCACAATAAATATTTTACTTAATAAAGATATATTTATGTAGATATATTTATTTATTTTATTATATTATATTGACGATAAATTGAGAAAGAAAAAACATTTGATATACAATATAAAAAACATTGATTACTGTTCGTGTGGATGCTTTTGATAGTGAACTATTACCGCTTGCATGAGATATTAAACGTCGAGATTTACCTACGCCAGTATCTTTAAAAAAATAATAATGAATGGTTATAATCAAATAGAAAATTGAAAAAAAAACATATTTACATTGATTGACAATAACATGTGACGTCGCTGTTAATAATTGTCCGTATCGACATGCATAGATACCATTATCAGTTTTTCGTGCTTTTCGAATAATTAATGTTTCATAGAGTGTGCCATCAACAGATGAATAATTCGAAAGACATTCAGCTATATTAATAATTTCAAAATCATTACGTGTCCATTGTACACGAATATTATGTTCATTAAAAGCATCGGTAGGACGAATACGGCAAACAAGACGAATAGGTTCGTTGGGATTGACGTGTAATTCATTTGGAATAATGTCGATACATGATTTAGCTAAATTCGAAAAGTTGATTTGAAAAAAAAAACTAATCAACACAATTCAGCATATACTCGTAATTGTTAGATTGTAACTTGAACGAATAGTATTTCCTGTTTTGCATATATAATAACCTTGATCATCGATTCGTGCACCGACAATTTCAAGATGACGATCATTATTTTGTGTACGTAACATAAAACGTTGATCATCGATTAATTGTCGATCACCGAGGATCAATGGTTGTGGATAAGCATTTTCATACAAACGAAACCACATTGCTGGAACCTAAAATATTTATTTGCCAAGAATAAGAAATTAAATATGAAATTATTTCTTACTGTCGATGAGGATTTTATAGGATTATTATCGGATTCTGTCCGACAAGAAAGAGATATTGTATCACCACAATTAGCAACAACGACACGAGCATCGGGATAATCCGTATGAAAATTTGTCAAATAATACATTGAACATGAGATGTTACAAATAGATACGAAAATCCAAAGGACTAGATTGAAATAAAACAAAAAAAGTTAATTGTTCGAATCCAATGATTGATTGATATATGTATGTACCTTTTAGAAGCAGCATTTTAATTGAACATTGCAATGCCTATTATTAATGACCCATGCCATAATGTGTCATATGTAATATTATATCTGAAATGATTCATAAATTCTTCGCTTAGTCACTACGATGATTACATATATATGTATAAGAACAAGTCAATATTTGCCGCTTTTTTCTTCGTAGGAAAAAATAAAATTCGTTGATATTAGAAATGGCTGATAATGATACTCTTAGTGATGAAAAACGTCAAGAATTTGACGAACAATATAAAGCAAAACGAGAAAATTTACCTACGTGTTCAACATGTCAAAGTAGAAATGATGTGGTTCCAGTAGTACGTGGTCGACCTACTCATGAATTAGCACTCTATGCTGCTGAAGGTAAAATAAAACTTTCCGGTTGCACAGAGAGTTATCAAGGATGGTGCAACAAATGTAAAACATATCTATAGAAGATGAATTGAATGACATGCAATATAACAATTTAATCTCGCTTCTTCTTATTTTTTTTTTTGTTTGAATATTCTAATAAAAGAAGATCTACTAGCTGACTGACTTACTGTCTATTATAGTTTTTTTTCAAATAATAGAAAAAAGAAAGAATTGAATAAGCGATTAAATGATTTGGATGTACCTATTCTTGTCTTTGTTCAGTGATGAAGAACTATACATTAGTCTTACTTAAGTGACAGTAAAAGGAGATGAGAACCGTTTCTCAAATCAAGTAATGTGGATAAGAGTGAAGGAACTTCCGGCACGTAATGCAAGAGTTATTACTACTTCTACAATAGTAACATCAAGTTTGCTTTTCTTTTCCTTTTCTTTTTTTTCATTCGTTCTATTCTCATTTTTCTTTATATTCATTACTCCGCCTTTGCAATGATTCAAGGCGCCGGATGTCTGCTTTTTTCTATCTATCTTAGCTTTGTCCTCGTCTTGCTACTCTATTCTTCAATGTCCTATCATGCGAACGATGTCGGCATCAACAAAATAGTCAAAACGAAGAAGAAGAAGACGAGAAAACGTCGTTGATTTGATGACTATCACTCGTATCCATTCTTAAACTGTCTATGTATACATAGCGCATGCAAAAAACTCATTGACACTTATCGTCGCCGACGCGATGACCACTTTCTACATGGAAACTACTTGAAACAATATGTATATATGTACAGCAAGAGGGAGAAAAAGAGTTAATTGCGGATGTGTATCGATGATTCATTTATGCTTAAATAAAAAGCGAATTGTTTAGCATCAATTACATATTCAAGTCGAATTGTTGACAGAATGTCAATAAGAAATTCTCACTTTTTCTTTTGCAAAGATCATCATTCAATATTCTTCGACGTATTTAGTAAAAAGAAGTCTAACTTCAAAGCAATTATACTCATCAACACTTGAATGATAATTCATGATCGAGTAGTAGTAAAAAGAAATTTGTTCGATTGGTCATTATCATCATCATTAAGATTGGTTAAATATTAATCATTTCGTTGAAATCTCATTGTCTTGATATTGTTTATTGGAGACGAACGTATTTGTGTCCAGATTTTCGTTAGATTATTCCAAATATAGACGAGTTCATTTTTCATGTTAAGTATAAATACAATCGTTTCTTGCAATGATTAATAGAAAACTAATGTATATCGAAATAACCTTGCCGATTGAATCAAATATATAAACAGATTTTGACGTAATATTCATTTAGAAAAAAGTATCCAAGTGATATACATCTATCTATTGAATGGGCATTAATTTCTCATTACCAATCTTTAACATAAACGATCTATCATTCATCAATAAAGTACATACTTGGATATTCATATGTATACATCATGGTAAATACATTTGATTCGAATAGAATTCAATTGTTATGAATACCTTCATAAGATAATCTGAGGAGATATCTATGTATTCTGGATGTAAGATAAATGAACTATCGATTGATCCATGTGTAAGAAATAATGTTCATGTGTATGACCATGAAAATGATAACACGAAGAAAACTGTCTAATTGATGTAATATGAATAATGATCTTCGAAGTTCTATGATATTTCTATTCATATATCTAATTACTGATGATCAATAAATAATTGATGATATTCTATGCTTTTGATAAAAGTTGATATTTGTCGTTTAAAATAACATTTCGCTGTTTTTTTTTCTTGGTCACCATAATAGATGTACATGTGTTTTTCTTTTTATTTAATCATAACAATTGATTTTTGTCGTTTTGTTAATTTTTATATCTTCGAAACAGATCTTCTCTCACATCAGAGACTATGAACACAATAGCAGACATATGCGTGTCAAACAATCATTTAAAACTAGTGGACATTCGCGCTGACGCGCGTTTACTTACAATGCGTGTTCGAAACAATTGATAAATCGGTTCGAAAGAAAGATGAACAGAAGAAGCACGATGTCATGAAAAGATAACTGTTGATAAACGTTCAGAAGTATCCAAACGATAGAAAAAAAAAGAGAGAAATTGAATATGTAATGAAATCAGTTCAACGACCTCTTCTAGTCAAATTCAATGATCGATCTATTTAGCCTTTGCCTTGCAATCAACATCATTAGTCGTACACACATCAAAGTCATTGATTTCGATGAGTGCGACTCCTCCTTTTCAACAACTCAGTTGAAACAACAAAGTCATGCACATCTAGACAGTACGAAACGGAAGAGTCAAATCAATGGTCTACTTGCAATTAACAATGTCTTTTGACCAATGTACATCGAACAAACGAAGGAAATGATTGTGACACAATGTTCTTCTGTCAGATTATGCATTGTACTATGCTTAAAGAACAAAAAAGTATTTGTCAATGTACGTATGCGTGTGTGTGTTCATATAGGAAACGACCACATTTCTAAGATGTATATCAGTGTACGAAGTGCGTGTTACAATACGCATAAATGCATTCGACAAAAAACTGATAGTGATTGAACCCGAGAGTTCACACGCACGCAAGGACGTTGGACAAAAGGAGAAGAAAAGATCTCTCTTCATGAATGAGTATAAAAATGTCAGTTTTAATCATAACTGACATAATATGAGATGCCCGGATAGACAATCAATTGATACATTTCTCCTCGTTCTAAATTTTCAGAATAAAGAAAAGACCCTCAAGAAACTTTCAAAATTTCTAGTTTCATCGTCAATCAAGCTAGTTTTCTTTCACTCGTTCTTTTCTTCTTCCGTTTCATCTGTTCGACCCGACCTTATGTCGATAATTAGGTCGTCAGAAGAGAATTGCATCATACATCGCATCCCGTTCGCAGTCCATTAAACAGAGCTCTAGCAATGCAAGAAGCAGCAACAACAACAGCAGCAGCAGCCGCTTATCCTCAACTCATATATGTATTCGTACCACTATGTCTGCATTGGGTTATTGAACAGTCAATCACTTAGCTTAGACATTCATCGGTCGTATACGATGACTGATTTTTCTATCAATATCTGCTTCTCTTTCTCCTCCTCTTCCTTGTTTTTTCTTCATCTCTCAATCATCAATCGTTCCTAGAAATGATTTCTGTTTACACGATTCTTGTTCTTTCACTTCTTATCATCTTAAGTTGCTCCTCCCGCTGAGAACAAGCGAACTATCTTCAAGTCTTTCTCTTAGTCAATCTATCGGTCATCTTACATCATATAAATCCACCTTGTTAATGTGTTTTATACAACATGTCATAAAAAAAAAGAGAAAATTAAAAAGAAAAATGCTCAAATATAGTCACCCGAATACATACTGACCATCTGTCTCCAATCACATTTATATATATGCATATATGTGGACAGGTAGTAGTTCATATACAAATTCAAGTCAATCGATTGACAAAGCGGCGTTTTTGTTCTTTCTCATGGTTAACAGTACAAAATGTTAGTAATTGTTTGGCACTAATACAGACCAATGGACAATCACATTTCTTTTTTCAACTAAGTCGATTAATCAAGCGTCGACATTGTCTCAGTGTTTTACAATTGCTTTTCACTCATTTTTTTTCTTCTTCTTCTTTTGAAGTAAAGGTGTTATTAGTTTTAACTCTCTTTACTATAATCAGTCGTTCACCGGAATACATCATATGCAAAAGAAAACAATTAGAACATCTGCTCGATTTATCTTATTTTAAACATACATACGCACACACACACACACACAAAGAAATCGAAGACATTTCAGCTTACTTTTATTCCTGTCGGCAGATCTTTTTAAATTTATTAGAAAAGTTGTCTGAAGATTGGTGACGACGATGATAATGATGATGACGTTTTGATGTTTCGACGGAGCGTAGTAGATGGCAGTTCTAGCGAGTGAATGAACACCGCAATAGTTATGAGATGAAGAGAAAAGAGAGAGAGAGAGAGAATGAAGGGAAATGAAGAACGACAAAGGAAAGAAAGAGAGACAAGCTAAAAGGAGCACAGCTCAATCATGATCGTGATGTCGTCAAAAAGAAGACGGAGAAGGAAAAAAAGGATAATCATTATCGTTCGTCAGAAGCCTGAAATTATTCAATCAATGTTCTGATCGTAACGAGAGAATAACAACAAGCACGACAATAGCATTAGTAATAGTAAAAGCGAAACATTGACCTTGTTGCATGAACCACATTCTATATACAGTTCAATGATTTGTAGACAGACATAATGAACTAACTGACAA
>ERZ778029.2582-NODE-2582-length-12163-cov-3.300463_pt1 | contig 12163 bp, 13 predicted proteins | sample MGYA00375759_ERZ778029 | MGnify/ENA primary metagenome ERZ778029 (study PRJEB29350, sample SAMN05389819) | bioreactor metagenome | isolation source: Ammonium sulfate bioreactor | place: South Africa: University of Cape Town | collected 2014-04-04 ...
GAGTGCTCGGCGATGTCGATGATTCCGAACGAGCTCTTGTTCGAGATCTTCTCGTGGCTTTGAGCCGGGACACGCGGTGCAGCTCTCGCTCGTGTCGAGCCCATTGTGTGAGCGAGAGCACACCACAACCACAACAATGATTGATGATTGATGATGAGACAACGGCGCACACTCAGTTGGATGTTGTTGTCGTTTGCTCGTTCGCTTGTGCGTGCACCTCTCTCCCTCTCTGCGCTGGTGAGCCTCATCCAATCCAACCGAACCTCCTCTCGATAGCTGCAACCATGACACTCGTCGGGTCGGTTCTCGTTGGTGTGGGACTGCTACTGCTCGCTCACGCGTCACTATCTGTGTCCCTACGTACGCACCTTCGCGCCTCACAACCGAGGCAGTCGCTCACTCGGTTGCCTGCGGTGTGTGTAGATCGGCAACAAGCCATCGCAACCGAGGAGGTGTATGAGCTCTCGCCACTGGTGATGTACGAGTGTATAGCAGCACTGTTGGTGTGTCTGGTTGGCATCTCGAGCAACGCAAGCTTCGTCGTGGTCGAGAAGAGCAACGTCACACACGCCGAGCAGTACGTTGTTGGCGATGCTCGCGCGCGCCTCGATCTATCTATCGATCTATCGATGGATTGGTAGTGCAAGTGCGTGCGTGATACTCATGACTGTGGCGCTCGTTACATAGGTCGTTCGAGTCCTTCAACTCTCGACCCGAGTTTCTGACGTTTGCGCATCGAGCCAAGGTGCTGCGCGGGCTCACACAGTAACACACACACGATCGCGCGCAAGCCTTCGAGTTCCTTGTACACAATACACCAGAGTGCCACACAATGCACGATATTGTCGTAGGGGAGAGCTATGGTCATCGAGGACACCGATGGATGGTGCTTTATCCGTGTGACGTGTGAATGATGATATGATACACTTTCGACGATGGCAGGCGGATGATATCCGCACACGTGTGCGTGTGAACGCGCAGGCTTGTTGGATGTGTGTGCGAGAGGCGCCTGTCGATTGGTGGTGCTCATCGGAGCCACCAATACAGCATGAAGCATATCAGCGTTGCCGTAAAGACCGTCAGGATGATACAATCGCGTGAACGTTTGCGTTTGATCGAGGACATGAGCTCGTTGATCGACGTGAAGGTGCCTTGATCAATCAATCAAGACGAGGGTTAGGCGCCACGATCCAATCGGCCTCACAACGATGGCGCCGCTCGATAGATCATACCTCGTAATGTGCTCAGCTTACTGGCAGAGCCGATCAATGTAGTGTTCTGAGCTGCCAGTTGATCACGAGTCTCCATTCCTTGGCTGTACGAATCGAAGAGCATCGCGAATGGTGAGTGCGCGCGATATCGCTGTCGCTCTCGTAGTTCAAACGCCGTACGAGATGAAGGCGTCGGCAATGCGATCCGATGAGTGTACTGACGATCGTTCGCGCAGCAAGCTATCCATGCGTGGGTTGTTCTTGTAGGAGCTGGTGATGCCCAACGCGCGTGTCGAGGTGTGAGTAATGAGTAGCACCGCATCACGGCATTCGTTGCGATACCGACCTAATGTCATTCCTGACCGATAGCAGCAATTCAGCGTGCTCTCTCGTGGCATTGATCGTGGCCTGCATCGATCGAATCAATCACGAGATCGTCGAGGAGCACGCGCAGACATATGCAACGGCACGCCGGGAGTACCTTGGTCTTGCGATACTCGCCCAGGTAGAGTTGATACTTGTCGCGGTGTTGCTGCAGCACGACTGCCATGTGACTTCCGGCTCCTGCGATACCGTTCGAGATCACCCAGCTCATACGCTCGTTCACCTCCGAGAGCTGCCCAGCAGCAGCGACGACGGATGGCAGGTTCGTCAGTTGCGCGAACGAACCAACGAGCGAACGAACGCGAGTCTATGTTGCCTGCTTGCTCGCGTACTCGCATCATCAGCTGCTCAAACTCGACGGCCATGGCACTTGAGATATGGTCGTTGTTGACCGCCGGACTGTCATCGGGGTTGTCGCCACTCTTGAGGAACGAGCTCCGCGCATACGCGTCACCAAACTTGGAGTACGACGTGAGCTTGGATTCGATCTCGCTCTCGAGCTTGCGCGCCTCGCGTCGCAACTCGTCCCACGACATGAGCTCGAGGTCTTGGTTGAGCCGCGTCGTGGGAGGCGGAGCTAACGTCGAGCCAGGAGAATCCATAATCTCGGAGATGGCAGCAGAGCGAGCACGAGAGCACGAGAGTACGAGAGACAACAGCAGAGAAAGAGCAGCGCCGAAGCTTCGTTCGTTCGCTCGCTCGCTTGTGTGTGTTGCCTACGTGTCCGCCTCGCTTGCTCCTCCCATCTCTCGCTTTGTTAAATAACCGGAGCTTTTAATTGTACATATATATGGCGATTGAAGGTGAGCGTGACGAAGACGACGAACGAACGAGTGTGGCAACGGTAGCAAGCAAGAGATGGAGATGGTTGGATGGCTGGGGGGAGGAGAGGGAGGAGGAGGAGATGGATAGTGCGCGAGTGCGGGTGTGCGGCTGGGTGTGCTGTGCTTCGTCTGCTCGTGCGAAGGCTATCGGCTTGGTGCTTGGCAAGAGCGCGGCTGGCTTGCGTGCTCGGCCTACGCAAGAATGGCTTCGATGACCGAGCACACGGTCTTGATGACCGACTGTCGGTTGGCGTTCTCCATGAACTGGTCCGAGATCGGCAGGCCAGCGAACTGGATCGTGGCGAGGTACGAGGGCGTGAGCTTGGTGGCGGCGGCCGTCGAGTCGAGCGCGTAGTAGAAGATGGCGTTCATGACCGACAGCACGCTGCTGAGCAACACGCGGTTCTGCGAGTTGAGCATCATGGCCACCATCTTGGGCACCAGCGTCTCGAACGTGACCGAGAAGGCGTCGGGCATAAAGTGGATACCCTCTTGGAACGACTGGAAGATGAACAGCTGCTCGTGGTCAAAGTCCGTGCCTGTAGTTGAGAGAGAGAGCACGAGTCAGGATGCGGCAGCAGCAGGATGAAACGAGCTCGAGGCCGCAACGTACCCTTGAGGATCGTGGCGAGGAATCGGCAGACTCCAGGCTACGGGTGAACAAACAAACGAGCGTCAGATTCACAATAAGAACAATAAGTTCAGCTATCGAGCGAGTGCGTGCGGGCCACACGTACCCAGTCTGGAAGCGGAGGTGCATATCGTCACCACGATGCGGCAGCAAGGCGGCGAGATAACCAAGCACGTTGGCACCGACGTTCTCGCGGCACACGTCGATCAAGGTCGACAAGACGCGTGTCGTGGTGGTCTTGGTGGTGGCGTGCCTGAGGCCCTTGAGGAGGTGGCCGGCGACGGCGAACGAGAACTGTTGCTTGAAGCTCATGCCCGTGATTTGATCGAGCTTCGACAAGTGCGGCTCGAGCGTGGCATCGCGCGCCTCCATGCAGTAGGTCGCGAGGCCTTGGCCTACAGGCGAGAGAGAGAGAGAGAGAGAGAGAGAGAGAGTCAGTGAGTGAGCGAGTGAATATCGATCGCGCTCGTGCTTATCTCCAAGAACAACATACCCTTCAAGCAGCCATTCTCATCGAGAGCCTTGAGGATCGACTCGAGCAAGACGACCGACGCGTGGAAGAGCTTGACGTCATGAATCTGCAAGAGACTCATAACGAGCCAGAAGAATCGACGGAAGAACTTGGAAGATGGGCGCAGGTGCTCAAACATATGGCTCAAGCACACGATGATGGCGACCGACAAGTCATCAATGTTGGTCTATGCAGAAGGAGGAGAGTGAGTGCCGTGCAAGCGCGAGCGAGGAGTAAGAGTAAGAGAGTAGATCGTACAGTCACAGAACGAAGCAAAGCATTCTTGAGCTTGTTCAACAACAAGACGATCAACTCCTCAGCAACGAGGTCCTTGTTCTGGCACAAGACTCCAAGCGTAGCAACAGCACGTGGCTGCAATGCAGGATTCGGCGTGAAGGCTTGGGTGATGGTCAAACTACAACACAGCACCAGCATCATCATCATCAGCATCATCAGCATTATCATGAGAGAGACAAGACGTAACAAGGAGGTTACCTTAACCAACGAGCATGACGAGCAGTATCCAAACAAGCAGCCGATTGATAACAACACGACAAGGTGGTCAAGAGAGCATTGGCAACATTCTCGACGACGGTGATTGGCATGGAATCGAGCTTCTCCTCGGGATTCGGCTTTGAGAAGGGCGAGATGTTCTTGCCACCGATACCAAACTGCAAACGGAACGGCAGTTGTTGGTACTCGTAGAGGTGGAAGCGCAAGGCCTGTTGCTTGGACTCGTGGCAGAGGTGCGTCGTGTAGATGCAATGCACAATGTTGATGAAGAGCCGATGGGTGGTGGCGCGCACGAGCGAGTTGCCGGTGTAGAAGACCATCATGACAATGTGGAAGAGCTCGGGCAGGTAGAGCTCGACGGCGAGCAGGTTGTCGAACGAGAGCATGAGCAGCCAGCGGAGGTAGATCTCGATGGCGATCCAGCTTCGGTGGTCGACGAGCGTCTCGGCCTGATCGTGGCGCGTGTCCTCGAGCAGACGCAGGAGGTTGTGGACCAACTTGCCGGAGACGAAGCTCGGGTTCTCGGCGGCGAGCGTGATGGCAATGTCCTCGAGCGTCTGCATGTTCTTGCTGCCGATGGGGCTGCTCTTGGAGGTGGCCGGCACGGCGCGTTCGAGCATGCACGCGAGCACAATGTCGATGGCCTCGGGCACGCGGCCGATGGTCTTCCAGACGCGCGTCATGATGGCGGGGCCCATCTCGCCGATCTCGCGGATCGTGAGGGCGATGAGCGAGTTGACGACCTCCTTGGTCTTCTCGACCAAGGCGGCCGAGTCGGGCTCGGCCGTGAGGCAGCTAAAGTACACGAGATTATGCAGCCACGGACGAATGTAGTCGAGCACCAAGAGCTGGCCGGCCTTGGGGCTCGACTTGGTGATGGTCTTGGTGATGCCGTGCAGCGACTCGAGCAGGAACTCGAGCGTCAGCTTGGGCTCGTTGGCGGCGAGCTCGCGCGACACGCGCACCACAAAGTGGCGCACGTTGCGCGGAATGGCGAGATCGTCGGCCTCGAGCAACGAGTTGCGCAGGCCGAACGAGAAGGTGTTGCAGAGTGCGGCGAGCAGGTTGTAGGCGGCGCCGCGCAGCGTCGAGTTGGTGGCCGTAATGTTGAGGAGCGACATGTTGAGCAGCGTGCCGGGCACGTCGGAGGGCGAGAAGGCGCGCGTGCCCGAGACGGTGTTCTGCGGGCGCGAGAGGTTGAAGCGGTCCTTGGTGGCCGTGAGCTGCTGGATGATCTGGCTGGCGGACGGCGAGCGGAACGACAAGGAGCGCTGGCCGGCCCAGTCGTACGTGACGACAAAGTCCTGGTCGTCGGCCGACGGCTTCGTAATCTCGGTGATGCGCGAGATGTGAAAGAGATCGATCAACACCGTGCTCTGGTTGAAGATCGGATGCGACTTGACGGTGATGATGTGCAGCATGTCGGTGCCGATCTTGACGACGCACGGCTTCTTGCCGTACTGCGTGACCTTGGTGACGGGCGAGAAGGTGTCGTGCACGTTGCGCTCGACCGACACGGTGGTGGCCGGCAGCGCCTTCTCGTAGTCGGGCACAATGTCGCCGAGTTGCTGCAACGACGTCACGAAGACGATCTTCTTGTTGATGCGCGCCGTGAGCTTCGAGATGCTCTTGGCGTACTTTTTGAAGAAGTGGTTCGGGTACAGCAGCAGCACCTGCTCGAGATTGTCCTGCGCCACCGACGGCATGAACTTGGCGAGCTTGACGCACGCGGCGTACGGCAGCTGGTGCTCCTTGCCAAAGAGCGTCAGGTCGATGACGAGCGCCCACGGCTTGTCGAAGAACGGCTGCGTGGTCTTGAAGATGTAGTACAGCAGCGTGTCGGGATCGAGGTTGGCGGCGTACTTGCGCGCAACGTAGTAGAACACCGGCGCCTTGCTCTTGGCCGTGTGGCCCTTTTGGTAGTAGATGCCAAAGTCCTTGAGGTGCTCGGTGTTGGTGTTGGCCTTCTCCTGCATGAACTTGGAGAAGTGGTCGCTGTGGCCCTTGGGTGCCGCGACCGGCCGCGAGAACGGCACCGCGGCGCCGGTCTTCTTGCTGCTCGGCTCGGGCGGCGGCCCGAGTTGCGACAAGACCGACGTCAGGCGATTGAGCGCCGCCGACATGCCCGAGTCGTTGCGCGACGTCACCATGCGTGCGAGCTTCTCGAGATGCGTGCTGAGCAACAGGTGCAACTCGCCGAGGTCGTCCTCCTTCTGCTCGTCCGAGAAGGTGATCGGCGCCGCGAGCGGCGACTCGTCCGGTATCAGCGTGTACTCGTCGAACAACTCGACCATCCACTTGAGTCGCTGCTCGATGAACGGGTTCATGCAGTGCATGAACGGCTCCTTGGCGAACTGCACGCGGTTCGCGAGGTTCTGCAGCACCTTGGTGATGAGCACCAAGGCGCGTCGCACGTTCTGGTCCTGCACCGCCGTCGGAATGACGCCGAAGCCGTCCGGCGCAATGATGGCCGGACACAAGAAGCGCAGGAACATGAAGCCGGCGACGGCCGTGTGCTCGGCGCCCGGAAACTTCTCGCCGACCGTCTCCTTGAGGAAGCGCGAGATCTCGCGGAACGGCCGCGGGCACTGCGGAATCGAGCGCTGAATGTCCTCGAGGAAGGCGATGCACGCGCGCGTCACGTTGGCCTGGTTCTCGTCGAGCGTCTGCCCGGCCGGCAGCTTGGTCTCGTCGAGCTCGTAGCCGACCGACGTGCCCTGCGTGATGAGCAGACGAATCTGCGGCGCGAGCGCCTCGCGCAAGTACTCAGCGCCGCACAACTTGCAGTAGGCCGCGAGCAACTTGGTGGCGACCGAGTTGCGCCGAAAGAGCGTGTTGGCGGTCTCGGTCTTGGCCACCTCGGCCGAGATGCTCGCCTTCAAGAGATCCATCGTCTTGTCGTTCGCCTCAAAGATGCGCACCAGCAACTGCGCCACCTTGTCGGCCTCGGTGATTTGCACCACGTCCGACAACATGAGCACCAGCGTCAGGTCGCGGTCCATCACGATCTCGAGCAACTTGTAGTACTTGTCGCCCGACTCGTCGCCCGTGTCGAACTCGGCGCCTTGGTTGAGAATGTTGCTCAGCACACGCAGGAAGGCCGAGCGCGTCTCCTCGTCCTCGTGGTAGCCCATGATGCGAAAGTCCTCGAGGCCGTGCTGGATGTTGGCCGTCACCAGGTACGAGACGGCGAGAATCGTCACCTCGGGCAACTGCGGCGTCAGCACCGTGTGCGGCTCCTTCTTGCATCGCGTCAGCAAGCGCGTAAAGAACGTAAACAACTTGGAGAACGCCTGCGACTTGGCCGTGTCGTCGTCGCCCTGCAGCGGCAGACCGCGCAGCAGCGCCGCGATGGCGTTCATCGCCTGAAGATCGAGCTCCTTCACCACCTTGTCGAGCTGCTTCTTGGCCGCGCCCTCCTGCGCCTCGCCGGTCGACGAGCCGCTCGCGCCACTCGCGCCGCTGCCGCTGCCACCGCCGCTGCCCGGCTGGCCCGACGACTCCTTGTTCGAGAACTCGCTCGTCCACTCCATGACGTTGTTGACGAGCTCGGTGCGAAAGTTGTGCTCGTTGCGGAACGACAATTGCGCACGTTTGCTCATCATGGCCTCGAGCAAGCCGCACAGCTTGTGCTTCGTCTGCAAACTGCTGACCGAGATCGTCAGTTGGCGCACGAACTTGAGCATCGTCATCACGACGTCCTCGAGCTCGGTCAGCAGCGAAAAGTCGTCGGCGTCGTGCTCGGCCTCGAGAATCAACTTCAAGATCGAGATCGCTTGGTCGAAGCACAGCACCGCGTCGTCCGTCAACAACACCTGCCCGGCCGAGCCAAAGTACTTTTTCACCGAGCCGTGCAGCATGCGGAAGAAGAGCGGATACGCCGCCGGACTCAACGCTTGTCCGAGGAGCATCTTGATCGGCTCTCGCACGTTGACGTTGTCCGACACCAACAGGTGCAGGAGGTTCTCCAACAACTCTTCGAGCACCATGATCTGCCGCTCGGTCGTCTTGCCCTTGGCTCCAGCCACTTGGACCGTCACCTCTTGGTTCACTGCTACAGCCGAGAGAGCCAACAAGAAACCAAGAGAGTTAACCCATTCTTGGAGGACCTATTCAAAGAACAAAATCATCAACAAAATCATCAACAAAATCATCAAGAATTATGAGATTGTCTTTGTCATTGTCATAGCCATTGCATCGTACCTCGGCAGCTCGCTTGTCCAATGGTGGTGGAGCTTGAGCTCCTTTGACAGGAGGTGCTTTCTTGGCTCGAGCACCGGCGCCAGCTGCTCCTGTTGCAGCATCTCCTTCCGCTGCTTGTAAGACACGTTCGGTATAGCTACGGAATCGAGAAAGAACCTCGAGCCAAGCAGAGTAGTTGCTATTATTGTGGTTAGACAATGAGTGAGTGAGTGAGATCCAACGAATGAATGAATGGATGAATGAATGGATGAATGGATGGATGGCTATCGTACCCTTGTGTCTTTTGCTCGACCTTTCGGAGCGTACCACGCAGGGCCTTCTGCTGCGCTTGACGACCCGTGGCCAACTGACCCGTGGTGGCGAGTTGCTTGTAGGCCGAGTAGTTGGCGGCGATCGCATTGTCACCGCCCGTGTCTCCGACCAACTCGACCTCGGTACACAACAGACCGAAGCACGAGGCGCACAGCGAGCCGATCTCGGGCTTGCCACTGCAAATGTGCGTCAAGAGCGCAATCTCGAGCTTGGTGCTCGCGGCACTGCGGAGCTCGCGGCTCGTGGGGTCGGGCTGGCGCGTCATGTTGGCTTGTTGCAGGAACTCGTTGCGCGAGCGCAGGATGGCCTCGAGGTGCGTCAGTAGCACCTGGATCTGGTTCGACGTCAGGTCCTTCTGCTCGATCAGCACGTTGGCGAGCGAGATCGTCACCGACGATCCGATGGTCCAGAAGCCGTTGACCAGGCTGGCCTCCGAGCACCAGCGCGAGATGTTCTCGGCCTTGTGCAGCTCGAGCAGAGCCTTGCTCGACTCGATGGTCAACACGTGCGTGAGCTCGAGCGTCGTAGCGCACATGACGAGCGCCGTAAGGAGAGAGCGAATCTCTTGAATATCCTCTTCATCCGATGCTTTCTGAAAGGACCAGTGGCAAAAATCCAGTATGAGAGCCAGAACGAGAGAGAGAGAGAGAAAGAGCACATACCGAATGCTTCAAGGCAATCGAAGGATCAGCCGAATACAAGGTCGCCAAGCACGTGAGAATATCCACGTCGACCTTGGTACCCTCGATCAACTGGCGCGACTTCTTGTCCGAGGCACCCGAGAGATCGGTGACCTTGGATACGCTCGTAGCGCACTCTTGGAACAGGGCGCGCAAGTTGGCGGCATGCGCATCGTACACATCCGAGATCGTTGGGTTCCACGGCAAGTTACCGCCTGTGGCAAAAAATAACGAGCGTTAGCAACTGCGAGAGAGAGAGAGAGAGAGAGAGGAGACGTACTGGCTGTAGCTACGCGCAACAAGCAACGCACGAGGACGAACTTGAAGAGCTTGGGCGTCGTGGGCTTGAGGCAGTCGGCAAAGAGTGAATTGCAAACCTTGCGCGCGTTGAGATAGAACGACGACACGAGGCAGTCGACCATGAGGTCCTCGTCGATCTGGCCGTCGGGGCCCTTGAACGGCTGGGCGGGATTGAAGAGGCGCTCCTTGAGCTCGACCTCGATGGCCGGCACGATGTAGCGAAGCGCCGACATGTCCGACTTGGACACAAAGGTCGAGGCCTTGCAGATATCGACGCAGCACACGGCAGCGACGTCGGCAAGCTTGGTGCTCTTGAGGGACTTTTTCAGGGCATCGAGGAACTTATCCTATTGTTGGTAGTCGAACGAGTGAGCGAACGAGAGAGGAGATGCGACGGTGATTGTGGCCGTTACACGGCTATGGAGGGCGCCGTCGTACCTTGGTCTTTTGCTTTGCGTCACTGGTCTCTTGTGCGATAGCAAGCATAATGTCGGGGCACAAAATCAACAACATGGTCTGGATCGGCCAGATCTCCTTTCGCTTCGAGGTCGACGTGCCGGCCCACGTATCAAAGATATCAAACAACGAGTCGGGTTCGGCTGTCGAAGCAAGCAACAAATAAGCACCGGTGGAGAGGGGGAAGGAAGAAAGGTAGTGCGCAGGTGGTGATGGATGGGCGGAGGCGGAGACACGTACGACTTAACTTGACGCCGGCCCTGCAAAGCTGCACAAACTCCATGGGATACTGGTCGATCCAGTTCCAGATCGCCTTGCGCAACACGCGAGCCAGCGCCAACTGTACGCCGGCCTTCTTGATGCTCGGTGCGGCGCGGTTGATCTTGCTCAAGAGATCCATCAGACGCTCGCGCTTGAGATTGAGGTGCTCGATGAGGTTCAGCTGCGAGATCGTGTCCTCCTCGCTGCTCGAGGCCGTGCTCGCAAAGATCTGGTTGATGCTGCCGATGAGCGTGTCGTAGTTGGAGGCCGAGAGTTGGAAGAGCACAAAGGCCGATGCGTCGGTGATCTCCTTGTGGAGGTGGGGGTGCTGCTTGGTCAGCAGCATTGCCACGTGGCGGAACATTTGCGCCGCGACAGCATCTTCAAGCGAAGGCGGCAGAATTTGCTCCTCCTTCTCTTTGATCTATTGAGAGAGACGGAGCGCGCGCGTGCGCCGTCTGTGAGATCGATGCGTGCGGCTCGCGGTTTGCGGCTCGCGGCGATGGCAACATACACGAATGCGCTCCTCTTCGTCAAGCGTAGGAACGTGCTTGATTTGTCCTTTCTATTGTCAGGGAGGACGAGGGAGGTGAGTCAGCCACATCCCATACCAAGAGAGTCGATTCGCATCGCAGCGTAAAAGAGTTACTGATACGTACGATGTGATTCCATTGGTGCGCGAGGCAACGGCCAAGCAAGTTCAACAAGTACAACAAGCCACGGGCGCCATTGACCGCAGCATCCTCGGTGGTATAGGTCGCCTAGCAGGGTGGGGAAGGAAGATCAGCGAATGGCGTGCGCCACCAGTAACGTCCACTGCGACGGCGTCACAGAGATCGAGATCGAGAGAGATCGAGACAAGACAAAGCCATCGCCGATGGCGAGCACGGCGGGGAGAGCGAAGCCAACCTTGAGCATGCGTTCGATGTGGTTGCACAGGCCGTGGGCGACGACGTTCAGCTTGTAGGCACTGAGCTCGGCGAGCGCGTTCTCATTCTGCTCGCGCAATGCATCTTGCTCGAGCTCATCCTGAGTCTTGGCGCCACGGCGGTACGGGATCTAAGGATATCGCGTCGAGGAGCAGTGAGCAGACGGCGCGTCAGATGCGAGCCCATAGCAACGAGCGAGCGATAGGCACAACGTGCGCTTGCGAGCACGCGATTGCCGGTTGGCGCACAGCGACGAATGACGCGACAATGGCAAGCACGAGAGGAGCGCAACAATGACCCTAACTAACCACGAGGACGAGGAGCGGCATGTACCTGCTGCGCGATGCGGTTCACCAACTCGCTGATCAATCGCTCCTCGGCCATGGTTGCGCTTCAACAACGCCAAGGCACCGATGACGACGACGATGACGACGACGACGTACGAACAAGCGTACGACGCTGCAAACGCAACAACGACTCACCCTCCCTCTCCTCCTTCACTAGTGCGCCACACCAGCGGCTGCTACGACCACGAAGGCGCCCTCGACAAGGCGAGAAGAAAGACACGGGCACCTCGGTGGCGACAAGAAGCGAGCGACGGAGCAGCAGCAGCAGCGGCCCAGAGAGGCAAGAAGCGCGCTACGGCAGGAGGAGCGAGAATGAGCGAGCGAGCGAGCGAGATCAACCAACGCAACCACACAGAGCAACGCGCACGCTCCTCCTCTGCTGAGCGACCGATGCGCTTGAGCCTCCACCGCGCGACCGCTAGCGGCCTTGGGATTAAGGGGTACGTGCCCCGCTTCCGTAGTTTCCGTTCCCTCTTCCGTAGTTTACGGTTCCTCTCGATCGATCGATTGTCGCGCAGATCACAGCGGTTATTGGCTCGTATGGATCATGGGGCATTGATAGTATTCACAATTAAGCAGCAACAACAGCAGCAGCAGTAGC
>ERZ778029.2594-NODE-2594-length-12107-cov-4.234982_pt1 | contig 12107 bp, 11 predicted proteins | sample MGYA00375759_ERZ778029 | MGnify/ENA primary metagenome ERZ778029 (study PRJEB29350, sample SAMN05389819) | bioreactor metagenome | isolation source: Ammonium sulfate bioreactor | place: South Africa: University of Cape Town | collected 2014-04-04 ...
ACTCCGCGGAAACCGCGCCCTCGCTCGGACGTCCGGCGAGAGCCAGATAGCCCTGTTCGAGCCGCAGCCCCAGCACCGGCCCCGCCGTATGCGCAGGACACACCGCCAGCATCGCGGTCACCCCGCTCCCCCAGCTCCACAGCGCATACTCCGGCCCCGGTGTCAGCCGGACGCGCTCAGCCACGCCCGCTGGCCCTCCCGACTCCCGGATCAGCACCCAGCGGCTCCGCCAGCCGTCGTTCACCGCCTGCCGCTGCAGCAGCCGTCCGAGTGACGTGCCCAGGCTGTGCTCGACCTCGTCGTCGGCCACCATGGACGCCTCGGCGCCCTTCGCCCCGACCCAGCCCAACTCCACCACCAGGTGACCGCCCCGAAGCAGCCGGACGGCCAGTCCGTCCGGGTCGACGCCGATCTCGGCCTCGTCCCAGGCGATCATCGCCCCGCCTGACAGCTCTCGCACCAGTACAGCTTGCGGCCGGCGAGCTCCCGTTGGCTGATCCCACGCCCACACACGAAGCACGGTTCGCCGGCCCGCCGGTACACGTACACCTCCCCGCCGTGCCGATCGACCCGCGGCGGACGCCCCATCGTCTCCGGCGAATGCTCCGGCCGGACGGTGTCGATCCGGCCGTCGCTGACCCCGGACGGCATCAGTTCGACCAGGTCGGCCCAGACCTCGTCCCACTCGTCCCGGGTGACCTGGTTCCCGGCCAGGAACGGATCGAGCCGCGCCCGGAACAGCACCTCACAGCGGTAGATGTTGCCGGCCCCGGCCGCGATCCGCTGGTCCATCAACAGCGCCCCGACCGGACGCGCCGAGCGCCGCAACCGCTCCCACCCCCGCTCCGGCTCGGCATCGCCGCGCAGCGGGTCCGGCCCCAGCTCGGCCACGATCGCCGCCTGCTCGACCGGCGTCACCAGCTCGCAGGTCTGCGGTCCGCGCAACTCCAGCGCTTCGGCTGCCCGCTCGATCCGCAGCCGCAGTGTCGCCGGCGCGGCCACCGGACCGGGCGGAACCCACCGCAGCTTCCCGATCAGGCCCAGGTGGATGTGCACCACCCGTCCGTCCTCGAACGTGATGAACAGATGCTTGCCGAACGCCTCGGCGGCCTCAAGGCGACTGCCGTCCACCAGCTCTGCGGCGAAGCGTCCCTGCGGACTGGACGCCGCGACCGGGCGGCCGGCGAAGGCCTGGTTGATCTCCGCGGCCAGGCGATGGATCACGTGACCCTCGGGCACGAAGCCTCCCTCCACCACGCTTGACGAGCGGCCAGCCTACGTCGTGCCAAGATTGACCCGCCGTTCAACACTGCGCTGCCCCCAGAAACCGCGAGGTCCCATGTATCCGGCCAATATCACCCGCCGCGAGGCGGCCGCCCGCTCGGCGGTGCTCACCGCCAAGTCGGCGCGCGTCACCGTCGACCTCTCCGGCGGCTTCGGAGGTCTCGACTACGACCCCACCACGCTGTTCGGGTCGAGTTCGACGCTCACGTTCCACAGCAACGCCAAGACCGACACCTGGGTCAACCTGATCGCCGACCGCCTGGTCAGCGCCACCCTCGACGGCCGTCCCCTGCGTCCGGACGCCTTCCGCGACCACAAGCTCAACTTCCGCGTCCGCGGCGGCGACCACACGCTGGTGGTGACCGCCCTGTGCCGGTTCAGCCGCACCGGCGAGGGACTGCACCGCTTCGTCGACCCGGTCGACGACAAGGTCTACTGCTACAGCCAGTTCGAGACCGCGGACGCCCGGCGGATGTATGCGTGCTTCGAGCAGCCCGACCTGAAGGCCAGCTTCCACCTCAGCGTGCTCGCCCCCTCGGAGTGGACAGTGCTGTCGAACTCGCCTGCCGTCCGTCCCGTTCCGGTGTCGGAGGGCACGTCGCGGTGGGACTTCGCCCCCACCCCACCGATCTCCAGCTACATCACCGCCCTGATCGCCGGCGACTTCCACACCGTCACCGAGGACTACCAGGGGTTGGCCGGCACGGTCCCGCTGACCCTCGCCTGCCGTCAGTCCGTGGCGTCGTACCTGGACGCCGACCGGCTCTTCGCCACCACCCGCGGCGGCTTCGACGTGTTCGAGGAGGCCTTCGGCCGGCCCTACCCGTTCGCCGACTACCTCCAGGTGTTCGTCCCCGAGTTCAACGCCGGCGCCATGGAGAACGCCGGCTGCGTGACCATCCGCGACGAGTACCTGTACCGCTCCCGGGTCACCAACGCCGCCTACGAGACCCGCGACAACACGATCCTGCACGAGCTCGCCCACATGTGGTTCGGCGACCTGGTGACCATGAACTGGTGGGACAACCTGTGGCTCAACGAGTCGTTCGCCGAGTGGGCGTCCCACTTCTGCCAGGCCGAACTCCGCGCCCGCACCGGCGTCGGGGACGACCCGTGGGCCACCTTCTGCAACGCCCGCAAGAACTGGGCCTACCGCGCCGACCAGCTGCCGTCCACCCACCCGGTGGCCGCCGACATGGTCGACCTCGAGGCCGTCGAGTTGAACTTCGACGGCATCACCTACGCCAAGGGCGCATCGGTGATCCGCCAGCTGGTCGCCTTCGTCGGCCAGGACGCGTTCCTCGCCGGCGTCCGGGCCTACTTCGCCGAGCACGCCTGGGGCAACACCACCTTCGACGACCTCCTCGCCGCGCTGGCCGCAGCGTCCGGACGCGATCTGTCGAACTTCGCCGCCGACTGGTTGCGCAGCGCCGGCGTGAACACCCTGCGCGCCGAGTTCGACGTCGACGCCGACGGCATCTTCACCCGGTTCGCGATCCGCCAGACCGCCACCGAGCAGTGGCCGACGCTGCGCCACCACCGGCTGGCCATCGGCTGCTACGACCAGATCGACGACCGCCTGGGTCGCACCGACCGGATCGAGGTCGACATCGCCGGAGCCGTCACCGAGATCCCGGAGATGGTCGGACGGCGGCGTCCCGCCCTGCTCCTGCCCAACGACGACGACCTCACCTACGCCAAGATCCGGCTCGACGACGACTCGTTGCAGACACTGGTGAGTGGCATCGGGACCCTCGACTCCGCGCTGGCCCGGGCGCTGTGCTGGGGTGCCGCCTGGGACATGTGCCGCGACGCTGAACTCAGCCCCGCCGACTTCGTCGAGCTCGCCCTGGCCGGCATCGACACCGAGACCGACTCCACCGCCGTCGGCTCCCTGCTCAGCCAGTCGCGCACGGTGATCGACTACTACACCCCGCCGGCCGCCCGCGCAGCGTTGAACGAGCGCTTCGTCGCCGGCATCGCCCGCCTCCTGAAGGGCGCCGAGCCGGGCTCCGACCACCAGCTCAGCTATGCGCGAGCGCTGGCGGCCGCCGCCACCACCGAGCCCGAGACCGAGGTGGTCAAGGCCTGGCTCAGCGGCGAGGAGAGCCCGCAGGGGCTGGCGATCGACACCGATCTGCGCTGGCACCTGCTCACCCAGCTTGCCCGCGCCGGCGCCGTCGGCGCGGACGAGATCGACGCCGAGTTCGCCCGCGACAACACCGCCCGGGGCGCCGAGCGGGCAGCCGGGGCGCGGGCGGCCCTGCCGGATCCCGAGCAGAAGGCGGAGGCCTGGCGGCTCGCCACGGTCGCCGACACCCCGAACGAGACCCAGTACCAGATCTGCACGAACTTCGCCCAGGTCGGCCAGGACGACATCCTGCTGCCCTACCTGCCCGCGTACGCGGAACTCGCCGCGAAGATCTCCGCGGGCACTGACGGCTGGTCGGAGCGCAGCTCGGTGATTCGGCAGAACGCGCTGGGGCTGCTGTTCCCGAAGACCCTGCTGACCAGGACGCGTCTGGCCGAATTCGACGCCTGGCTGGCCTCAGCCCACCTCAACGACTCGGTCGCACGCCAGGTCGGCGAGCGCCGCGACGACGCCGAACGCGCGCTTCACTGTCAGGAGGCCGCCAGCTCGTGAGCCCCGCACTTGCGCCCGTCGAAAGGGCGAGGGGTCACTGCTTCGAACGCCAGCCCGGCCCCATCACCAGCACCGTGATCACCGCAGCGACCGCCAGCGGGATGAACAGCGTCGGCGTCAGGAGCTCGAGTACCGTCGGCGTGGGCGCGACCGGCCAACCGGGCAGTTGCAGCACGTAGAGTCCTGGAAGCATGGCAAGACCGTAGCCGAGTTCGGCTAGTCTGGCGGCTCGAAGCCCGGCCGCATACGTGCAAGTACCGGGCGGAGAGCGAGGAACCTGCGTGGCACGGACGGTAGTCGACGATCGTGAGTTCTCCCGGATACTCAACCGGATCGCCCACGAGATCCTCGAGACCAACGGCGGTGCTGCCGATCTCGTCCTACTGGGCATCCCCACCCGCGGGGTCCAGCTGGCCGGACGCCTGGCCGGGCTGATCGAGCAGATCGAGGGCGCGCCCGTCCGCCTCGGCACCCTCGACATCACCATGTACCGCGACGACCTGCGGGCCAACCCCGTCCGCCCCGTCGGACGCACCTCGCTGCCCGGAAGCATCGACGACGCCGTGGTGGTCCTGGTCGACGACGTCCTCTACTCCGGACGCACCATCGGCGCGGCCTTCGACGCCCTCCGCGACCTCGGCCGTCCACGGGCCGTCCGGCTCGCCGTGATGGCCGACCGGGGCAGCCGCGAGTTGCCGATCGCGGCCGACCAGGTCGGCCGGGTCGTGCAGGCCGCCGACGGCGAGCGGGTCAGGGTCGAGGTCAGCGAACTCGACGGCCGGGACGCGATCACCATCACCGGGACCGGGGAGGACGCCTGATGCGGCATCTGCTCAGCTGCGCCGACCTCGACGAGTCCGAGGTGCTCTCGCTGCTCGACCTGGCGGTCGAGATGCAGCAGGTCCAGTCCCGCCCGGTGAAGAAGCTGCCGGCCCTGCGCGGCCGGACCATCGTGAACATCTTCTTCGAGGACTCCACCCGCACCCGGACCTCCTTCGAGATCGCCGGCAAGTGGCTGTCGGCGGACACGATCAACGTCTCGGCCAAGGGCTCCTCGGTCTCCAAGGGTGAGTCGTTGCGCGACACCATGCTCACCCTCGACGCAATGGGTGCCGATGCCTTCGTCATCCGGCACTCGTCATCCGGCGCCGCCAGCCAGGTCGCGGGCTGGGTGCGGGCGCACGTCATCAACGCAGGGGACGGCCAGCACGAGCACCCCACCCAGGCGCTGCTGGACGCCTACACGATGCGGCAGCATTTCGCCCGGGTGGCGAACGGCACGTCGAAAGGCCCAGGGACCGGCTTCGCCGGCAAGCGGATCGCGATCGTCGGCGACCTGCTGCACTCCCGGGTCGTTCGCAGCAACGTGCTCCTCCAGCGGATCCTCGGCGGCGACGTGGTGCTGGTCGCCCCGCCGACGCTGCTGCCGACCGGCGTGGAGGACTGGGGCTGCGAGGTCACCGACGACCTGGACGCGGTGCTGCCCTCGGCCGACATCGTGATGATGCTTCGGGTGCAGCGCGAGCGGATGGCCGGCGGCTTCTTCCCGACCGAGCGGGAGTACACCGAGAGCTTCGGGCTCACCCCCGGGCGGCTGGCGGGGCTCAAGCCGACGGCGGCGATCTGCCACCCCGGCCCGATGAACCGCGGCGTGGAGATCTCCCCTGCCGCTGCGGACGCCGCCAACTCGCTCGTGCTGGACCAGGTCTCGGCCGGGGTCGCGGTCCGGATGAGCGTGCTGTACCACCTGCTCGCCGCCGAAGAAGGAGCCCAAGGGTGACCAGCGCATCCACGAGCCTGTTGATCACCGGCGCCCGGCAGGCCGACGGAACCAGCGGCGACCTGTTCGTCGCCGACGGCCGGTTCGCCGACCCCGCCGACGCGCCGGCCGGCGTCCACCGGGTCGACGCGGACGGCCTGCTCGCCCTGCCCGGTCTGGTCGACCTGCACACCCACCTGCGCCAGCCCGGACGCGAGGACGCCGAGACGGTCGCCACCGGAACGGCCGCCGCCGCCCGGGGCGGCTTCACCTGCGTGCACGCGATGGCGAACCTCACACCGGCCACCGACACCGCGGAGGCGGCCGAGTACGTCCAGGCCCTCGGCGAGCGGGAGGGGCACTGCGAGGTCCGGGTCGTCGGCGCCGTCACCAAGGGGCTGGGGGGCTCGGAGCTGTCCGAGTTGGGCCTGATGGCGAAGTCGGCAGCGTCCGTCCGGGTGTTCTCCGACGACGGCCGGTGCGTGGCCGACTCCCTGGTGATGCGGCGGGCCCTCACCTACGTGAAGCCGTTCGGCGGCGTCATCGCCCAGCACTCCCAGGATCCCCGCCTGGCCGGGACGGACGCCTGCTGCCACGAGTCGGAGTGGTCCGGGCGCCTCGGCCTGCCCGGCTGGCCGTCCCAGGCCGAGAGCGTGATCGTGGCCCGCGACGTCCAGTTGGCCGAGCTGGCCGGCTCCCGGCTGCACGTCTGCCACGTCTCCACCGCCGAGAGCGTCGAGGTGATCCGGTGGGCGAAGCGGCGCGGCGTCCAGGTGACCGCAGAGGTCACCCCGCACCACCTCCTCCTGGACACCCCGCTGGTGGCCGGCTACGACACCACCTTCAAGGTGAACCCGCCGCTGCGCACCTCCGAGCACCTGGACGCGGTCCGCGAGGCCCTTGCCGACGGGACGATCGACATCGTCGCCACCGACCACGCCCCCCACGCCCGCCAGGACAAGGACCATCCCTTCGACGTCGCCCTGCCCGGCATGCTCGGCCTGGAGCAGGCCCTCGCCGTGGTCGTCGACGTGATGGTGAACACCGGACGGATCGACTGGCCGACGCTGGTGCGACGGATGTCCTCCACGCCGGCCCGGATCGGCCAGGTCCCCGGCCAGGGCGGCCGGTTGGCGATCGGCGAACCGGCGAACCTGGTGCTCGTCGACCCGTCCGCGCGGGCCGTCGTCGACGCGGACGCCTCCGCCTCGCGGGGCCGGAACAACCCGTATCACGGCCGCGAACTGCCCGATCCCGTCGTCGCCACCGTCTTCCGTGGCAGGATCAGCTACCAGCGCGGGTGAGAGGGAGGTGCCGGTGGAACACCGTCCGAGCATCAAGGATGTCGCGAGACTGGCCGGCGTCTCCGTCGGCACCGTGTCGAATGTCCTGAACCGGCCCCAGATCGTCAGCCCGAAGACCCTGGACGCGGTCGAGGCGGCCATGGCCCAGCTGCACTTCCATCGCAATGCCACGGCCCGCAACCTCCGCTCCGGGGCGACCACGACCGTCGGCGCCGTCGTCTCCGACGTCAGCAACCCGTTCTACACCGGGCTCCTCCGCGGCATCGAGGACCGGCTGGACTCCGAGGGCCTGTCGCTGATCATCTGCAGCTCCGACGGCGACGCCGAGCGGGAGGCCCGGCTGCTGCGGATGCTCGCCGAGCAGGGCGTCCGCGGCGTCCTGATCACGCCGATGGACGGCACGATCGAGCGGCTCGCCGAACTCGAACGGATCGGCCTGCGCTCGGTGCTGATGGACGCCGAGCCCGGCAGCCTGCCCTCGGTGGGGGTGGACAGCGCTCGCGGCGGACGGCTCGCCGTGGAGCACCTCCTCGAACAGGGCCACCGCAGGGTCGCCTTCCTCGCGGCGGCCGAGAACATGCGTCCCAGCGAACTGCGGCTCCAGGGCGCCATCGAAGCCGTCCGGGCCGCCGGGCTCGACCCGTCCGACGTGCTCGAGGTCGTGCACCTCGCCCATCCCAATGCCAGCGCCGGCGAGGCCGCGACCGCACAGCTGCTGGCCTCGGAGCGTCCGCCGACGGCCGTGTTCAGCGTCAACGACATCGTCGCGCTCGGGGTGCTCCGCGCGTTGCGCGAGCGTGGGGTCCGGGTGCCCGAGGAGGTCTCGGTGGTCGGCTACGACGACCTCTTCCTCGACACCGAGCTCGCCGTCCCGCTGACGTCGGTGCGCCAGCCCATGCGCGAACTCGGCTGGGCGGCCGCCGACCTGCTGCTGACCGGCCGGCCCGCCGAACTGTTCATTCCCGAACTGGTCGTCCGAGCGTCCTCGCGGCACCCGCGGAGCTGACCTCGGCCGGCCAGCGCTGCGCGGCAGCGAGCATGTCGGCCGGCAACGGGACCGGACGCCCGGACGCGTCTCCGCTGACCAGGACCGTGTTCGTACGCGCGAGCACGGCGCCGTCGACCGGATCCTCGACCTGCGCGACGATCGTCACCGACGTCCGTCCCACCCGTCCGATCGCCGACCGCACCTGGTACGGCTCGGTGCGGTGGGCGATCTGGCCGAGGTAGTCCACGTCCTGCCGGGCGACCATCCAGGTGAGTCCCTGCTCGGCGGCGAGTTGCATCCGGGTGTCGGAGCCGTCCGGTCCCATCCGGATCCGGGCCTCGGCGACGAAGTCGAACACCCGGACATTGTTGACGTGGCCGTACGGGTCGAGGTCGGACCAGCGGACGACGAAGCCGTAGGTGTGGGCACGCTCGGCCACCCGCCAACTGCCGAGCGAGGCGAAGGGATCCAGGGCCTGGGACTGCGCGGAGAACCAGGCCCGCTCGGCATTCGTCATCCGGCGGGGCCGGCCGGCGTCGTAGTCGAACAGGCACAGCATCGAACGGGCGCGGGCGAGCAGCCGTCCGTCCTGCACGACGGAGTAGCCCAGCGCGAACCGGGCGGCACCGACGATCCCGACAGCGAGCTGCACCTCGACCGGACGGGTGTCGAACAGCACCGGTGCGAGGTACTCGACCTGGTGCGAGACCACCATCGTCGAGCTGCCGAGCAGATGCGCGTTCGGCCCGGACAGCAGCCAGCCGACCCGCGCCTCCTGCAGGTAGTCGGCGACGACGGCGTTGTTGACGTGGCCCTGGGCGTCCAGGTCGACCCAGCGGAGCGGAACCCGGCAGGTGTAGGTCACTCGACGGGTTCGTCGTCGTACAGGGACGCCACCACGTCGGCGAAGCGCTCGGCCACCACCTTGCGGCGGATCTTCATGTTCGGCGTGACGCCGCCGTCGTCCACGCTGAACTCGGCCGGCAGCACGGCGAACTGCTTGACGGTCTCCCAGCGCTCCAGCTTTCCGTTGGCCGACTTCATGAACCGCTCCAGGGTGTGCCGCAGTTCGGGACGCTGGGTGAGTTCCTCGTAGGAAAGGTCGCCGAGCTGGTGACGCGCCGCCCACTTCGCGAGGTTGTCCCGGTCCATCGTCAGCAGGGCCGAGATGTACTTGCGGCCGTCCCCGACGGCCACCACCTGCGAGACATAGGGGATGGTCGCCGCGATCACGCTCTCCACCTTCGCCGGCGCGACGTACTTGCCGCCGGAGGTCTTCATCAGGTCCTTCTTGCGGTCGGTGATCGACAGGTACCCGTCGGCGTCCAGTTCGCCGATGTCGCCGGTGTGGAACCAGCCGTCGACGATGACCTCCGCCGTGTGCTCCGGGTCGTTGTGGTAGCCACGCATGACCCCGGGCCCCTTGATCAGCACCTCGCCGTCCTCGGCGATCCGCAGCTCGGTGCCGGGCAGCGCCGGCCCGACCGTCCCGAAGCGGGGCAGCCACGGCACGTTGAAGCAGCTGATCGCACTGGTCTCGGTCATCCCGTAGCCCTCCACGACCAGCAGGCCCGCGGAGTAGAACCACGCCTGGACCTGGGCGCTGAGCTTCGCCGATCCCGAGATGAAGAACTGGATGTTGCCGCCCATCCGCTCCTTGAGCTTGCTGAACACCAGGTGGTCGGCGACCGAGTAGGCGAGCGAGACCGGCATCGGCCGGCCGTCCAGCCGGTACTCCCGGGACGCACGGCCGACGGCGAACGCCCAGCGTGCGATCCGGTCCTTCACGGCGCCCCGCGGCGACGACAGCAGGACGGCGGCACGGACTTTCTCGAAGATCCGCGGCGCTCCGCACATGAACTCCGGGCTCACCTCGCCGAGCCCGGCCACGATCTTGTCGATCCGGCCGTCCACCGCGCTGGCGAAGCCGATGGCCAGCTGGGCAGCGATCAGCGCCTTGCCGAACACGTGCGACAGCGGCAGCCACAGGTACTGGGTGTAGCCCTCGGGAATGATCTCCATCTGCTTCAGCGTCCGGCCCTCGTACAGCCAGCAGCTGTGCAGCAGTTCGACGCCCTTCGCCTGGCCGGTGGTACCGGAGGTGTAGATCAAGGTGGCGAGGTTGTCGGGACGGATCGCGTCCAGCATGGCGTCCACGGCGTCCGGGGTTGCGGAGAGGAGCTTCTCACCGGCCTCCTCGAACTGCTTCCAGGACAGGACGCGCTCGCCGTCGCCCTCGCCGTCCATCACGACCACATGGTGGATCCCGGCGGCCGCGGCCGGATCGGCGTCCAGTTTCGCGACCTGCTCGGCGTCCTCCGCGATCACCAGCACCGACTCTGAATCAACCAGGATGTGCTGGAAGTCGCTGCCGGTGGTGTTCGGGTAGATCGTGGTCGTCGCCCCGCCGGCGCAGTTGATCGCGAGATCGGCGAGCACCCACTCGATCCTCGTGCCAGCCACGATCGAGACGCGCTGCTCGGGCTCCAGCCCGAGCGCCAGCAGGCCGGCGGCGAGTGTCCGCACCCGCTGCCAGGTCTGCGTCCAGGTGAGACTCACCCAGTTCTCGTCCGCATCGCGGTAACGGAAGGCCTCCCGCTCGGGACTCCGGGCCACCCGCCAGGCCAGCAACTGGCCGACATTGGTCAACTCGGACAAGGCCTGGTCGTCGCTCGTCATTGCGCTCCCTCCCGGACACCCGTGGATCGGTCATCGTCGAACCGTGTGGGCAGTCTAGGCTGGAGGCAGCGGACGGGAAAGCGACGGTGCCCGACCGCACGCACGGCAGAATCATTGAACCGTCAACTTTCTTGGTAAGCTGAGGCCATGCCCGACACGAGTGAGCCCCGCTGGCTCGACGCTGAGCAGCAGCGGGACTGGCGAGCCTTCCTCTCGGGCGTGACCCGGATCAACGAACATCTCGAGCTGGCCCTGCGGCCCTTCGGCCTCGACCTGGCCGAGTACGAGATCCTCGTGCAACTGTCCGAGGCCGAGCGGCGCAGCCTGCGGATGTCGGACCTCGCCCACAGCGCCAGGCAGTCGCGCTCCCGGCTCACCCACACGGTGGCCCGGATGGAGTCCAAGGGCCTGGTCACCCGCCGCGCGTGTCCGTCCGATCGCCGCGGAGTGATCGCCACCATGACCGAGCACGGGTGGAGCCTGCTGGTACGCGCTGCGCCGACCCACGTGCAGTCGGTGCGCGAGATCCTGGTGGACCGCGTCGACCCGGAGGACTTCGCCGCGCTGGGACGGCTGATGCGTGCGGTCATCGACGGCCCCGAACCCGCCCTGGTCGGATAGGTGACCGGCGTCCGCCTGGACACCAGCACGCTGGCGCGTGCGCTCTACACCTCGGACGCCTCGCTGCAGCGAGTGCCACCGGCTGCCGTCGCCCGGCCGGCCACCACGGCAGAACTCGTCGCGGTCGTCGACGAGGCACGGGCGTCCGGACGTCCAGTCACCGCCAGGGGTGCCGGCACGTCGATCGCCGGAAACGCGATCGGGCCGGGCGTGGTGATCGACTGCCGGTCCCTCAACCGGATCCTCGACCTCGATCCCGACGGACGGACGGCTCGCGTCGAGCCAGGCGTGGTCGCGGCCGACCTGACCCGGGCCGCGTCGGCGCACGGCCTCCGCTTCGGGCCGGACCCGGCGACGGTCGACCGCTGCACGATCGGCGGGATGATCGGCAACAACGCCTGCGGCGCCCGGGCGCTCGGCTACGGGCGGACGGCGGACAACCTCGTCGGCCTCGATCTGGTCACCGGCACCGGCGAACGGCTGGGCGTCGGTCCAGGTACCCGTCCGGACGACTCCCCCACATTGCGCAGCCTGCACGACCTCGTGCTGGCCAATCTCGGCGTCATCCGCACCGAGTTCGGCCGGTTCTCCCGACAGGTGTCCGGCTACTCGCTGGAACACCTGCTCCCCGAACACGGCTTCGACGTGGCGCGCTTCCTCGCCGGCAGCGAGGGGACGCTGAGCGTGGTGACCGGCGCGACCGTCCGGCTGGTCGAAGCACCGGTGCACTCGGCGCTGGTCGTGCTGGGCTTCGCCGACATGGCCACGGCAGCGGACGCGAAGATCGGAAGAGCACACGTCTGAACTCCAGTCACTAGCTTATCTCGT
>ERZ778029.2603-NODE-2603-length-12076-cov-3.999584_pt1 | contig 12076 bp, 1 predicted proteins | sample MGYA00375759_ERZ778029 | MGnify/ENA primary metagenome ERZ778029 (study PRJEB29350, sample SAMN05389819) | bioreactor metagenome | isolation source: Ammonium sulfate bioreactor | place: South Africa: University of Cape Town | collected 2014-04-04 ...
GCTGTCCGGCGGCATCCAGCTCCAGGCGGCCGGGCTGACCAGCGAGCCGCTGCTGGACCTGAAGGCCAACGTCACGCTCGAGATCGACCCCAACCGCAAGGTGTTCATCCTGACGTTCTCCGGGCAGCTGTCGATCTACAAGCTCGGCACGGTCGGCGCGACGGCAGGGCGGTTCATCCTCGACATGGGCGACCCGAGCGCGAGCGTCCCGCAGTTCTGGGGCGTCGCCACCGTCCAGACCAACCTGTCGGCGCTGGAGCCGTACGGCATCACGGCCAGCGTCAAGGGCACGCTCCAGGTCAACCTCACCGGGACCACCCACGTCGAGACGCTCACCCTGCCCGGGCTCGGGGACGGCGGCGCCGACCTGACCCGGACGTACACGCTGAACCCGTACAGCTTCGGCCTCGAACTGGCCGGCCAGCTGATCGTCAGCGTCCCGACAACGAACGTGGAGCTGTTCCGGCTCCAGGGCGGCATCTACCTGTCGATCCAGGGCACGCCGATCCCGACCGTGCAGATGTACCTGACCGGCTCGCTGAGCTTCGGCAGCGGCTCCGCCCGGCTCACCTATGGCTCGGTCACCGGCGTCCTGTTCGTCGTGATCAACCCCGCAGACCTGGCCCACTCCGGCGTCGCCGGCAGCCTCACCGTCGCCGCCGGCGTCGGGATCGGCCTGCCGAACCTCGACGCGTTCTCCGCGTCCGGCTCGGTGTCGATCATGTTCAACACCACCCGCACCCGGCAGACCTTCACGATCCCGGACGCGTTCGTGCCGCTGCTCAAGCCCGGCGATCCGACCACGATCGTCGTCTACCAGGCGGCACCGGGCCTCACCGGCAGCGATCCCGGTGTCGCCGCCGCGGCCGAGGTCTACATCAAGGTCACCGTCCAGGTGCAGCTGACGATCCTGGGCGTGATCAACCTGACCGGCTACCTCAGCATCGAGGCTGCGGGCTCGGGCTCCGGGGCGCACCTCAAGGTGTTCGGCGCGGTCGGCGGCTCGATCCCGTTCCTCGGAGCCGTCACCGGGCAGGTGTCGCTGGCGGCCTACGCGGGCAGCATGACCGGCGTCGTCGGGTACATCCAGCTGGCGCTGAGCAGCAACTCCATCCCGGGGGTGAAGTTCAACAGCGAGCTGATCCTCCAGGTGAACACGTTCGGCACGGCGATGGACGCGGACACGCTGAAGGTGTCCAGGGACAGCCTCGGCAACGTCACCGGCTTCGTCCGCGACGTCTCCGGCAACCTGCTGTCGGAGACCGTGACCGTGCCGTCCGGCGTCAAGCTGTTCCTGGTCGGCGACCTGGTCCTGCTGAACACCTTGACCATCCGCGGCAAGGTCACCTTCACGTTCGCTCCCGGTGAGCTGAGCCTGGTCGTCGACGGGTCGCTGCAACTCGGCCCGCTCGGGTCGCTCACCCTGACCAACACGGGCTTCACCATCAACTCGCGCGGCCTGGTGGCGAATGTCAACCTCAGCCTCGCCGCCGGCTTCGGCGACGGCATCGGGCTGAGCATCAGCGGCAGCGCGGCGGTCTCGATCAACACCACCGGGTCGAGCGCGACCCTGGGCACCGCGACCATCCCGGTCGGATTCAGCTTCCACATCGACGCCGACGTGACGCTGATCCTGACCCACGCGCACGGCTCGGTCGACATCACCGTCTCGCCGGCCGGCTTCCAGCTGGCGTTCGTGCTGGACTTCACGCTCGGGCCGCTCACGTTCCGCGCGTCCGGCGCCGCAGCCGTCCAGGCCGCCGGATTCGCCATGATCCTGGACGTCTCGGCCCGCGCGGACGCGGACATCTTCACCATCGAGGCGGCCGGCAAGCTCTCCGTCAACACCGCCGGCTCCAGCCTGCTCGGGCTGCCGGCCAAGAGCTTCACGCTGCAGCTGACCGGCAAGGTCAGCCTGCTGAAGATCATCAACCTGGACGCCGCGTTCCGGATCGACGTCACCGGCGACACCTGGCGGCTGAGCGCCCGGGCGACCCTCGACCTGTTCGGACTGGCCGGGATGAGCGGCTCGCTGTCGCTGGACTCCGACGGCAACTTCACCGTCGACCTGTCCGGCTACCTGCAGATCGGGTCGGACTCCTTCGGCATCCGCGGCGACTTCGGCTTCCACATCTCCTCGATCCACCGGCCGGCGTCCGACCCGGACCACCCGAACACCTACGTATTCAGCCTGTCGCTGTCGGCGGACGTGTCGGTGCGGGCGTTCGGCTTCACGATCGCCGGCGCGGGCATCACCGCGTCCTTCCGCCTCGACACCGGCGACCCCAGCGCAGGTGGCCGGGTGAAGGTCGAGCTGAGCATCGAGATCCGGATCAAGTTCCTGTTCTGGACCTTCCGCAAGACCGCCCACTTCACCCTCGGCTACATCCAGATCCCGGTGCCGACGTACCTCGCCGGGCGGGACGGCGAGACCACCGCGAACCACTCCTGGACCGGCGGCACCCTCAACCTGAACACCGGCGCCCGGGCCGGGCTGCGCAACATCGCGACCGAGGAGACCGACGAGAGCTACCAGATCAAGCAGACCTGCGGGACGGCGGACAACGCGACGATCCAGGTGACCGCGTTCGGGCGCACCAACACCTACACCGGCGTCACCGGCATCGTCGGCTACCTCGGCGCCGGCGAGGACGTGGTGGACGTGGACGGCTCCGTCCTCGTCCCGGTCACCCTCTACGGCGAGGGCGACGACGATCGCCTGACCTACAACGGCTCCGGCACCGCCACCCTGAACGGCGGCGCCGGCAACGACATCCTGGCCGTCGGAGGGAGCGGCCAGGCCACTGTGAACGGGGACGACGGGGACGACGTGCTGATCCACTCCGGCACCGGCCGCGTCACCCTGAACGGCGGCAACGGCGCCGACCGGCTCGTCGGGAACGGCAACACCGCCGCGATGTACGGCGGTGCCGGGGACGACACGATGGAGGCCACCTTCAACGGTGCCGTCGCCACCACCATCGACGGCGGCACCGGCACCGACGGCGCGTCCTTCACCCTGACCGGCGGCGCGGACACGATGGTGGTCGGCTACAACGGGTCGGCGCTCACCTTCACCGGGAACGGCACCACCCGGACGGTCGACAACATCGAGAACGTCATCCTCGACGCGGGCGCCGGTGCCGACACCATCACCGTGAACAGCCTGAGCGGGTCCGGCCTGATCCAGCTGGTCGTGCTCCTCGGCAGCGGCAGCGCGGACAAGCTGATCGTGAACGGAACGTCCGGCGCCGACACTTTCACCCTCTCCAGCACCCGCTACGACGACGGCAGCGACACGAACACCGCCAACGACCCGGCGGCGATCCAGATCGTGACCGGCGGGTACACGGTGCTCGGCGTCAACCCGTCCCGGGCCGACGGCGACACCGTCGTCGTGGACGCCGGAGCCGGCAACGACGTCATCTCGGCCGCCGCGGTGGCGTCCGATCTCGCCGCGCTGCGGCTGGTCGGCGGCTCGGGCAACGACACGATCGTCGGCTCGCCGTTCGCGGACGTGATCGATTCGGGGCTCGGCGACGACACCGTCACCGGCGGCGCCGGGGTGGACACCTTCATCGACGCCGGCGGCACCGACACCCTGGTCGAGACGGTGGACAGCGGCGCCGGGCTGTACGACAACCTGCTGGTGATGGGCACGGTCGCCGCCTCCGGGACCGACTTCTCCAGCGCCACCACCGTGGAGAGCCTGAACGGCATCTTCGAGGTCGCCGTGCTGAACGGCACCGCCGCGAACAACGTCGTCCTGATCGGCGACGGCGACGGGACGGTCGCGATCGGCAGCACCAGCCGGACGGCGCAGGCCTGGACCGGCACCGTCACCCTCAACCTCGCCGACGGCGACGACAGCGTCCGGGTGGAGCTGCTGAACGCCGCCGGCGCCCGGGTGGCCATCGCCGGCGGCGGTGGCACCGACACGCTGAGCGTCTACGGCACCAGCGTCCGCGACGACGTGGTGATCACCACCGGCCAGCTGCAGGCGAGCATCTTCGGCCAGGCGCCGGTCACGATCACCTACGGCGTCGACCGGGTCGTCCTGGTCACCGGCGACGGCAGCGACCGGATCGCCGTCCGGGGCATCGCGGTGCCGCACACCGTGCTCACCGGGGCCGGGGACGACCAGATCGTCGTCGGCTCGAACGCCGGCGTCGGCGCCACCGACACCTCCTGGCCGAGCAACAGCGGCACCCTCAACCAGATCGCTGCCGCGCTGACCATCGACGGCGGTGTCAGCGGCAGCCAGACCGGGCTCGACCGGCTGGCTTTCACCGACGACGCCGACACGATCGACAACACCGGCACGCTGACCGACTCCAGCCTGACCGGCCTCGGCATGGGCGGCACCCTCAGCTACACCGGGATGGAGGTCGTCTCTCTTGCGCTCGGCAGCGGAAACGACACCCTGACCATCGCCAGCACGATCGCCGGCGGACCCACCACCGTCACCACCGGCGACGGCAACGACACCGTGCTGATCCAGGGGACAGGCCCCGGCGCCACCAGCGTCACCACCGGCGCCGGCGACGACCTCGTCCGGATCGGGGACGGCCCGGGCGCGGTCGGCGGCCGGCTCGTCCACATCACCGGGCCGCTCGCGGTCAGCGGGTCGACCGGCACCGACCGGCTGGTCTTCGACGCCACCGGAGCCACGCTCGACCTGGTCGGCACCATCACCGCGACCCAGGTCAGCGGCTTCGAGATGGCCGGCGTCGTCACCTATGACGGCGTCGAGGACCTCACCGTCAGCCTCGGCAGCGGGGCCGACCAGGTTGCGGTGGTCTCGACCAGCGCGACCACGAACGTCCTCACCGGGGCCGGCGACGACCAGGTCACGGTCAACCCGGGCGCGGTCGACGGCACCGCGAACGCGCTCGCCGGACGGCTGAACATCGACGGCCAGGCCGGCGCCGACGTGACCACGGTCAACCTGTTCGGCAACGGCGACTCCCGGATCGACGTCGTCGACTCCGACGGCGCCCACACCGTGGTCGTCAACGGCACCCCGGAGTCCGACGTCCTGCTGATGCGGGCCAACGCGCTGGCCGGGCTGGTCGCGGCCCTGACCGTCAAGGTCGGCGCCTGGTACACCCACGCGGAGAAGATCAGCTACCAGCGCGGGATCACCCAGGTCGTGCTGAACACCCTCGCCGGCGACGACTACCTCGCCTTCGACGACACCGCGGCCCCGATCGTCGCGAACCTCGGCGCCGGCAGGGACGCCGTCCACATCGGCCAGCTGTACACCGACCCGCAGGGAGCCATCCGCTCCATCGACGCCGAATTCGGGGTCCACCTGACCGCGAACACCGGCTTCGACTCCAGCCGCGGGCTGCTGTCGGACGGCGTCCACTACGCCACCACCGTCAACGGCGGCGACGACAACGACGTGTTCCAGGTCTTCCGCAACCAGGGTCCGCTGCAGCTCAACGGCGACGACGGCGACGACATCTTCGTGGTCCGGGCGTTCGTCACCGCGGCGTCGGTCACGTCCTACGACAGCAACATCGACACCCACATCGCCGGTGGCGACGGCTCCAACTACATCGAGTACTCGATGAACGCGCCGGTGCACATCGACGGCGGATCGGGCCACGACCTGCTCGTCGTGGTCGGCACCGAACTGGACGACACCTTCGTCATCACCGCCACCGGCGTCTTCGGCAGCGGCCTCCAGGTCGACTTCACCAACGTCGAGGAACTGGCCATCTACGGCCTGGAGGGCGACGACAACTTCTACGTCCTGTCCACCTCAGCCAGCTTGTCGATCCAGATCTACGGCGGCCTGGGCAGCGACCACGTCCAGGTCGGCGGCAGCGCCCCGACCATCAAGGTGCTCAACGCGACCACCCGGCTGCTGGAGGACATGAGCTTCGCCCCGACCACGCTGGCCGACATCCACGGCACCCTGGTCGTCTCCGGCGCCACCGACCCGAACCCGCGCTACGACGTCGACCTCTCGGTCTACCTGCCGACCGTCCTGCCGGGCGAGAACTCGGGCAACCCACTGCCGATCACCGCGTCGTCCGGAGGGGCGATCGAGACCGCGCAGGTCGACACCCTGGTCGTCGACAACCACCTGGACGGCGCCGGCCTGGACGCGACGCTGGACGGCACGACGGTCAGCCCCACCGGCAGCGCGAAGGCGTGGACGGTCGACTACACCGCGTTCGAGGACCTGCAGGTGCTGCTGGGGACAGCGGCCGACCGGGTCGAGGTCGTCACCACCCACTCCGGCACCACCAGCGTCGACACCGGCGCCGGCAACGACACGATCGTCGTGCGGACGGTCGTCGGCCACACCCGGGTCTTCGGCGGAGCAGGGGACGACACCATCAACGTCGGCAGCACCAGCGGCGTGCTCGACCTGCTGGCGGCGACGCTGCTCGTGGACGGCGGGACCGGCTCGGACACCGTCAACCTGAACGACGCGGCCGACACCAACGACAACCTGGGCTGGCTGACGAAGACGACCCTGACCGGCCTGGACATGGCCGCCCGGACGACGCCCGACGCGCTCGGCCGGCCGCTGGACCTGCTGTACGCGCTCACCCCCGGCGCGACCGCCTTCACGATCGCCCTCACCCGGGTCGTCGGCGGCATCGCCACCGCACTCGGCAGCATCACCGTCGCCGTCGGCACCCTGGCCAGCGACCTCGCAGCCGCGCTGCAGAGCCTGCTGTTCGGCGGCCACTTCGGCAGCTGCGGCCTCGAGGACCGGACGCGGTGTGCGCAGTCGGTGTACGTCTGGGCCGTCGGCACCGGCTACCTGATCGGGTTCCGCGGCGAGTCGAACGAGGACCCGGCCCGCCAGCAGACGATCCTGCTGAGCGCGTCCGGAGCGTCCGCGCCGATCGGCGGCTTCCAGCGCACGGACGGGATCGTCTACACCGGCCTGGAGACGATGAATCTCGCCCTCGGCCACGGCAGCGACGTGCTGAACGTCCGCGGCTCGACGGCGACGACGAACGTGTCCTTCGGCCAGGGTGACGACCGGGTCTATGTCTCGTCGACGGCCAACGTGGGGCTGGCCGACCAGCCGACGTTTCTGGACGGCGTCCTGGACGACATCCTCGGCAGCGTCAACCTGGACCTCGGCACCGGCCACCACACGCTGCTGGTCAGCGACTACAGCGCGCGGGCCGGCGACCCGAACGTGCTGATCACCGACCGCATCGCCGCGGCCCAGCTCCGGGACCCGAACGTCGCCGGCTGGGCCGAGATCGCGATGGTGGGCCTGGCCCAGGGCTCGATCAGCTACGCCGCGGACGCGTCCGCCGACTTCGCGGGCGGCATCCGGCTGTGGACCGGCTACGGCGATGACGGCATCCTCATCGACGGCACCTTCGCCCGCGCCGGCGTCCAGGCCATCACCTGGCTGAACACCGGGCTGGGCAACGACTACATCACCGTCCGCCTCACCAAGGGCAGCGACGGGGCGCTGATCCTCGACACCCAGGGTCCCGACCTGAGCCAGCCGTGGGCCGCCGACGACGACACCGTCATGGGCGCGGAGTCCACTCTGCCGCTCGTCGTGTTCGGCGGCCAGGGCAACGACCACATCACCACCGGCTCGGGCGACGACATCGTCTTCGGCGACCACGGCGTGGTGCTGTGGTTCCCGCTCGCGTCCGCCACCTACTCCGGCCTGGCGGACGGGCTGCTCGCCACGGTGGCCTACCAGACCCTGTGGTCGGTGCCGATCGGCCTGCCCAGCTACGGCGCTCCGGACCTGTACTTCCCGACCAACGCGGCCACGATCGTCGGCCTGGTGCTGGCGCTGGACGAGACCGTCGGCGGCGACGACGTCATCGACACCGGCGCCGGCGGCGACATCGCCATCGGCGGCATCGGCAACGACACGATCCGCGCCGGGTCCGGCGACGACGTGGTGATCGGCGACCTCGGCTTCGTCTCCCGCAGCCTGAGCCCCGGCGGCCTGCCGCAGCGCCGGACCGGGGTCTGGGGCAACACGTCCGGCGGCAACGACGTCATCTACGGCGAGGACGGCGACGACGTGCTGATCGGCGGCACCGGCAACGACCGGATCGACGGCGGCGCGGGCAGCGACCTGATCTTCGGCGACAACGCTCGGGTCGACCAGGCCTGGAGCCTGTCCAGCGTCGCGACCTGGTACCCGTCGCAGTTGAGGATCGTCCTGCTCGACCACAACGTCGCGGCGCAGTCCGCGGCCGTGAAGGCGTACGGCAACGACTACATCGCCGGTGGTGCCGGAGCGGACGTGATCTTCGGCGAACTCGGCAACGACACGATCCAGGGCGACGGCTCGATCGACCTGGCCGTGTGGGCCTTCCGGGACGCGCTCGGTCACCTGTCCCTCTCGCCGTCCCAGCTGGCCGCGTCCGACGGCGACGACTACATCGAGGGCGGTGGCGGCGACGACGTGATCTTCGGCAACGGCGGCAACGACGACATCATCGGCGGCAGCTCGACGCTGTTCTCGCTGACCGCGATGACCGATCGGCCCGACGGCCGCGACATGCTGTTCGGCGGTGCCGGCACCAATATCGGACGCAACGACGACACCGTCGCCGCCAACGACTCCGACGTCCTGATCGGCGACAACGGCTGGATCCTGCGGGTGACGCCGGTCAACAGCATCCTCGCCCAGCTGACGACGATCGACGCCACCACGGCGCGGATCCTCGGCGACAACCTGATGCGCGTCGCCGTCCAGCTGGACTACACCGACGGCGGCCCGGACGCCTACCCGGCGCTGTTCGCGGGCATGACCCAGGCCAAGTCGGCCACCTCCGGCACCGCCCTGTTCGACATCTGGGGCGCGGACGAGCTGCACGGCGAGGCCGGGGCGGACGCGCTGTACGGAGGCGGCGGCAACGACGTCCTCTACGGCGACGCGGGCTCGGACTACCTGGTCGGCGGCTGGGGTCACGACTGGATCTCGGGCGGCACCGGCTCCGACATCATCTTCGGCGACGAGATCTGGACGACCGGGATGTCGGTCGACGCGAAGCAGCCGAAGAAGGTCAAGTACTCCAACGACGTCCTGTTCGGCGGCTGGGACAACGACGCGATCGACGGCGGGTTCGGCGACGACGCGATCTCCGGTGCCGAGGCGCTGGCCACCTCGTGGGCGCTGAGGGGCGCGAAGACGCTGGTCGAGTCGGGGTGGAACCGTCCGTTCAACGACGGCTCGCTGCTGGGCTACGGCAAGGGCAAGAAGGGAGACTTCAAGCTCTTCGTCTCGAAGACCAAGGCCCACAAGATCACCCTGTGCGCCGGCTCCAAGCCGACCAAGGCCAAGTGCACGACCAAGCTGGAGTGGTTCTTGAACAACGATCCGCGCGACGGCCGGCCCAGGGGCGGCGGCATCTACACCGACGGAGCGGACGCGCTGCTCGGCCGGGCCGGGCACGACTGGCTCGTCGGTGGCACCGGACGCGACGTCCTGTGGGGCGGCCGCGACCGCGACGTGGTCAACGCCGACGACAACCTGAACACCAACGGCGGGAAGGACAAGAAGAAGGACAAGGTCAGCGACTACATCGACGTCCTGATCGGCGGCACCGGCAACGACCACTACCTGCGCAACCACTCCAAGGAGAAGATCACCCACACCAACGGCGGAAAGCTGATCCGCTACACCGTGCCGTTCGGCAGCTACCGCGCCGACCTGGTGAAGGTGGCGCTGCCGAAGCAGCTGAAGGCGGGGCTGGACGCACTCGCCCGCCTCGGGGGGCCGATGACGGCGCGGGTCCGGACGTCCGGGATGGTCTGGCTGGCCTCGCTGAAGGCCACGACGATCACGAAGTACGCCAAGACCGCCGCCGGCCGGGCCACGCTGCAGGGCTCGTTCCAGCAGACGGCGCGCGCGGGCGACCTGGCCAGGGCGGTGCAGGGCATGTGGGTGCCGATCGCCCGGGCCCGTGGCGGCTCGATCAGCCCGATCGTCGTGATCGGCGCGGTCGGCCCGCTGGCACCGCTGAACCCGCTTTCGGGTTGGCAGGCGACCTGCTACAGCAGCAATGGCAAGGGGATTTGCGTAGCGTCCAGCACGGCCGATGTGGGGATGGGGATAGGCTTCGGCTGGTGAGAGCAGCACGCCGCGGGGCGTGGGCAGGCGTCATCCTCGCCTTGGTCGTCGCCGGCTGCACGAGCACCCCCGAGCCCAGTCCGACCCCCTCGGTGGACCCCTGCGCGGCCGCGGTCGATGCCGTCACGGCGGCGGTCAGGCAGTACGTGGCCCTCTACGACGGCACGTCGACGGCGAGCCCGTCCGCCCAGCCGTCGCTGCAGCCGTCCGTCCAGCCATCCGTCCAGCCGTCGGGAGGATCGGCCGCTCCGTCCGCGCCCACGACGTCCGCTCCGGACGCCGAGGCTGCCGCCCGCGCCCTCGACGCCGCGGTCGCAACCGCCCAGGCCGCGCTCAACCAGGGCTGCGCCAGGGCCGACCTCAGCGCCCGGCTGAAGGCGTCGCTGGCACAGGTCTCGGCCACCGGAGTGGTGGCCAGGGCGGTCCGTGACCGGCTGGTGTCGAACCTGACCGGAACCACCAGGAGCGAGAAGGTGGTCGAGGTGGAGCCGGGCGACGACCTGGTCGGCCTGGTGGCGACCGCGGCGTCCGGCGCGCAGCTGAAACTGGCGAAGGGGACGTACCGACTGCCGGCGACGCTCGTCCTGCTGGACGGGATCTCGATCGTCGGTGCCGGCCGGAGCGCCACCAGACTGGTCTCGTCCGCCCCGGACGCCGCGATCCTGGTGATGGCGCCGTCGCTCGTCAGTCTCGGCGACCTGACCGTCTCCCGGGACGGCGGGGTCGGCAGCGTGGTGGTCGCGGGCTCGGCCACGTCGACGTCGTTGAAGGACGTCCGGCTCGGCGGAGCCCGGACGGGCAAGGGCAAGCAGGGAGGCGTCGGGCTCGACCTCACCGGCCCCGCAGACGCCACGTCGCCGGGCCGGACCACGGCCATGCTGACCGATGTGGAGCTGGTTGACAACTCGTCCACCGGGCTCGCGGTGGCCGGCGGTCACCGGGCCAGCGTCGTCGACAGCCGGTTCGCCGACAACGGCGACTGCGGAGCCTGCTTCCTTGGGGCGGCCGAGGGCTCGGTCCAGACCAGCCGGTTCAGCGACAACGGCATCGCCGTTGCGGCGATGGGCACCGCGTCCCCGGTGCTGGAGGACAACCGGATCAGCGGCGGAAAGGTGGGAATCCAGGCCGGGGACGATGCCAGGCCGAGCATCAGCCGGACGCGGATCTCGGCTGCGAAGCGCGCCGGGGTGATCTTCACGGGCCGGTCCGGGGGAGTCCTGCAGGACACCACCTGCGTCGGCCTGCCGGTCGGGATCGCCCTGGCGAAGACGGCGTTGCCCAGCCTGAAGCGGAATCCGTCCTGCAGCATCGCCCAGGCGAAGTGAGGCTGCGGTCGGCCGGTCGGGCGTGTGTCGCGGGTGGAGGCTGCGCGTCGGGCTCGGGCTGAACGCGTCGGGCTACTCGAACCCTTCCCGCTCGTCCCGGGTTCGCCGCTCAGCCGTCCGTCCGCGTCCGTGCCAGGCGAGCTGGCGGGCGAGCGGTGCCGCCCCCCACGCGACGACGACGAGCAGGACCAGCATGAGGACGGGTGGTCGGGCGAGCTCCCAGCCGAACACGGCGGCGAACCAGGGCGCGCGCTGCATGGCCGCCAGCACGCCGACGGCTCCGATCAGGGCGAACGCCGGCACCGACCATGCCTGCCCTGACGAGTCGCCGATCATCGCGACCATCGCGCCCAGGGCCGCCCCCGTCCCGAGCGCGGGGGTGAGGAAGCCTCCGGTGACGCCGCTGCCGTAGGTGATGCCGGTGGCGACGGGCTTGGCTGCCACCAGCACCGCGAAGACCAGGAGCGACCCGCCACCGCCGAGGGCGAGCTGGACGATGCCCTTGCCGTTGCCGGGCAGGCTCGGCAACCAGACGCTGGACAGGCCGACGGCGAGCCCGCCGAGGGCAGCGGCGACGGGGAGTGACCAGCCCGGCCCGGGACGGAACCTCCGGCACCAGCGCATGAAGGCGTCGAACAGCGACCCGACCACCGCGCAC
>ERZ778029.2618-NODE-2618-length-12032-cov-16.779077_pt1 | contig 12032 bp, 10 predicted proteins | sample MGYA00375759_ERZ778029 | MGnify/ENA primary metagenome ERZ778029 (study PRJEB29350, sample SAMN05389819) | bioreactor metagenome | isolation source: Ammonium sulfate bioreactor | place: South Africa: University of Cape Town | collected 2014-04-04 ...
GAAGCGCTCGTAGCTCAGCTGGATAGAGCATCGGATTTCGATTCCGAGGGTCGGGAGTTCGAATCTCTCCGAGCGCGCCACAACATCCACCATTCGGAATGAAACTGCGAACTCCGATCGGTGCGCAGGTGCGAGACGTGGCGGTCATTTGCTATCACCGGGATGTGCAAGGCGAACGACGCGGGCAAATGTACGTCCTTCGCGTTTCTGACGCAAAAGCGGAAGCGGGCTTTCACGATTTGGCATTGCCGCCATACGTTGCCCTACAGGTGCTTGTCGTCCGAGCGAACGCCAACCTCGCGCCTGGAACCGAGGCATGTCTTCGATGCTGCCTGCTTCAGGCGTGCGTGCTGAAGCGCCCGTGCATTTCGTTGGCGGTCAGGCGCGCGAATTCCGCCTGACTGAGATGCAGCAGCGTCTGGTGATCACCACCTTCCATGTAGATTTCCGGTTGCGCGTTCATGCTGTCGTCAACGATGAGATCCAGCCCATAGCATTTGCCGACTGCCGGCACCGCGCCGTGCGCGCAGTCGCTGAACAATTGGCCGATCTCGGTCTCATCGGCCATATCTACGTCGCTGCCGAGTCTTGTCTTCAACTCGGGCAGGCGAAGACGATGCGAGGCCGGCATGACGGCCAGCATGTAGGCGTCGTCGCGACGCAAGACGATGCCCTTGGCCAGACGATCACCCGGGATATGACATGTCTGCGCCGTGCGCGCGGAAGACATGGTGGGTTCGTGCGGAATCTCTTCGTACTGAATGTTTTCGTCAATGAGATATTTCTGAAGCGTGGGAGCGATGGACATGACGAAACCTCCGGTGCCAGATGTCAGCGACCACCATGAGGGCCTTCGCCGCACGATGGGCGGCCGACAGTAAGTGTAGTGGCGGAAGTATAGCGTGAAAGGGCGCCGTTGTCTGCTGACGGACTTCAAACGGCTGATCTGTCGCACGCATGACCGCTCTGGTATTCTTGCTTTGCGTCCCCACATTGAGGACGGGCGCGGTTGCAATCCCGCCTGCTCTCTGTGGGAGGGCGCACGATGCTTTACGGCCTCGGGACATCGTCACGGACGCGAACGATCGCTGCGGTTGAAGTGGCGGTCGGAGTGGGTGCGAATGACCCCGGTTGCCGCGATGGGCCCGCCGGGTTCCGGCAGCATTCGGAGGCGGAATTGCGCGCGCGCGGCGTCATGCTGGCGTGGCGTCGTATGCCGCAGAGGCTGCGCGATGTCGCAGCGCCGCCACTCGATGTGGTGGCGTCTACAGCGCACTGGACCGCTCGCATCACTCGGAAGCTCGTTGCCGAGGGCCATCGTTTCCTTGTGGTTGGCGGCGATCATTCCTGCGCGATCGGCACCTGGAGCGGGGTTGCCGATGCGCTGCGGCCGTCGGGTGCGCTCGGTCTGATCTGGATCGACGCCCACATGGACATGCACGTGCCGGAGACCAGTCATAGCGGTGCCATCAACGGAATGCCGGTGGCGGCGCTGCTCGGTCACGGCGCGCCGCAACTGACCTCGGTCGCGAATAGCGACGCGACGATCGATCCGCGTCACCTTTGCCTGATCGGCGCGCGTAGTTTCGAGCCAGAGGAGGTCACGTTCGCGCAGCGCCATGGCGTGCGTGTCATCGATATGCCTGAAGTGCAGCGGCGTGGTATCAAGGCCGTGCTCGCGGAGGCGCGCTCGATTGCTGCGCGCGGCACCGCCGGCTACGGCGTGTCGCTTGATCTTGATGCATTCGATCCAGCCGAAGCGCCCGGCGTCGGCACGCCGGCGGCCGACGGCATTCACGCGGCGGATTTCCTTGCACCATGGAGTGCGGTGATCAAAGCGCCGGCCTGCGTCGGCATCGAGATCGTCGAATACAATCCGGCGCGCGACTGCGCTGCGCGCACCGCACGGCTAATGCAGGATTTGGTACTGGCTTGGGCCTGAAGGTCTGAGCTGGAAGGCGCAGGTTGAAGGAGCGAGTGTCATGGGCGGCTCGGTTCGGTTGGAAATGCGCTTTGGTGCCTCCAACTATGCGCCGATGCCGGTCACCATTGTCCGCGGCAACGGCGTCTATCTGTGGGACGACAGCGGGGGACGCTACGTCGACATGATGGGAGCCTATTCGGCGGCGAGCTTCGGGCATTGCCATCCGAGGTTGGTACAGGCGCTCACCGATCAGGCGCGACAACTGGACACCATCTCCCGTGCTTATTTCAACGACCGCCTCGGGTCTTTTCTCGCCCGCGCCTGTACCCTGACCGGGATGGATTCCGCGCTGCCGATGAACAGCGGTGCGGAGGCGGTCGAGACTTCACTGAAGGCCGCGCGCAAATGGGCTTATAAGGTGAAAGGAGTGCCGGCCGATCGCGCCGAGATCATCGCGTGCGAGGGCAATTTTCATGGTCGCACCATCACGATCGTCGGCTTTTCGTCCGTGCCGCAATATCGCGACGGTTTTGGGCCGTTCCCGCCCGGCTTCAGGTTGGTGCCATTTGGCGACGCGGAGGCGCTTCAGGCCGCGATTACGCCGAATACGGCAGCCTTCCTGGTTGAGCCGATCCAGGGCGAAGGCGGCATCAACGTTCCGCCCGCGGGCTACCTCGCTGAGGTCGCACGAATCTGCCGGGCGAACGGCGTGCTGCTGATCTGCGACGAGATTCAGTCCGGCCTCGGCCGCACCGGGCGGTTCCTGGCCTGTCAGCACGATGGCGTGACACCGGACGCGGTGACGCTGGGCAAGGCGTTGGGCGGTGGGCTTCTGCCGGTGTCGTTGTTTCTGGCGCGCCGTGATGTCATGCAGGTGTTCAGGCCCGGCGACCATGGCAGCACCTTCGGCGGTAATCCGATCGCTGCCGCGGTCGGGCTGGCGGCGCTTGATACGCTGATCGAGGAGAGACTATCCGAGCGATCTGCGCGTGTCGGCGCGCATCTGCTCGCGCGACTCGCCACAATCAGGAATCCGATCATTCGTGAGGTGCGCGGACGCGGGTTGTTCGCCGGCATCGAATTGGATCGTGATGCCGCCAACGCCGCCGAGGTCGCGACGCGGCTGTTGCAGGCCGGGGTGCTGACCAAGGATACCCATCGTAATACCATCCGCTGCGCGCCACCGCTGATTATCGAGGAATCTCAGATCGATTGGGCGGTGGACCGTCTCGCCGAGGTGCTGGATGAAATCGCTCGTGCAAAGGCCCGTTTCTGATTCAAAACTGCGATTGAGAGGTTATACGTCATCGCGAGGAATCGCGTTTCACGAAACCGTGCCGTAGCATGAACCGGAAGGCACACTATTTAATCGAAGAAGAAGGAGCGCCCACACGGCATTCCTTTGTAGAATCTGTCAGCATTGCGGAGAGGGCCGGAGCCCTCTCCGCCTGTCTTGTGTGGGGCCTCGAGCGGTCTGCTTACCAGCGATCGCCCCAGCGGTGATAGCGGTGACCGTACCAGCCGCGATGCCACCCGCCATAGAAGCGCGGGCCGTAGTACGGACCTGGGCCATAGAAGCCGTAACTGCGATAGTAATTCGGCCGCCACCAGCATCGACCCCACGCGTTACAGACGTAACGGACTTGGTCGATGTTGGAGACTTGGTTCTGCGTGGGCAATCCGTTGGGCATTGCCGAAGCGGTTCCGGCGACGGTCGCCGCGGCACCCAGCGCCGCCAAGCCGATGAGGGCTGATTTCAGTCTCATGGTGAGTCTCCTTTTGCACATCGAAAACGCACGAGCATTCAAGGAGTTTCTGGGCGAATAAGGGCAAGCCGCAAGATTTAATGCTGGTGAACGTCCGTTCAGGCTTCAATGCGCAAGCACTGCGGTGCCGCCGCCATGCTTAACGAAATGCCAACACAGTTAGGCCAGATTTCCCGGGCACTTGATGGACGGTTCCAATATTCGCCCGCGGTTTTCGGCGTGGCGCGAATGCGAGCCGCCATCCAGAGCGTGGGTGGCGAGATTTTTTTGGATTTGACATGCGCGGCGTGGACTGGCTGCAATATCGGCTGCGAGGATCGAATGCGCGCCCGGGTGATTCCGGACGCGGTTCGACAACTTCACGGCGTTTCTTTTGGAATGACGGTCGCCTGATGCGCGTGATGTGGTTGATGGCTTGTCTGATTGCGGTTTGTGCGGCGGCTCCGGCGCGTGCCGATCTGCGAATTACCCGCGATCACGGCGGTTATGTTACCGAATACAAGGCGAAGTACGAGCGTATCCGCGATCGGCACGAGCGCGTCATTATCGATGGTATCTGCAATTCGGCCTGCACGATGGTGTTCGGCATCGTGCCGATAAACAAGATCTGCGTGACGCCACGCGCCAGCCTCGGCTTTCATCAGGCCTATTACGACAAGGCGTTCACGTTCGGTATCAAGGTCATCAGTTCGGAAGGAACGTCGGACCTGATGGCTTACTATCCGAATTCTGTGAAGGACTGGATCCGCCGCAACGGCGGCCTGACGCCCGAGATGAAGAAGATCAAGAACGGGCCGGAACTGTGGAAAATCGTCGATCCGTGTCCTGAGGATTTTTGAGAGCCAAAGCCAGACGATCGCAGTCGATGCGACGGCATCGAGAATCTGACTGCAAAGCGTAACCCACAAGAGAAGAACCATTCGTATTAGCCGTCATGGCCGGGACAAGCCCGGCCTGACAAAAATCAAAGCCGCGCCACACTCGGCCTCTCAGAACGTCACCACGCTCCGGATTGACTCGCCCTTGTGCATCAGGTCGAACGCCTTGTTGATGTCGTTGAGCGGCATGACGTGGGTGATCATCGGGTCGATCTGAATCTTGCCCTGCATGTACCAGTCGACGATCTTCGGCACGTCGGTGCGGCCGCGCGCGCCGCCGAACGCGGTGCCTTTCCAGGTGCGGCCGGTAACAAGCTGGAACGGCCGCGTCGCGATCTCCGCGCCCGCGGGCGCGACGCCGATCACGATCGACTGGCCCCAGCCGCGATGGCAGGCTTCCAGCGCCTGCCGCATCACCGTGACGTTGCCGGTGCAATCGAAGGTGTAGTCGGCGCCGCCGATCTGGTCCGCGCCCGACTTCGTCATGTTGACGAGATGCGCGACGATATCCTTGCCGACTTCCTTCGGATTGACGAAATGCGTCATGCCGAAGCGCTCGCCCCACGCCTTGCGGTCGTTGTTGATGTCGACGCCGATGATCATGTCGGCGCCGGCGAGGCGCAGGCCCTGCAACACGTTCAATCCGATGCCGCCAAGGCCGAACACGATAGCCTTGGCGCCGGGCTCGACCTTCGCGGTGTTGATCACCGCGCCGATGCCGGTGGTGACGCCGCAGCCGATGTAGCAGACCTTGTCGAAGGGAGCGTCCTCGCGGATTTTCGCGACGGCGATCTCCGGCAGCACGGTGTAATTGGCGAACGTCGAGGTGCCCATGTAGTGGTGGATCGGCTTGCCGCCGAGCGAGAAGCGCGACGTGCCGTCCGGCATCAGGCCCTGGCCCTGGGTGGCGCGGATCGCGGTGCAGAGGTTGGTCTTGCGCGACAGGCATGATGGGCATTGCCGGCATTCCGGCGTGTACAGCGGAATGACGTGGTCGCCCTTCTTCACGCTGGTGACGCCGGGGCCGACATCCACCACGATGCCTGCGCCTTCATGGCCGAGGATCGCCGGAAACAAACCTTCCGGATCGGCACCGGAGAGGGTGAACTCGTCGGTGTGGCAGACGCCGGTGGCCTTGATCTCCACCATGACCTCACCCTCGCGCGGACCATCGAGTTGGACCGTGGTGATCTCCAGCGGCTTTCCTGCGGCAATGGCGACGGCGGCGCGAACATCCATGATGAATTCCCGTTCTCTCTGCGGTGTTATGTGAAATTGCGCGAGCGTCCCGCGCAAACTTGCGTTGCCGCCTAGCATAAGTTCGGGCACTCAATGCGGCAAATGAATCGTGACCTCGCCCCAATGGCGGCTCGAGCCGCGCCGGCCGTCTTCGTGGTGCTGTGGAGCACCGGCTTCGTCGCGACGAAATACGCGCTGGCGGGCGCCGGACCGCTGACCTACCTGATGTGGCGGATGATTGTCGTCGTGGCGCTGATGGCGATCATCGTCGCGATCTGGCGGCCGCGCTGGCCGGACTGGAAAGGCGTCGGCCACAACGCCGTCGCCGGATTGCTGGTACACGGTTTCTATCTGGCCGGCACCGCCATCGCCATCGCGCATTCGGTGCCGGTGGGGCTATCGGCGCTGATCCCCGGCTTGCAGCCGATCCTGATGTCGACCATCGCCAACCGCTGGCTCGGCGAGCGCGTCACATGGCTGCAATGGATCGGATTGCTGCTCGGGTTGATCGGCGTCGTTCTGATTTTGCACGGACGTCCGATGAGCGGCGAGGTGGGCTGGGGCTGGTTCGCCTCCGGCGTCTCGCTGGTCAGCATCACGCTCGGCGCGCTGTATCAGAAGCGCTTCTGCCACAACATCGACTGGCGCACCGGAAACCTGGTGCAATACATCGCGGTCGCCGCGTTCTTCGCGCTCGGCTCGTGGTGTTTCGAGACCGGCGAAGTGCGGTGGACGCAGGAATTCGTGCTGTCGCTGTTGTGGCTCGCGGTGGTGCTGTCGATCGGATCGATCAGCGTGCTGTACTGGCTGATCAAGCGGCAGGGCGCAACGCAGGTCGCGAGCCTGTTTTACCTGGTGCCGGCGGTGACGGCGCTGATGGCCTACGTACTGTTCGGCGAAAGGCTCGATGCGCTGGCGATCCTCGGCATGGCGATCTGCGCGGCGGCGGTGGGATTGGTCGCGCGTCGCGCATGATGATGCTGAATGCAAAAAGGGACGCGTGAGCGTCCCTTCATGCGTTGCACTATCGAAGGATTATTACTTCGGCTGCTCGACGATGCGGAAGTACGGCTTCGGCGACTTCCAGCCTTTCGGGAATTTCTTGCGGGCTTCTTCCTCCGGCACGGCGGCCGATAAGAAGACGTCGTCGCCTTGCTTCCAGTCGGACGGCGTCGAGACGCCGTGCTTGGCGGTGAGTTGCAGCGAGTCGATGATGCGCAGCACTTCCTGCCAGTTGCGGCCGGTGCTCATCGGATAGATCAGGACCAGCTTGATCTGCTTGTCGGGACCGATCACGAAGATGTTGCGCACGGTCTGGTTATCCGCCGGCGTCCGCTTGTTGACGTCGCCCGACGTGCTCGCCGGCAGCATGCCATAGAGCTTGGCGACCTTGAAATCGACGTCGGCGATCAGCGGATAGTTCGGCGCGACGCCCTGCGTCTCCTCGATGTCCTTGGACCAGAGGTGGTGCTTGTCGGTGGGGTCGACGCTGATGCCGATCAGCTTGACGCCGCGCTTGTCGAATTCCGGTTTCAAGCGTGCCACGGCCCCGAGTTCGGTGGTGCAGACCGGCGTGAAATCCTTCGGATGGGAGAAGAACAAGCCCCAGCTGTCGCCGAGCCATTTGTGAAAGCTGATGTGGCCTTCGGTGCTCTCGGCTTCGAAATCCGGAGCGGTGGAGCCAATCGACAGTGTCATGATCTCAAACCTCGTCAGTTCAATAGCGAATTGATACTCCTGATATATGCCTCGCCCTCCAGGAACGGAACTGCTCGGGAAAAAGGACAATATCCTTCTCGTAATGAGCCCGCGAACAGCAGCTTCGTTTTAAGAGGCCGATGCCGTGTCGAATTAACACCTACGGCGATCTGCCGCATCTTGCCCCGATAATGCCGCGACGGCGCCCCACGCGCGCCGGAAGGGATTGCGATGGCTTTGAACCGTGACCCACGTCACGGCGACAAACCCTCGAACAGGTAAATTCAAAAGCACCGCGACGGATTGTCGAATTTTTAACGAACGATTCACACCCGCGTGAAATTGCTGGTCTGATTCAAGAAATGAGAAACGCCATGTCTTCCGCAGCCATGTCTTCTGCCATTGCCGCAACTGTTAACGCCGCCGACCCCATCGATATTTCCGCCATCGTCAGCCGCGAAACCGCCGTTTCGGCGCTCGCGAAGGTGCGGGATGGCGTGATCACCGGCGAGGGACCGACAACGCGCGGCCGCGTGCACTTTTCCCGCGCGCTCGATACGCAGGATGTGGATTGGTGCGTGCGCATTCTCACCGCGAGCGCGGTCGATAACGTTCCCGTGAGCCGCGCCGAAGCCGAGACGCTGTTCGAGATCAATGACGCCAGCGCCGACCGCCTCGACGAGGGGTTGTTCGACGACCTGCTTGCCAAGGCGGTGGTGCATCACGCGGCGTCCGCGTCCGGTCTGCCGGTGCCGCCGCGCGCTATTGCGCTCTCACCGAATACCGCCATTGAAAGCTGGGCACCGACGCAGGCGGTCGGCGTCAACCTTGAAGTGCTGGAATGGATCTCCAGCCAGATGCGCGGCAAGCGCCGCTACAATCGTGCGCTGATGACGCTGGCCGCGATGCTGGTCGGCGCCGCGACGCTGCCGATGGTGCAAGAGCTGCCGGGAATGCTCGATCTCGGCATGTAATGCTGTGTGCTGAAGTTTTGGACGGCGGGGTTAGCGTCCCGCCGTTTTTTGTTGCCCGGTATCGAGCCCCACGGTGCGTCCGGGGAAGCCGGCCGCATCGAAATAGCGCTGCTGGCCGACGCGCTGGAAGTGCAGAACGGTTTTCAATCCATTGGCATAAGGCTTCGAACTGATGCGGCCGCTATAGGCCTGCGGTGTAGCGCCGTTCGGCATTGCTTCCGTCATCACGCGGCCGATCAGGCGGCCCTTGTGTTGCGCGGAGAGGCCGAGCAGTTTCGCGGCCGTCATGCCGACGTCGGCGTTGCTGACGGGCAGGGGATTGACGAAGCCGGCTTTGAAGTCCGGCCCGATCGCCGCCATGAAGTTCATCGTGTCGCCGCGGCCGAAACTGCCGTGCATGCCTTGCCCTTGACGTAACACGGTATCCGCGACTTCCACCGAGCACACCGTGGGCTCATCGCAGCCCGCTGCGTAAGAGCGGAAGTTGACGACGATGGTGGGACGCGACAGCCTCGACGAGCCTTTCAGCGCGATGGTGGACATCGGAAGCGTGCCGGGAAAGTTGCCGAGATCGTCATCGACGAACAGGCCGCTGACGTAATCCTGCTTCATCAGCGCGGCGATCACCTGCCGCGTCAGCTTGCGCTCCTTGCTTGGAATGTAGATCAGGTCGGAGCCGCCGTTCGTGGCGACAACGACATCCGGCTTTTCGGGATTGTTGCCGATCAGGCCGTTGCCGGCTTTCGGATAGGCATTGTCGCCGACCAGCGCGTTCTTGTTGTTGGGATCGTGCAGCGGCAGCTTCAGCGCCTTCGCGAGATCGATGGCGAGGAATCCCATCGGCAGGAAGCCGGCCGGCGTGTCGGGATAATTTCCCTTCGTGGACGGACTGGTCTTGCTTTCCTTCGAGATGGTCGAGAAGCCGTGGTCGGCCGCGATCATGATGTTGGTGGTCGCGGTGAGGCCGAGATCGTCGAGCGCCTTGCGCAGTTGCGCGAGGTTGTCGTCGGCATTCCTGACGCCGGCGAGCGAGGTCGGGCCGTTGATGCCGGGGACGACCTGGTTGAGGCTGTCGCCGGTGTTGTGCTGGCTGCCGTCGGGGTCGCGCGACCAGAACACCAGCACGAACGGCTTGTTGCGGTCCTTGAACAGCGGCAGCACCGCCTTGGTCGCGACATCGGCGAAGTAAGCCTGCTGCGTGACGTTGGCGACAGTGGTGCCGGGCGTGGTGGCGGAGCCCGTCTTGCCGTTGTCGCCGCGTGACGGTGTCGCAAGCGGAAGCCCCGCTTTGGTGAGCGCGGCCTTGGCGTCGTCGGATAGCGGCACGCCCTTGTTGCCGCCGGTGGAGTCGTCAATGACGATGGAGTGCTGGCCGTTGCCGGTGGTGCGGTCGGTGTGATCGAAGATCAAGGTCGGGCCAACCTTGCCGATCGCGGCGGTGCTGTAGCCCTTCGCGCGGGCGAGTTGCAGCAACACTTCCTCGTTGAGGTAGTTGCCGCCGAAATGCTCGTCGATGTCGCCGATTACCAGGTCGTTCTCGATGAACGGCGTTACGGTATGGCCGGCGGCATCGACGGTGTAGCCGGTGAAGATGGTGTTGCTGAATGTCGAGGTGTCGCCGAGGTAATGCCCGGTGGCCATCGCCGAGCTGTTGGCCATCGTGAAGGTGGGAAACAGCGAGTGCGGGTTCTTGAAGTTGACGCCCTTGTCGCGCACGGCGGCCATCGCCGGTGCGGTGTCCGGCGTGACTTTCAGCGCGCGCATGCCGTCAGGGATGAACAGGATCAGGTTGTGGGGGCGATCGGTCTGGGCGGCGGCGCTGAACGCGGAGAGGACGGTCAGGCTGGCGGTCAGCAGCAGGGTTGCGGGGCGCATCGGAATCCCTCATGAACGTGGGCGATGGCCACGGTGTAAATTCCCGCTGCAACAGAATTGTTACAGGGGCGCTGGCGTGCCAGATTGGCTCTCGGCCGGAGATGTGTCCTCCAGGTTGCAAATTCACTTTCCAGGTTGCAATAACAGCGCATGTTCAAACGTATCCTGATCGCCAACCGCGGCGAGATCGCCTGCCGGATCATCAAAACCGCCCGCCGCATGGGTATCGAGACCGTCGCGGTCTATTCCGAGGCGGATCGCAATGCGCTGCATGTCGAGATGGCCGACGAGGCGGTGCTGATCGGTCCGCCCGCCGCCGCCGAAAGCTACCTGCTGATCGACAGGATCATCGATGCCTGCCGCAAGACCGGCGCCGAGGCAGTGCATCCCGGTTACGGCTTCCTGTCGGAGCGCGAGGCCTTCCCGAAGGCCCTGGCGGATGCCGGCATCGTCTTTATCGGCCCGAATCCGGGCGCCATCGCCGCGATGGGCGACAAGATCGAATCCAAGAAGGCAGCCGCCAAGGCCAAGGTGTCGACGGTGCCGGGCTTTCTCGGCGTGATCGAGGACGACAAGCACGCGGTGAAGATCGCCGACGAGATCGGCTATCCGGTGATGATCAAGGCGTCGGCCGGCGGCGGCGGCAAGGGCATGCGCATCGCCCATTCCAAGGCCGAGGTCGCGGAAGGCTTCAACCTAGCCAAGGCGGAGGCCAAGGCCTCGTTCGGTGACGATCGCGTCTTCATCGAAAAGTTCATCGTCAATCCGCGCCACATCGAAATTCAGGTGCTGGGCGACAAGCACGGCAATGTCATCTATCTCGGCGAGCGCGAATGCTCGATTCAGCGCCGCAACCAGAAGGTCATCGAGGAGGCGCCGTCGCCGCTAGTCGACGAAGCCACCCGCCGCGCCATGGGCGAGCAGGCGGTGGCACTAGCCAAGGCCGTGAATTACGACTCCGCCGGCACGGTGGAGTTCGTCGCGGGGCAGGACAAGAGCTTCTACTTCCTCGAAATGAACACGCGCTTGCAGGTCGAGCATCCGGTGACCGAACTGATCACCGGCATCGATCTGGTCGAGCAGATGATCCGCGTCGCGGCCGGCGAGAAACTGGCGCTGACGCAGAAGGACATCACGCTGACCGGCTGGGCGGTGGAATCGCGCGTCTACGCCGAAGACCCGTTCCGCAACTTCCTGCCGTCGATCGGTCGTCTGGTGAAGTACCGGCCGCCGGAGGAAAGCAACGCCGACGGCATCACCGTGCGCAACGATACCGGCGTCTACGAGGGAGGCGAGATTTCGATCTACTACGATCCGATGATCGCCAAGCTCGTCACCCACGCGCCGTCGCGCGCCGCCGCCATCGAGGCGCAGTCGCAGGCCCTCGACGCGTTCTACGTCGACGGCATCCGCCACAACATTCCGTTCCTCTCGGCACTGATGAATCATCCGCGCTGGCGTGAGGGTAATCTCTCCACCGGCTTCATCGCCGAGGAGTTTCCCAACGGCTTCTCCGGCTGCGTCCCGGAAGGCGAGACGGCGCGCCGCATCGCTGCGGTCGCGGCTGCGGTCGATCATGTGTTCGGCGAGCGCAAGCGGCAGATTTCCGGCCAGATGATTGGTCGTCCGGTGAAGCGCGAGCAGCGCCGCGCGGTGTGGCTCGACCGCGAGGAGATCG
>ERZ778029.2619-NODE-2619-length-12028-cov-3.891005_pt1 | contig 12028 bp, 6 predicted proteins | sample MGYA00375759_ERZ778029 | MGnify/ENA primary metagenome ERZ778029 (study PRJEB29350, sample SAMN05389819) | bioreactor metagenome | isolation source: Ammonium sulfate bioreactor | place: South Africa: University of Cape Town | collected 2014-04-04 ...
ACCACGTCACCCGCTCGGTCCGCCGGCACCACTCGCGGTCGTGGGCGTTGAGGACGACCGGCGCGTCGAGCGCGGCCGCCCACTCGGTCTGGCAGCCGTACATGTGCGGGTGGCTCGCGGCCACCGCCAGCACGGGCCCGAGCGCGCGGACGTGCCCGACGACCGCCGCGTCCACGAATCCCAGCGGATCGAAGACCACCACTCCCGCGGGCGTCCGCACGACCATGGTCTGCTGCCCGATCCCGACCTTCGGGGACGCCGTGACGCCCCACAGGTCCGGCTCGACCTCGACCCATTCCGTCCGCATCCCGGACGCGGCCAGCCCGGCCAGCGTCGTCCACGCCTGTCCCGACTCGGGCACCCACTGCCGCTCGTCGGAGCAGATCTCACAGGTCTCGGGAGGAGTAGGGGAGTCGTCGGTCTCCACAGCACAGGTCACACAGCTCCAGATCATCAGGCGACGATAACCGGCGGGCACGCTTCTCCGGCATGGGCACTTCCTCCGGGTAGCGACCCTGCCCGCCGCATTGACTCAATAGAACAGGCGTTCGATAATCGGTAGGTGAGAGTCCAGCCGGTCGCGCCGAGTGCGGAGATGCTCGCCAAGCTGCGGGCACAACTCGCGACCGCCGATGCCCGGATCCGTCCGGCAGGCTACCCGGTGGCGTCGGCACTGGCGGAACTGCTGCCCGATCATGGGCTCCACCCGGGCGCCGCCTACTCCCTGGGCAGCGCCGGCGCCCTGCTGCTGGCGCTGCTGGCCGAACCGTCCGCGGAGGGGCACTGGTGCGGGGTGGTCGGCATGCCCGAGTTCGGGACGGAAGCCGCCCAGCTCGCCGGGGTGAACCTTGACCGCCTGGTGCTCGTGCCCGAGCCGTCGGACCAGTGGCTGGGTGTGGTCGCAGCCCTGAGTGAGGTGCTGCCGGTGCTCGCCGTCCGTCCACCCGGACGGGTCCGCGAGGCCGATGCCGCCCGGTTGGCCTCCCGGTTGCGCGACCGCGGCAGCGTCCTGCTGGTGCACGGTGACTGGCCCCGTGCCGAAGCCAGGCTGGAACTGGCCGACCCCCACTGGGCCGGCCTGGGCGCCGGCTTCGGCCACCTGGGCGCCCGGGAAGTGCTGGTCCGCGGCTTCTCCCGCCGGCTGGCCGGCGAGCGGGTCGCCCGGCTGCTGCTGCCGGACGGTGCCGGCAGGCTGGCCGTGGCCCGTCCGGTCGTCGAGGAGCCGATCGGGTTGGAGGCGGTCGGCTGATGACCAGCCTGCTCGACGCCCCCGGCGTCCCGGACACCCGCACCTCCCGCAGCCTGGCACTGTGGTTCCCGTCCTGGCCGGTCACCGCCTGGGCGCAGGCCACTGGGGAGGACGCCTCCGCGCCGGTTGCGGTCGTGGCTGCCAACCAGGTGACGGCCTGTTCCCCGGCAGCCGCCTCCGAGGGGGTCGCCATCGGCCAGCGACGCCGCGAGGCCCAGTCCCGCTGCCCGGACCTGGTCGTGGTGCCGGCGGACGAGGCCACTTCGGCCCGGGAATTCGAGCTGGTGGTCGGCTGCGTCGAGCGACTCTCGCCCGGCGTCCAGGTGCTGACCCCTGGCTGCTGCGTGCTGGCTGCCCGCGGACTGGCGAGCTACCTGGGCAGCGAGGCAGAGGCTGCCGAGACCCTCCTCGAAGCCGTGGTGACCGGCACCGGGGTGGTTAGCGGACGCGCCGGTGTCGCCGACGGGGTCTTCGCCGCCGTCCAGGCAGCGCACCTGGCCAGGGGAGTACGGATCGTCCCACCCGGGGAGTCCGCCGCCTTCCTCGCCCCACTGCCGGTCTCCCGGCTGGGCGACGAGCAGTTGACCACCCTGCTGCCGCGGCTGGGCGTCCGCACCCTGGGCCAGTTCGCCGCGTTGCCGTCCACTGCGGTCGCCGAGCGATTCGGGAGCCAGAGGTTGCGGCTGCAGGTGCTCGCGTCCGGAGGCGATCCCAACCGGGTCAACGGACGGACACCCCCGCCGGAGCTGACCACCAAGCTCGACTTCGAACCGCCCCTGGAACTGGCCGAACAGATCTCCTTCGCCGCCAGGGAGGGCGTGGAGGGCTTCATCGCCGGCCTGGCCACGGCCGGGCTGGCCTGCACCGAGGTCGTCATTGAGCTGACCGGCGAGCTGGACGAGGTGGTGATCCGCTCCTGGCAGACCCCGTTCACCTTCGACGCGGCCGCTGTCCTGGACCGGTTGCGCTGGCAGTTGCAGGCGTCCGCCGGGTCCGGACTGCGCAGCCGGGTCACCGGCCTGCGGCTGACCCCGGCGACCGTCGACGAGCAGGCCAATCACGTCACCGGGCTGTTCGGCACCGGCCCGGACGAGCGGGTGCACCACGTGCTCACCAGGGTGCAGTCGATGCTCGGCCCCGACGGCGTGCTGACCTCCCGGATCGGCGGCGGCCGCTGGCTCGCCGAGCGCCAGCAGCTGGTGGCCTGGGGAGAGCGGCCGGCGCGGTCGACGCCGTCGCGTCCACCCTGGCCGGGGATGGTGCCCGAACCGCTGCCGGCTACGGTCTTCGCCGAGCCCTACCCGGTCGCGCTGCTGACCCACTCGGGGATGCCGGTGGCCCTGAACCCGCGCGGAGCCCTCGTCGGCGATCCGGTCACCTTCGCCGCTTCCGGAACCACCCAGCCGGTGATCGGCTGGGCCGGCCCCTGGCCGGTGGACGAGCGGTTCTGGGACGACGCCAGGCATCGCCGGGCTGCGCGCTTCCAGGTGGTCGCCGGGGACGGCAGCGCCTGGCTGCTGCTGCTCGACGAGCACGGCTGGTGGGCCGAAGGCAGGTACGACTGATGGGCTACTACAACCCTCCGATTCCCTGGCGGGAGCTCAACCGCACGCTCAGCGCACCCGAACCGTCGGCAAAGGTGGAGGTTCCCGAGCAGGACGTCCCGACCAGCCGCAAACGCACCCCGTACGCACCCCCGCCGATCCGGCGTCCGGACGACGCGGTGCCCTACGCGGAACTGCATGCCCACTCGTCCTTCTCCTTCCTGGACGGAGCGTCCAGTCCGACCGAACTGGCCGAGGAGGCCGAACGGCTCGGTCTGCACGCCCTGGCGATCACCGACCACGACGGGCTGTACGGCATCGTCCGGTTCGCCGAGGCGGCCGAGAAGCTGGCCGTCGAGACGGTTTTCGGCGCCGAACTGTCGCTGGGCCTGCCTGCGCCGCAGACCGGCCAGCCCGACCCGACAGGGGAGCACCTGCTGGTGCTGGCGATCGGGGAGGAGGGCTACCACCGGCTGGCCGGGGCGATCACCGCCGGCCAGCTCGCCGGGGGTGAGAAGGGACGGCCGGTCTACGACGTGGCCGACCTCGCTGCCCGCGCGGACGGGCACTGGGTGGTGCTTACTGGCTGTCGCAAGGGTTCCGTCCGTCAGGGTCTGGCGACCGGCGGACGTGCCGGTGCCAGCCGGGAGCTGGCCGACCTGGTGCACCATTTCGGCGCCGATCGGGTCTACGTCGAGCTCACCGACCACGGCCACCCGCTGGACTCCGACGCCAACGATGCGCTGGCCGACCTCGCCGCGGAACTCCGGCTGCCGACGCTGGCCACCGGGAATGTCCACTACGCGACCCCTCGCGATCACGACCTGGCCCAGACCGTCGCCGCCGTCCGGGCAACCTGCAGCCTGGACGCCCTGGACGGCTGGCTGCCGGCGTCCGGTTCGGCCTTCCTGCGCTCCGGAGCGGAGATGGCAGCCAGGTTCGCCCGCTATCCCGGAGCGGTCGCCCGCACCGTCCCGCTCGCCGACGAGCTGGCCTTTCCGTTGCGTCGCGCCAAGCCGGCCCTGCCCAAGCAGGAGGTGCCCGAGGGCCACACGCCGATGAGCTACCTGCGGTACCTGGTCTGGAAGGCGGTTCCCGAGCGCTATCCCGACCTGAGCCCGGCCGACGCCGAGCGGATCGAGCACGAGCTGGCCGTGATCGAGGCCAAGGACTTCCCCGGCTACTTCCTGATCGTCCACGACATCGTGGAAGAGGCAAGAAACCGCGGCATCCTCTGCCAGGGACGCGGCTCGGCGGCCAATTCGGCGGTCTGCTACCTGCTCGGCATCACCGCCGTCGACTCGATCTTCTACAAGCTGCCGTTCGAGCGGTTCCTGTCCGCGATGCGCGACGAGGAGCCCGACATCGACGTCGACTTCGACTCCGACCGCCGCGAGGAGATCATCCAGTGGGTGTACCAGCAGTACGGGCGGGAGCGGGCGGCACAGGTGGCGAACGTCATCCAGTACCGGCCGAAGAACGCCGTCCGCGACGTGGCCCGCGCCCTCGGCTACTCGCCGGGGCAGCAGGACGCCTGGGCGAAGCAGGTGGAGCGCTGGGGCGCCTCGCTGTCCACGAGCGCTGCGCACGACATCCCGGACCAGGTCATCGAGTATGCGAGCGAGCTGCTGAAGGCGCCACGCCACCTCGGCATCCACTCCGGCGGGATGGTGCTCACCGATCGCCCCGTCGGCGAGGTCGTCCCGATCGAGCACGCCCGGATGAAGGACCGCACCGTCATCCAGTGGGACAAGGACGACTCCGCCTGGATGGGGCTCGTGAAGTTCGACCTGCTCGGACTCGGGATGCTGTCCGCCCTGCAGCACTGCTTCGATCTGATCCGCGCGTCCACCGGGGAGTCCTGGGGCCTCGATGAGATCCCGAGAGAGGAGCCCGCCGTCTACGACATGCTCTGCCGTGCGGACTCCATCGGCGTGTTCCAGGTCGAGTCGCGCGCGCAGGTGGGGCTGCTGCCACGCCTGCAGCCGCGGAACTACTACGAGCTCGTCATCCAGATCGCGCTCATCAGGCCCGGCCCCATCCAGGGCGGCGCCGTGCATCCCTTCGTGCGTCGCAAGCTCGAGAAGGAGGAGATCGTCTATCCGCACGAGGCTCTGGAGCCGGTGCTGGAGCGGACCCTCGGCATCCCGATCTTCCAGGAGCAGCTCATGCAGATGGCCATGGTGATCGGCGACCTCACCCCGCAGGACGCCGATCTGCTGCGGCGGGCGATGGGCTCCAAGCGCGGAGTCGAGCGGATCGGGTCGCTGGAGGAGAAGCTCTACGCCGGCATGCGACAGCACGGGCTGACGGATGAGGAGGCCGACGCCATCTACACCCAGATCCAGGCGTTCGCGAACTTCGGCTTCGCAGAATCGCACGCGCTGTCCTTCGCCCTGCTCGTCTATGCGAGCTCGTGGATCAAGCTCCACTATCCGGCGGCCTTCCTCGCGGGGCTCCTACGGTCGCAGCCGATGGGGTTCTACTCCGCCGCGACCCTCGTCGCCGACGCGCGCCGGCACGGCGTCCAGGTGCTGCGTCCCGATCTGCAGCTGTCCCAGGCGCTCGACGGCCTGGAGGCGCTCGGCGACGGCCTCGGAAGCTCAGGACTGGACAGCTGCCTGCGTGCGGATCAGCCCCCTGTCGGGAAGTTCGACAGGGAAGCCCCGGATGTGTCGGCTGTCCATCGCCGCGACGGCGCGTTCGCCGTGCGGCTGGGCCTCGCCGGTGTGAAGGGCGTGGGAGCCACGACCGCCGCGCGCATCGTCACGGAGCGGGACGCCCACGGCGACTACCGCGACCTGGGCGATCTCGCCCGCCGCACCGGCGCGACCACTGCACAGCTCGAAGCCCTCGCCACGGCGGGCGCGTTCGACAGCCTCGGGCTCACCCGCCGCGAGGCGATCTGGCTCGCGGGGTCCGCGGCACGGGAACGGCCCGAGCTCCTGCCCGGCACCTCGTTGGCCGTGCAGCCCCCGCTGTTCCCGGACCCGACCAGCTTCGAAGTGCTCGCCGACGATCTGTGGGCCACCGGCGTCTCCACGGACGATCATCCGATCGCGCATTTCCGTCCCCTCCTGGATGAACGCGGCGTGCTCCCCTCCGTCGCATTGCGCACCGAGGAGACCGAGCGGCGGATCGAGGTGGCCGGGCTCGTCACGCACCGGCAGCGGCCCGCCACGGCATCCGGCATCACCTTCCTGAATCTCGAGGACGAGCACGGGCTCATCAACGTGATCTGCTCGTTCGGCGTGTGGACGAGGTACCGCAGGCTCGTCCGGGACGCTCCCGCGCTGATCGCCCGGGGGATGCTGGAGCGATCGGCCGAGGGCGTCACGAACCTCCTCGCCGACGGCTTCGAGGATCTGCGGGTGGGGGTGCGGCACTCTTCGCGCGACTTCCGGTAGCCGGCTGTCACGCGTCGGCCGGTGTCATGCCTCCGCGCGTCGCACCTGGGCCGCGTCCGGCTCCTCACCGGATGGCTGCGCAGCGTCCCACCACTCCAGCACGCGCGTCGCGATCAGGGTGAGCCACCGCGACGGTTCTCCTTCCGGAACGTCCACGTCGAACCACGTCCGTCCGGCGAGCGGCGCGCCCTGCAGCCAGGTGCCGTCGGGCTGCCGGGCTGCGCGCACGACGGCGACGGCGTCTGCGAGCCGGCCGTCCGGGGGCGCCTGCTCATGCCGTGCGACGTCACGGAAGTGGTCCAGCGCCGCGAGCGCGCTGTAGCGGTGACGATTCGGGTAGACGAACTCCGTGGTGAAGCCGCCCACCGGTTCCCCCGTGGATGCGCGATAGAGCAGGCGCCGCACGAGCAGGTACTCCTCGCCGCCGTGTCGTGCCGCGCGCAGCCGCGTGTCGCCGGTGAAGCGCTCGTAGGCGAGCATGCCCCGCACCGCATTGAGAGTGGAGTGGAAGGAGGAACGGACCGAATCGCCCTCCTCCGCCTCGCAGTTCCAGCCGCCGTCCGCCAGACGGTGCGCCGGGAACCAGGCCACCAGCGACGAGACGTCGGCGCCCAGCCACGCACCGGCGGCGAGCGTGTACGAATTGATGCACACGTCCACCTCTCCGCCCCAGTACGGCAGTCCGTCGTAGTCCCAGCGACTGTTGGCGTCCAGTCTCATCGCCGTGTAGCCGAGCACCGCGGCATCCAGCCCCCACTCGCGGAGATCCTTCAGCGCCCAGGTCGTGGCGACCCAGGGCTGCCCCGGCAGCTCCGCCTCCGCGCTGCCGAAGAACCCCGCCGGGAAGAACGACCCGCCGGCCCACTGGCCGTCCGGGTCCTGCTGCGCCAGCAGGGCGGCGCCATACCCCTCGTCGGCGACCCGTGCCCTGGTCGCCTCCCACACCTCGGGCGGCGCTCCCGCGAGATCTCGCTCGACCTGCCAGCGCAGGGCGGGATCGGAGTCGAGCAGCCAGTCGAGGACACGTGCATCGGTCGTCATTGGAGCACGCTACCGCGGACCTGCGACGCCGGCACGGGGCACATAGGGTGGGCACGTGACCACCTACGACCCGCCTCGTCCCTGGATCGCCAGCTACGCCTCGGGAGTCCCGGAGGACCTCGAACCGGTCTCCGGATCGCTCGTGGACATCGTCGCCGCGTCCGCGCACGACTATCCGGATGCGCCGGCGCTGCAGTTCTTCGGAGCCGAGACGACCTACCGGCGACTGCAGGAGGACATCGACCGCGCCGCGGCAGGTCTGCACGCGCGGGGAGTCGGCCCCGGCGACACCGTCGCCATCGTGCTGCCCAACTGCCCGCAGCACATCGTGGCCTTCTATGCCGTCCTCCGACTCGGCGCGGTGGCGGTCGAGCACAATCCGCTCTACACGCCGCGTGAGCTGCGCAAGCAGTTCGAGGATCACGGCGCCAAGACGGCGATCGTCTGGAGCAAGGCGGTGAGGACCGTGCAGGACTTCCCCGACGACCTGCGGGTGACGAACCTCGTCTCGGTCGACGTGACGAAGGCGATGCCGCTGCGGATGCGCGTCGCGCTGCGGCTGCCGATCGCCAAGGCGCGTGAGTCGCGGAGCGCGCTGCACGAGAAGGTCTCCGGCACCGTCACGTGGGAGACCCTGTTGCGCGTCGCGCCGATCCCCGAGTCCCATCCGCGGCCCGCCACGGACGACCTCGCGATCATCCAGTACACGAGCGGCACGACCGGGGCGCCCAAGGGCGCCGCGCTCACCCACCGCAACCTCCTGTCCAACGCCGCCCAGGCGCGCGCGTGGGTGCCTCAGATCGTGCGCGGGAGAGGATGCGTCGTCTACGCGGTGCTTCCCATGTTCCACGCGTACGGGCTCACCCTGTGTCTGACGTTCGCGATGTCGATGGGCGCCCGACTCGTCCTCTTCCCGCGGTTCGACCCCGACATGGTGCTGGAGGTCACCGAGAAGCATCCCGCCACGTTCCTGCCGCTCGTCCCGCCCATCGCCGAGCGTCTGCTCAAGGCCGCGCAGGACAGGGGCGTCTCGCTGCGCGGCACCGAGGTGGCGATCTCCGGCGCCATGGCGCTGCCGCACGAGCTCGTCGTGCCCTTCGAAGCGGCCTCCGGCGGATACCTCGTCGAGGGCTACGGACTGTCCGAGTGCTCGCCCGTGCTCATGGCGAACCCGGTCGCGGAGAACCGGGTCCCGGGCACCGTCGGACTGCCGCTGCCCGGCACGGAGTGCCGCGTCGTCGACCCGGACGAGCCGACTCGGGATGTCGCGCCGGGACAGCCGGGCGAGCTGGTCGTGCGCGGCCCGCAGGTGTTCGGCGGATACTACGGCCGGCCCGAGGACACCGAGGCGGCCTTCGTCGACGGGTGGTACCGGACGGGCGACATCGTCACGATCGATCCGCAGGGCTTCGTCCGCATCGTCGACAGGATCAAGGAGCTCATCATCACGGGCGGGTTCAACGTCGCGCCCACCGAGGTCGAGAACGCCCTTCGCCAGCATCCCGACGTCGAGGACGCCGCCGTCGTCGGGCTGCCCAGCGAGCACTCCGGCGAGGAGGTCGTCGCGGCGGTGGTCCTCGCACCCGGCGTCGCGGACCCCGACGTCGAGGCGATCCGTGAGTTCGCGCGCGGCATCCTCACCCCGTACAAGGTGCCGCGACGCATCTTCGTCGTCGACGAGCTGCCCACCTCGCTCATCGGCAAGGTGCTGCGCCGTCAGGTGCGGGAGTCCCTCCTGAAGCTGACGACCGGTCGCTGAGACCCGGCTCAGCCCGCGTCCGGCGCCAGCGCAGCCAGCGCGGCCGGCCCCTGCTCCACGAGGATCCGGAACTGCTCGGCATCCAGGATCCGGATGCCGAGCTCCTCCGCCTTCGCGAGCTTCGAGCCCGCCCCCGGCCCTGCCGCGACGAAGTCGGTCTTCTTCGAGACGCTCGAGGCGGCCTTGCCGCCCGCGGCGATGATGGCCTCCTGGGCGCCCTCGCGGGTGTATCCCTCCAGGCTCCCGGTCGCGACGACCGTGAGCCCGTCGAGCACTCCGCCGGCGGCCGTCGCAGCGCCTGGTCCGGGGTGGCCGGGCGTCGCGAGCTGCGCGCCCGCGGCCGCCCAGCGCGCGACGATGTCGAGATGCCAGTCGACCTCGAACCAGTCCCGCAGGGAGTCGGCGATGATGTCGCCGACACCCTCCACGGAGGCCAGATCCTCCCGTGAGGCGGAACGGATGGCAGCCACCGAGCCGAACCACTGCGCCAGAGCGCGGGCGGCGACCGGCCCGACGTGCCGGATGTTCAGCGCCACGAGGAACCGCCACAGCTCCTTCGTCTTCGCGCGCTCGAGCTGGTCGAGGAGCGTCAGCGCCTGCACCGACGGCTCGAGGACCCGGTAGTCCTTGCGGACCCCCGCGGCCCGGCGCTCCGCCGGGGTCATCGCCTCCGTGCCCGGCGGGTACGTGACGCGCACCTTCTGGAACGGCGCCCTCCGCACCGGCTCGCCGGTCGTCTCGTCGAGCTTGATCTCGCCCGTCTCGGCGTCGCGCACCACCGCCTCGATCGGCAGCACGGGAAGCTGCGGCTCGAGCGGGTGGGTGAGGGCGGCCGCGGTGACCTCGCCGAGCGCCTCGATGTCGAGCCCGCCGCGCGATCCGATGTGCTCGACCCGGCCCCGCACCTGGGCCGGGCACGACCGGGCGTTCGGGCAGCGCAGGTCGATGTCGCCCTCCTTGGCCGGCGCGAGCGGGGTGCCGCACTCGGGGCAGCGCTCGGGCATCACGAACGCCCGCTCCGTTCCGTCCCGCAGCTCGACGACGGGGCCGAGGATCTCGGGGATGACATCCCCCGCCTTGCGCAGCACCACTGTGTCGCCGATGAGCACGCCCTTCGCCTTCACGACGTCCTGATTGTGCAGCGTGGCCTGGCGCACGACGGACCCTGCAACGCGCGCCGGCGCCATCACCGCGTAGGGGGTCGCCCGGCCGGTGCGCCCGACCGACACCACGATGTCGAGGAGTCTCGTGTTGACCTGCTCCGGCGGATACTTGTACGCGATCGCCCACCGCGGGGCCCTGCTGGTGGCGCCGAGCTCGGCGTGCAGCGCGAGGTCGTCGACCTTCACGACCACTCCGTCGATCTCGTGCTCGACGTCGTGACGATGCTCTCCGTAATGGTCGACGAACGCCAGCACTCCGTCGACGTCCGCGCTCGTGCGGAAGTACGGGCTCGTGGGCAGCCCCCAGTCCGCCAGGAGGCCGTACACCTCGCTCTGGGACGACACCGGCGGATCCTGCCAGGCGCCGATGCCGTGGACGAACAGCCGCAGCGAGCCGAGCCGGGCCTGACCGGCCTCGCGCTCGAGCCCCTCCTTCTTGTCCAGCTGCTGACGGAGACCGCCGCTGGCGGCGTTCCGCGGATTCGCGAACGCGGGGAAGCGCCGCTCCGCGCTCAGCCGCGCCTTGGCCTCGTCGAAGGCCCGGCCCCGCGACCGCGCCTCGGCCACCGCGCGGTCGCGCAGCTCCGCCTGGAACGCGTTGAGCCGCTCGAAGGCGGCGACGGGGATGAAGACCTCCCCGCGCACCTCGACGAGCGCGGGATGCCCTGAGCCGGCGAGACGCTGCGGGATCCCCTCCACGCGCACGGCGTTGACCGTCACGTCCTCGCCGACCCGGCCGTCCCCGCGCGTGGCCGCAGAGGTCAGCATGCCGTGCTCGTACCGCAGGCTGATCGCCAGACCGTCGATCTTCAGCTCGGTCAGCCACCGCATCGCGGCGCCGGCCGCGGCCTCCGTCTTGATGCACCACTCGCGCAGCTCGTCCGGCGAGAAGACGTTGTCGAGACTGAGCATCCGCTCGGCGTGCTCGACCGGTGCGAACTGCGTGTTCTCCGCCGCACCGACCGTCTGGGTGGGCGAATCCTGGCCCTGCAGTTCGGGGAACCAGCGCTCGAGCTGCTCGAGCCGGCGCATCCAGCCGTCGTATGTCGCGTCGTCGACGAGCTCGGCATCACGGCCGTAGTAGGCATCACGGGCGTCCAGGATCCGCGTCGTCAGGCCTTCGCCCTCCGCGCGCGCCTCGTCGAGCGTCAGGTCGGCGGTCTGAAGGTCGGTGGCATCCGTCACCCCGTCAGTCTAGGAGCGACCAACGACGTCGTCCCGGGATCACACCGGCGCCGGAACGGCCGACACCGTCCGCTCGATCGTGAACTGGCCGATCACCCTGGTGCCGTCGTACAGCACCGCCGTCTGCCCGGGGGCGACGCCGTCGAAGGGCGCTTCCGGCCGCACCGCGAGCTCGCCGTCGGCGATCGTCGCGCGCGCCGGCACGGGGTCCGCGTGCGCGCGGATCTGCACGTCGCATGCGAAGGCCGTCGCCTGGGGTGCACGGCCGGTCCAGGTGAACCGGCGGCCGGCGATCTCCGCCGTCGCGAGCTCCTCCTTCGCACCGACCACGACCGTGTTCGAGATCGGACGGACCTCCAGGACGAAACGCGGCCTGCCGTCGGGGGCCGGCACGCCGATGCGCAGGCCGCGCCGCTGCCCGACCGTGAAGGCGTGCGCCCCGTCATGGCTGCCCACGACCGCGCCCGTGCGGTCGACGATCTCACCGGTCTCGGCTCCCACCCGGTCGGCGAGCCAGCCACGCGTGTCTCCGTCCGGGATGAAGCAGATGTCGTGGCTGTCGGGCTTCTGGGCCACGGTCAGCCCGCGTCGCTCAGCCTCGGCGCGCACCTCGGCCTTGGACGGCGTGACCCCGAGCGGGAAGTACGTGTGCGCCAGCTGCGACGCGGTCAGCACGCCGA
>ERZ778029.2625-NODE-2625-length-12015-cov-3.683696_pt1 | contig 12015 bp, 12 predicted proteins | sample MGYA00375759_ERZ778029 | MGnify/ENA primary metagenome ERZ778029 (study PRJEB29350, sample SAMN05389819) | bioreactor metagenome | isolation source: Ammonium sulfate bioreactor | place: South Africa: University of Cape Town | collected 2014-04-04 ...
AAGGAGATATTGGACCACCTGGTTTGAAGGTATAGTTAAATCCTATCGAATGAACAAATTTAAAAATCTCTGAATATGTTTTCAGGGCGAAAAGGGTGATCAAGGCAAAGGAGAAAAAGGAGACCGAGGCTCAATGGGTTTACCAGGTTATTCAATGGTATGAATTTCTTTTCTTATTTAGTCATTTTTGAAAAATATCTTTCATTTTCAGAACGCACCATATGCATCGAGAAAACGTTCAACGGTATGTTTTCTGAAGCAGAAAAAAAAAATTATGAACGATATTGTTGTTTTAGGGTATTCGAAGTGAATACAGCATTCAAGGTTCACCAGGAGAAAAAGGAGAACGAGTATGTGAATTTTCAATCAAAATTGATCAACATTATGAAATAATTCTTGTCTTTTTTTCAGGGAGAAGATGGCCGAGAAGGTCCACGAGGTCTTCGTGGTCGACCTGGCCTACCAGGTCCTCCCGGAATGGATGGTCTACCATGTTCACGTGATGTTCTAACAGATTTCGAAAATATGTGTCAAAATTGTTGCAAAAAACCATAGAGAACATGATGTTATCCATCAACGATCATATTCTTCTTCTCCGGTGCTCTATTTTTCAACAGTTCAGAAAAAAAATAAATCAGGCAACTCACTGGAATTATTCGATTATCGTTGATATTTGTTTTCTAATTCGTTTGTCTTCTCGTTTTAATGTTATGCATGTGTGTTTCGTGTATTATCGTTGTATATAGATCTCATTCTATAGTAATCGAAATCAACAAAATTTTGATGTTCTTTTGCTGTTTTGTTTTTATTTCATTTTATATAGCAAATGAATTGATCAGAAGTAGAAAAAGATGAACTAATAATAACAAAGACCGTGTTTGACGACGGAAAACTATAGAAAATGTTCCATTACAAAATACTGTATTATTACAACAGAATCTTTTTTCTCTTATCGGAATAAAATTTCGAGTTGGATATTCGGTATGACATTCGAGATTATCTGGTGGCAATTCAGTAAAACGAAGGCAATCTCGAACGATATGAATATGATAATCAAAGATTTTAATATATTTCATACAGCCAATAGCTTCTCGATATGAACAGAAGATGTAATACGGTTGAGAACAGTCGACAATCGATCGTGATTCGATTGGCAATAGATGAGAATAGGCATAATCTGGTCGACCACAATAAATACAAAAGAATCCTAATGAGATCTGAAAACTGTGATTTGTTGATTGAAGAATCGTCGATGAGAGAATAACAATGAGAAGAAATCGAATTGTCCATTGAACAATCAAATAAAACATGCGAGAAAAACTCGTTCAATATGGATATTCATTGAAATCGAATGAAAATTTTCTATTTATTTTCTTTTGAAATAAAGTAAATAAATATCATTTCATCGTACTTAGTAACAATGAGAAAGAAAAAAAATGTTTTATTTTATTTCACTTTTCGATTTCTATGATCATTCGAATCGAATGGCTGACGGTTTGTTTGTTGAACAAATGAATGAAGAAAAAAGAAAATGGAACGTTTGTGGAAATAAGAAAGATAAGTTCATCGTTGAACGTAAATGAACCTTAATTGCTTGGTGAATCTTCGATTTCAATTTCAAATCTTTCAGTCATATTTGCTTGTGCATCAGCTGCCAAATCCTTTTCATGTTGTTCAGGCGTTTTCAATTGAATTTTGTCTCCATGCCATTCTTTATCTGCTATAGCACCATGTTGATTTAATTCGGAAACAACATTCGGCGCATTAAGTTCTCGTGCCCATGCTAATGGAGTATTACCTTGTTTATCCTAAAAGTTAACAAAAATGAAAAACTAAAGTTCATAGAACGAATCTTTTCTCATACACGAATGTTTATATCAGCACCGCTACTCAAAAGCAACTGAACCATTTCGAGACTATTATGTCCAGCAGCTAGATGAAGTGCACTCCATCCTGATTTATCCAATGTATTCAAAGGTACACGACCTCGTTCGATCAAAATCTTGGCAATATCAAGAAGTCCATCATCGACAGCATAGTGCAATAGATAGAATGCATTTTGATCTTGTCCGTTCGACAGCATCTCTGCAGTTGGAGTGGCACGTGCACCATGATCGAGAAGAAGTGTAACGAGTTCTAAACAAAAAAATGTTCGAAATTGAAAAACAAAGAAAGCAAAAAACCTGTATCAGCGAAGTTCATTGCATCAGCAATGAGACTCATGCCACCTGACCAATCACAATCAATTTTAGCACCACGTGCAAGTAATAAATTAACGTTCTTTTTACTACCACGATTGACAGCTGTCATCAATGGTGTCCATCCGAAATTATCACGAATTTCTAAATCATCAGCATAATCCAACAATGGTGCGAGAATATCTGGATTATCTGCAAAGTAAAATCAACGTGAAAAGGACGACAACACCCTCAAGATACGTACCTTGCCAAGTTGCATAGTGCAGTATGGTACATTGATTTTCCTCGATCGTTGCAATCGATTTAATCAATGCTCGAATCTGTTCAGGTGTTAAATCTTTCAAAATTGTTCGTAATTCAGTTGCATCTTGATTTTCGATAGCTTTTGTCAAAGATTGTTCTCTCGATCCTGCTCCACCCATGTCAAAAACTAAAATAATTCGTTTAGAATCGATTAAAATCTCTATCGAACTTAGTTTGCGCTCGTCAGCAGAAAAAAAAGTCGTAAGTAATATCGAGAGAAAAACGAAATTACGCTTGAGAGAATCGATATAACCCCGCGTATACTTTTAGTCTTCATCGAAACACATATATAAGTCATATCAGCGCTTTTTTTCCTCTTCTTTCATTTAACAAGGAAATTATTCATGCATATCATCGTTTTTTTTTTCAATAAAAAAAATCATTGACGACATTGAGATTGTCATGCTTGTGTATCACACAAAAAATAAAAATGGATCTATTGATTGTATGATGATATAGCCGATGTGATATTCGATGAAATATCTAAACGGTCCTACGAAAAAGAAGATATCGAAAATCAATGAGAAATATGTTCATTGAAATGAAACGTACGCGAATCAGTGTAATCATATCGTTCTTTTTCCTAAAAGCATCTGGTTCGTCTCGTTCGATGGTTAATTGATCGAGAATCGAGCTAAATGTTTGCAAATCTGTACGACAACGTTCGCTACGTGCTTGTAAATCATAGAGAGTATTTTCACAACGATCTCGTGTTTGTCCAGACTAAAATAACGAAATATTCGTGCATCGTAATTCTAAATTTTTTCTTGTATACTTGTTTCAATTTTTCGAAATCACGACAGACAAGTTCGAGTACTTCATCAATTAATTTTACATGTTTTTCAACGTCTATTAAACGACGAAAATGTTCATCTTCTAAACCAGTTAACTACGAAACAAAAAAACACAAGAACTCGATCGATTGAAGATCTAATTGTGCATTTAGAACTGACTTTGTCTCCAACTAAAATAATACGATTTCCATTGAATAAACCGAAACTTCCCAAAGGTTTATCAGGAGTTTGATGCAAACGTTGACCTAGAGAAGCATTTTTTCGAATTTCACTTTTTTTTTGAATAAATTTCTCGTACCGCGATAGAGTAATTGTTGATTGAGTATTGTTACTCGAGATTTTGTTTCAACTTCAGCCATAAGATCTTTGACTAATGGCGGACGTTCCATATGCAAATGAATTTCATATCGATCCGACCCTGGAGAAATTCTTTAATTAATACGAAAGAAAACAAAAAAGGTAAATCGTATTAATATTACCATGTACAACTTCGAGATGTAAAATATGAAAACGACTTGTAACCGTGTCTGTATTCGACATTTCTTTTTCTTTTTCTTCTCGTTATTTTTATGGATGTTTAACAAACAAAACGAGTCGTTTAATGTTCGTTTTTCAAGTTGTTTTTACCATTTTAACATAAGTTTCTATGGAGAATATTGGCAAAAAAAAGTTCAATACGCAGAGATGACGCTATTTTACAGTCGAATATCAATAAATTATAAGTCTATGTTGATTTTCAAAAGACAAACAAATAAAACTCGTACACACAAATGTCTAATAGTACATCAAGGTATCGATGGAAACCGAAAATGACCATGTTTTTTTTTGTTTGTTAAAACATACTCGCAATAGTATCTTTAATTATCGTTCTAAATGATTTACTTATTTTTAACATATTTATGTACAATCACTACTCATTATTGGTTTTCTTTTCTTTTTTTTCTTTTTCTTTGATGTTTATTTTTGATTTTTGTTCTGCTCTTTTGAAAAAAAGAAAGAGTTCTTTCGCTTTCTTTTTCTCCTTTTCAAGTCACGAATCAGACAAAGATTAAAAAAATTATACGGATTTTTTTCTTTTATCTCAAATTATTTGATTTGAAAGAATGGCACAAGTACGACGGCGAGCACGAAATCCATCGCCGCCACCTAGACCAATGCCAACTCTCCCAAATGCAATACGTTACCAACCACCGAGCGTATTGAGTACAGTTCGACGAAGTCAAAGTCTTCGAAGTCAAAGTCCTCGATCTGCAGAACAATACGTATTTCCCACATCAAGACAAACCGAACCGTTTAACAATCCAAAGTAGAACAATAACAAACAAAAAAGACCTGAAACGTTCGAATGATTTCCTTTTCATAGTTCGCCAGCACGACGATTCGCAACACGCAATAGATCAACACAACTCCCAACAACTCCGCCCCCCTCATCAAACAATGTACCACAACAATTCAAATCACATGGAGATCAAGTTCGATCAGAAACCTTTTTTTTGCCTTGACAATCAAATCATCGTTTTATTTAGATAGACGAATCGGCGGCTGTTCCAACATTGACAACAGATGACGGACTTCCGGTTGTTTCCATGGAAAAGAATCAGTTGCCTGTTTTTGCACGATTTCCATTTGATGTTACTGTAAGTGTTTATTGCATTTGAAATTAAAATTATTTAACATTTTTTTTGCTCGATGTCAGAGAAAAAGAAAGAAAATTGAAATCAAATTCTTTTCATGTCGCATAAATATAAAACCGAGAGGCAAAGAAATTGAAAAGAAAACGAGAGAAAATTTTCTCTCGATTGTTTGAATAAAAAAAAACACTCAAAAATGAAAGATCAGATTTTTATGACGACAACATAGATTTTCAAACCAAAGAAACGACACGTTCTTCTCTAACATAACGAGAGACGAAGAAGAGAAAAGAAACGAGAGAGAGAGAGAGAGAGAAAAGTGAATTCTCTCTGTTGTTGTATTTATTACAAATTGAAATTTAGTTCTTTTTCAATTTTGATCGATGTTATTTTGCCTAGTTTATACCACGAACAATGGATACCAACGTTGACAATAACATACACAAACTTCGTCTTCGATTAATTGAATCAGTAAGAAATTCGTTTTTTTTTCGCGTCAATTAATTTTCTCATTCAAATTATTATTAGGAACTTGACCGGCAACGACAGAGTGCCGATGAGTACATTAAACGAACACGTATGTATTGAAAAAACAAATAGAAAATAGACAAGTACTTTTTCATAAGGTCGTTTATCTCGTTTGTCTTCGAAAACAATAACCCATCGTACGCCGACAAATCTGATATATCAACCTGTAACACCGAAAGTTTTGAGTCGACAAACGTCCTATTCACCGATAGTTTCCGAAACATTGTTGAATGTTGGTAATACATTCTCACTTTAGTTTAGCACGTTGATATTTTGCCTTTTCGACACTGTGTTATTCGAGTTTCATTTCAATTTATCTGCAGATTGAATTTATTCGTTCGTTTAGATCGTATCGGTTTGCAAAGTGAACCGGGAAATATCGAACACGAATTAGAACTTCGACGAATACAAGTAAGAACATGTCAATGTCGAATATTTTCATTATTTCATTTTATTCAATAGGATTTAGTAAACAATGGTCGTCGATCAACACAACAATCAATGATCACAAATTATGCTTATGATCCTCGTTTAAATCTACGGCCGGTTTCTGGTAAAATCATTCTGTTTTTTTTTGTTTTGTTTTACTCGAATGATTTCAGAAGAACAATATTCAACATCGAATATGGACGATTTAATTGATTCAATGGCGAGACGTCAATTAGCTAATCGTCGATTCGATGTACGTCATTTCAATTGCTTACATCAATAAAAAAAACAGTTGATTTTTATCTCTTCTAGGGACGTGGATACGGTCCGTATTTAGGTATTTGAATGAGAAATTTTTACTTGAAATCAAATTAAATATCTCAGGGCTGAGTCGTCAAGGATCTGTACGCAGTCAACAGCGAAATAGTGATACGATCTTTCCCACTCGAACACCTACAAATTTTGTTGATTACGGTTGATCTCAAATTTCTGTTTGATTTTATTTTGTATTCTTTTCATTTTCAAGATTTCCTTCGAGCAAGAGATGATTACTACAATCGTGTTCAGGCTGATCTAAATACTGTTCGTACTATTTCAATCTAGTTTTTTTCTCCTATTTCACATAATTGTCTAACTCTTCAGGTTCGAACGAATTCCTACGCTAAACTCCCACCGATATCACCTCGATTCGAATCGAATTCAGCTCTCTACCAAACGAAACACAACTATCATCAATCAGCTCCATTAAATCTTCCCGATCATGTCGAACATTTAATCGAATTACCAAGTGATATTTTTCTCACATCGCGCACAGGTGATTCTCACAATTAGTATTTGCAATAATAATCATAATAACACTAGACTAATCGTGTTTGTTTGTTTCACTCAAATAATAAAACAAAAACAATAAACTAATTTCACCTCCCTTCGTTTTTGTAAACTAATTCCTATTCAATGTCTGTGTGTATATGTTAGATCTTTTTGGTTCATCTCATCTTCATCATTCAACACAGAAGACTGAACCAAGACATGTATCTAAAGACAGTATGTATCTATTAACACTGTCGATAAATATTGAAGATCATCAATTTTAAATTAGGATCGAATGAAATTGCTAATTCGGATAGTGAACAATCCGATGGTGAAAATAAACTTTCAATAAGTACTCGAAATAAATCCAAACAAGATCGACATTCACCGGACAGTAATTTTTCGACGATAATTTTAGTTGTAGTTAGTTATTTATTTAGATCATGAAGGATTTTTTACCGAAGGCAAATTAGCGACTCAACAAGTATCGGTTAAAAAAATTCGAACACCTCGACAATTATTCAAGAAAGCGGCTATTGGAATTTGGTTTTTCTTTGTTTTCAAAAGTCGTGCAGCCAAATCTCGACTTGTAAGAATTGAACAATCATTTGTGAGACATTCTTTGATTGTTCATTTAAGAATCGACCAAATCAAACTCTAAGTGCAACAATTCATAAGATTCGTATTCAAGAAATTCTCGTTGCTTTACATCGAGTTTATCTCGAACCGGATGGTCCAATTTACAATGTATTACTTCAGACAATCAATAGTCCGGCTGAGTTGAAAGATGCACTGAAATCTTCATCGAAGAATTATTCCGAAGCAATTACTATCATTGGTGATGCAGTGAAAAATATCGTTTCGAGAATTGTAGATTTTATGGTAGAAGGCAGAAATTGAATTTGAAGACAAAAAATGAAATTTATTCTGTTTGCTTAGCCGAGAGATGGTGTTTTGGGTACATCGAAAAGTTCAGCGGTATCAGCTTTGATTCAAGACGGAAATCCATTTCCTGATAACTATTTTTGGCAATGTGAAAAAGTAAAATCAAATTTTCTCTTTGTTTTCCTCATCTATTTGTGTTTTGTTATGTTTTTTTTTCGATTAATCAAAGGAACTTTTAGAATTTAATAAAACAAAATTGATTAACATCACAAAACAACGAGCAATACTTTTACTCATTGGAGTTTTTATTTTCCGAGCACTTGTTACAACTGTATGTTGAAATTGCTTTTTGTTTTGTTTTATCGAGATAAACATATGTCGATTAATTGCAGTTATTAATCAAACCAATTAAATATCGTTTACTTCTCGGTCAATTATCCGATGTTCAAAGTGACAATCTCAAAATTTTAGCATCGATTATGTTCTACGTTGGACGACGAACTATAAGATCGAGTCCTGGCATATTTGTAAAATATTAAAAAACTGAATTGCCATTCATAAATATCATGTTTTTTTCCCCTTTGTTCAATAGTCATTAGCACATGAATGGGAATACTCATTGTATCGTGATGTAGATCTCGAGCCAATTGTTCAACATACTGAAATGAAATCAATTGTAACAACAAGTGAAGTAGGCTTACATATTTCTAATAAATTCATTTCGTTTTTCTTTTGTCTCTATTTAATTAAAAGCTTTCATTACGTGTTTGGTGTGAAGAATACATTCGACGTATTGACGCAAGTTTTGATAAAGAATTACGCACATGAATATGCTTATTAACTTATTCCCTATTTGCCATTTGTTTGATTGCATTTCTTTTCTCTCGTTTTTTTTTCGTCCGTTGTCATACAAATCAATTTCCCGACAGGTTCTACTGTTAAGATCACCGTTTTCTATCTTGACTAATGAAATACTTGAGGGACATCATCATTCATTTTTCTTTCTTTCTTTCTTTCTTTTTTTTTTTATCAATTGATTGTTCCATAGAAATGTTCAAGTAAATGAAATTTCACATCCGCCGTTCTTAAACGGTTAATCGAACGACTCTCTGTATGTTTATATTTATATATATATTGAGTATGTCTTTGATTTATTTCTCATGACTGCTCGCCGAACAAATGTGGTATGAAATGAAAACAAGTGTTAAGAACAAGAAAAGAAAAAGCGAAGAAAGAAAGAAAAGAATTCAATCACAATTGCCAACAATATAAAAAGGAACTCGATCGATAAAGAGAAATAATTAAGATTAAATAAGCTGTACAGGACGGCATTCACATTATTCTCATTCGCTCATTATTTGATGTTTATATATTCTTCGAAGAGACATTGGCTTGACCAAGAAAACATCACCAAAAGAAACTGTTTTTGTGTGTTCGTTTAATTATTAACGTTTGTCAGAACTGTATTCGATGATTGGATTCGTAATGATGAACGTTGATTCATTTTTTGACCATCACCTTGTGTATCAAGTGTACTAGTACTATTATCTATTGGTGATATATCAACACTTCCGATTTGCATTTCCATTTCTTCTAAAAAAAATATCGAACAAGTTAAATGAATATTTCGAAACGAAAGGATAAAAATCGTTTTCAAACAAATGACAAAAGCAAAAGCAAATAATAGATAAAACGATGAATTTCTTTCTTTTTTGAAAAAAATCTAACATGCTAGTGACGAACAAGTGATGAGAGACAGTTCAATTTTGAATCGTGCATAACTTACTGGTTCAGTTTCCATTTATCATAAAGCATGATCTTCTAAAGAGACATGTACTTATAAGTTTTCATATTCATTTAAGTATGCTCTTATTTAACTCCAGTCAAAGAAAATAATAAAAAACAAAAGAGTAATATCATGCATATATCGAGAAAGTCAAAAAAAACAACATGAAGAAGAAATGAACTCATAAAATCAAGCATATAAGATTGATTATCATTCATATTTAAATAACAGCGAACCTTACGAGAGATATCAATCTCAGTTTTTTTAAACTTTGGCCACATGAGGATGATGACTACTCGTCCTCGGACTCGATTGAATCATTGGTATACGTTCTTCATCAATACGTCCTAGGATGAATCAATCGCAAAATATCAATACTCGAATGTTAAGTCAATCGGTTTTCTTCTCAAGTCGTTTAATAAGACAGATGGATTTACATATCGTTTGCCCTGGACGTAGTAATATTCAATAAAGAATTTATTAGAGAGCGAGAGGCTAGAAAGAGCAAAGCCTGAGCAATATTTAAGAAGAAGAAGAAGAAGAAGAGAAACAAAACATGAAGTGAATTGATATACCTTCGAGGAATGTTTGAAAACTACTGGTGACTAAATAAAAAAATTATTTTCAATAAAACGAAAATAGTTTCATGTTTCTTTTTGTCTATTTGTAAATAGCCTCGATCAATTCATTATGCGTATGTGCACGCATATTATTTAAAAGAAAGAAGAAAAAAAAACATGATCCAGTACGTCTATTTAGCTAATCTCCGATTAACAAACACGCATTCTAGGAAAAGAAAAACTCGTTTCTAATTATCTTACCAATTCGATTGTGAACAACGTTGTTTTCAGTCATACCAAGTTTAGCAGCCATACCACCACCTGTTTGTTTCATAAGATTCTTCTTTGGTCCAGCACTTGGCGTACCGCCTTGCATGTTGCCTGGTCCGCCTGCTCTACTAACATCGATACCGAATTTGTTCAACGCTCCGCCGCCTGCACCTCCTGGTCTACCACCACCTTCCATGCCAAATTTATTCAAAGCTCCACCGCTTGGTCCGCCATGACCACTGCCGTGACCACCACCAGGACCACCGCCTCGTGGCGGCCGTACTGGTTCAACAGCCATGACACGTCGTCGTTTCTTCGGTAATTTAGAACGAGCTTGTGTATGCGAATAATACATAGCAAAGTTTGCTACGATAACAGGAACGGGCAAAGCAATTGTTAATACACCTGTTAATGCACATAAACCGCCGACCATCATACCAACGTATGTTTTCGGTACCATATCACCGTAACCGACTGTTGTCATTGTTACGATTGACCACCAAAGACCGACTGGTATCGATGTAAAATCATTGTCGGGATTCTTTTGTAAACGTTCAGCATAATAAATTAACGAAGCAAATATGACTATAAATAGAACAAGAAAAAATATAAGTAACATTAATTCACGTGCTGATGCTGTAAATGTATGTATGAGAATTTTCAATCCACCATAATGACGTGTTAATTTAAATAAACGAAATATACGTGTTATAGAAAAGAATTCGAATAGATCCGTATTAGTTAATGATGCTGGTAGAACTTTATTGAATAGAATGTCGAGATAAAATGATAATGTCGCAAGAAAATCGATGATATTCACGGGTGATCGGACAAAACCAAATTTTTTCGGAGACACAATGAAACGTATGATGATTTCGAATGTAAACCAGACTAAATGAAAATATTGACTTTTCGAAAGAGAGAAAAAACAACAAATTTCATCGAAATTTACCATTACAAACTATTTCTATATACTGAAATGCTTCGTGTGCTTCAGTTTTTTCTTTGTATAAGGTATATGTTGGTGATGAATTAGTGTAATTATTTTCAATTAATTCTATAGTTGGTACACGCATTGTTGGATGTGTTTTCAGACAAAATGAGACAATGGATACGAGGATAAAAAAGATTGACACAACTTGGATCGCCTGAGAAGAAGAAGAAAAAGGAAATGTTAATGATTTATTTATAAAGCTAAAGTGAACATTTACTTTAGCAGCACTACTTGAATAAGGTTCTTCAAATAATTGCCAAATACGGGGCTGAATACGTTTAAACCATGGCAATGTTCTCATATACTCTTGGACACTCATATTTTTATGACGAATTGTTGGATCAAAATCCCAGCCGAATTTTCTCGGAATTTCTTCTTCAGTTATAGGTTCAGCGTCAAGATCTAAACGATCGAGACCAACAAGAACATCTTGTGTATCTCTACAAACAGAAAATGTAAAACAAAAACAAACAAATAATTTTCGATTATCTCTACCGATGAGTAGTATAAGTCATCCAACAGCAAGGTTCAACTTGATTGGCATCAAGTCCCCAATATTCAAGTTCAGTTTCGAACAAAGGACCGCAAACATCAGTAGGATAGTGTAATTTGCCAGTTCGATAGTAATTAAGTATCTGTGCAAATACACCAGGATGACGATCGAAATAGAATTCATTTAGGACAGAATCATAGTTCGATAGAGCTTCAGTAAGACGGGAAAGACGAGTAGCTGGTATCTTCTTTAGGGTAGCTTTGTCTTGAAACAACAAAATCAATGAAATCATTTGAAATGCAAATGAATTCTTTCTACATACATGTTTCATGGC
>ERZ778029.2626-NODE-2626-length-12014-cov-3.933356_pt1 | contig 12014 bp, 10 predicted proteins | sample MGYA00375759_ERZ778029 | MGnify/ENA primary metagenome ERZ778029 (study PRJEB29350, sample SAMN05389819) | bioreactor metagenome | isolation source: Ammonium sulfate bioreactor | place: South Africa: University of Cape Town | collected 2014-04-04 ...
CAAACACTATCTGACATGAAATATCTCGGTTCGAAATCTTGATTTATTGCTCGACAACGCATGTTTTCATAGGCATTTACATCGCCATGTAACATTTTCGAATATTCCCGTTCGATAACTGCGCCTTCGAAGTAATTTTTCGACGAACCAAATGGATATTCATAGCCTGGCTTGCAAACACATCGATAACTCGCTAAATCAAAGCCAGTTTCTTCCCGAGGAATCGATTGTTGTTGACATTCGGTTGTTTCACGATGGCATTTATTGAGATTTCGAAATGGATTATAGTTATTCAAACCGATTTTATCTTCACATGGATTGATTGAATACCAGCGAAGATCAGAACCGAATACAATCGACACGAAACCAACAGGCAATCGAGTGACTTCCTTGAAAATCGGAACGGAATATCGCCAACGAACCATCGTTCGTGGACTTGGATTCGTAAACGAACAATCATGATACGGGCCAAACCTTCAAAATAACAACATATCTTTGTCATTCATCAATCAAACGTTTATCTCCTCGACTTACCAGACACCCGTCGTCGGTGCATCATATAACAAATTTGGCAGTCGAATCAACTGAGTACCCATGAGATCTCGTCGCATTGACATGGATACACCGTATCGTGTTGTCTGTATTGACGAAATCGATTGCATAGCTTTGTCGTACCAAGTTCCTTCGTTGAGATAACTACCGTCTAATGTTCGATTGACAATATATTTTTCTTCTTCTTGATCGAAACGGATAAATGAGAGGCCGTAATTCATATGACGAAAGACACTTGTTCGATAGCCGAATTCGTTTTGTGCATCGAAATATTCGCCTCGTTCTTGATACGGATTTTGTCGTTGATATTCCGAGCCATTTAAATAAATGCCCACTTCTAATAGTTGATGATAAGCGAGACCTGTGCTTAGAATTTCCGATTCGAGCCATTGTTCGGTCAGTGGTGGGTCCGATCGTCGATCGATGAAACCATCATTGGCCGGATCTCGATCGGGCCGATATAAAGCTAAATAACTCGAGAATAAATGAGCAAGACGTACGGCTTGTCGAGTGAATGGAAAGGCAACTCGATCGATATGTCGAGTTAGATCGTTGATAAAACGAAGAATTACGTCGTCGTTCTGTTCGGCAGGTAACATGGCAATGTGAGACCAAGGCGGACATGCTGATTGACGTTTGAAGACTAAATCACGGAGTTTTTCGAAGATATTCGGCGGAAGAATCGATCGACGTTGACGTTGAAGAGGAGTTTTGTCCATTTGCCAAGTTGGATATTGTGTTAAGAGTCGAATCGGTTGACAAACGGGCAACGATGTCAACGAATATTTATCGAAAGCAGGCCGAAATGGAGTTGGCACTTTCGATGGATAACGAAAGTTTGCATGACATGTGCAGTGATAACCGCCACTTTCGAGATTGAAATTAGCAAATGGTTCGCACTATGCACGAGAAAAATGTGAATCGATGAAGAGAAAGAGAAAAAAAAATGTTTACAAATGAATTTCGATCGCAAACAGCTGAATTAGCATAGAAATTTCTGAGATGATCACCGGGACATTGATTAACATCTAGTTGAGTGTAATCAAGTTCGACATTGGTCACTCCGGCATAACTAAAAATATTTTTGACATCGGATTACATTTTATTTTCTTCGAAACATCGAAATGATTTTACTTATAACGTCGATTGTTGTGAAAGAACGCTTGATTTTTATAATTGAAATGATTTGTTGCCCAGATAGGTTGAATCGAAGAAACTAACCATTGATAAGGCTTATACGGACAATAGATATACGGACCTGTCCAACGTGCGTGTTCGAACATTGGAAAGATGAAATTTCGGTCGAGTCGGTCTGGCAGAATTGAATATTTAAATCTAGAGCAAAATTCTTTCTTTCAAATTTTGTTGTTGTTGTTCAAACGTACGTATATTGATTAGGTTCAGCTTGCGTTCGATTAATGAACCATCCTCGTGCGTATCGATAATAATTTCGATCTCGATAATATTCGTAAACGAGATCTGCATAGGGAAAGACCGGATTGAATTCCGATAATCGTTCGGTTAGATCCGTTCGTCTTGGTTTTGGTACTGATCGATAGGGTAACGGAAAGTAACGTTCAAATTCGAGAAGATTATTATATTCTTGAGTTTCTTTTCCCCAATCAGCAGCATCTTCTTGATCAGGTCGAATGCGTGTCGACCACGTTTGAATCAAAGCATTGAAATATTCATCATAATTTCGAAAGCTTTTCAATGGATCATTGTAAATATGATTGAAATGCTCGAAAAATCTCAATGTATAATCATTTGTTGATGTTGGTCCAACACCGATGTCCGTGATGGACAAATGTTCGGGAGTATCAGTTGAAAAAGCGTAGATAGAAAATGGCCGTTCGAAATTAATGAAACTTCCGCCGATTTTATACCAAGGCACGCGAAGAACTTCATTCGAATCGAATGCATATCGAACAGTTTGAACCGTGTCAAGAGATTTCCCGTGATAGACACTCAATTGTTTAAGTGCATGAAGTTGGGCAGCGGCTGACAAATAGAAATAGAGTATGCCTAGAATAGAAACAAAGAAAAACAAGAAACTATTGATTCCATTTACGAAGTTTCAATTACCAGGCACTTTTGCTTGGCTATTGCCTTGGAGAATATGACTGAAATATGTACTTTGCCGCAATGTATCGAGCTGTACGAATGCTTCGAGTGTTCGATGAAGAGGAGGCGGATATTTCGTTCGTTGCCATTGTCTGAGATCGGAATCGAAAAATGACGCATCTAATTGAAGCTTATACGGCGGTATTCGATCACATTGCGGATAGGTTTGAGTGTCACGTGCAAGTTTTTTGAAATATTCAAATGGATCAGTTTTTATCGATGATAATATTTGATTAGGATATATGCACAGAAAAACAAGGATTAAACGTATCGATATTTGCTTCATGAAAAATCGAGTCAAGTCAGATTGAGTTCACTGAACGAGTGAATGAGTGAACATTTTCATTGGATTCTATATCATGGTGACCTTGAGTCAATCAAGAGAGAGAGAGTGAGTAGAAATACATGAACTATAAATCAACATTGGACAAATGTACGTCAAATAAAAATACAGAACTAAATCGAATTCTTTTTTTTCTTCTTCTTCTGCGTCGTTGTTCGTTCTTTATTAGTAAAAAATACGAAGAACAGAAAAAGGAAAAAAAAATCTCCGATTCTCTCGTCTTTCTTCTGCTTCTTCCTTTTTTTCATTTTCATTATTTATTGTTTTTACTTGAAGTTCGCAGAGAACTGTTTCACAGTTATTTTTCACTAAGAGAGATGACGAAGAAGATGACGAAGAAAGAGAAGAATAATAATAGCATTTTCAGAGTACAATGCCTCGCAAAATAATCATACATCATTGACGAGTTGTTATAAATATAAAGAGAAAAAAGACGGTGACAACCTTTTAAAAAACTGTTAAAGTTTTTCGTTTCAGACTATGACAACGACAGTAACTGTCCTCTTATTTTTACTCTTCCCGATTCACATTTTTTGTTATACCAACACGGCGATTAATTTACTCGTTCGTTCACCTTCGGACTCAACTCGATATTGTATCGACGTAGCAACATTACCCAATGGTCGTTACGTGAATGTCACTTATTTTGGCTGGCGCAAACCTTATCTAGCTTCATCGTCTGTCAATCCTTGTGATGTCTCAACATTGAATCAAACATTTCCAAATGGATTCTCATCGAATACAATGTTGATTCTCTACGAACACGATTGTAAAATGACAGAACATGCTTGGAATGTTCAAACGGCATTCGGTTCGAATATTTCCCTGATGATAATTACGACTCGAACTGATACTCAATATGAATTGACCTATAATACAACAGCTATGCCGGTGTCGATTCCGGTTGCTGTTTTTTGGCAAGAGGATTTTAAGAAATTACAAAATCGATTCAAGAATTTCGATACAATCGAATTGTCGATTGCCTATCCGCCGGACGATTCACGAAAATTTCGGCCTGCTGTTTTACTGATGTTTTTGTTGGTCTTCTTTGTTTTATTATGTGGAAATCTGTGGGCTGCTGATGAATTCAAAAAGAAAATTCAAGTTGACAAACCAAAAGAAAATATTCAACAAACACCACCACCACCGACAAGTTCGACCCTGGCAAACACAAACAATCGACCATTGACTCGAATTCTATCGAAAAATGGTTCAATTTCTCCAAGTGAAATTTCTTCAACTGACGTTTCGAGCAAGGCCGAACCTGCTGTTATTCCTATCACATGCTGTGTGATTATTATTATAATTTGTTTTGCAGTTGGCTGGCTTTTATTACTTTATTTTTTTCCATCTGTCATGATTTACATACTGCAAGGTAAATATGAATTTATTTATCCATAGTCGTCGTCGTCTTTCGAAGAAACGAAATAGAAATTTTAAAAAAATGTCATAAAAATTGAGGGTTTCATTAATCATCGGTGATTGTTTAGTCAGACTGTGGACAGAATAGGAAACAATAAAAAGTCGAAAGAAAAAAAAATTGAATGAAACTCTTGAAAATTTTTGTTTCTTTTCTGAAATATGAAAAACTACTATCGAAGATAATAATTAGCAACTTAAATTCAAGTGTGAACTAATTATTCTGTTGATGAAAAAAATATTGAAATTTCTTTTCAGTGATGTTCTGCATTGGTGCATTTTCATCGTTAACATCCTGTTTCAATCGACTAAGTCGATTCGTTCCGGCTCTTCGTCGTTTTCGTACGCCTTATCATCGATTTCACCGACCTTGTACATGGAAATTGGGTCCACTAAACGCATTCACTGTCGTTGCCGTGGCTATGTCATTGACACTTGTAGTTATTTGGTACGTTTATCGACGTAGTACTTGGTCATGGGTTTTACAAGATATTCTCGGTGCAGCTATTTGTATATCGGTGACATCGATCTATCGAATGGGAAATATGCGTGTGATAACTATTCTTCTAGTGGCATTTTTTATCTATGACATATTCTTTGTTTTTGTTACTCCTCATATTCCTTTTTTTCAAACGTCAAATTCAAGTGATTCATCGTCATCGTCGTCTTCATCATCGAGCTCATCATCTGATACACAAGTATTCTCTCGACAACCAGCAAAAAATCCGTCAGTTATGGAACAAGTTGCACTTGGCATCGGAGGAAATGGTGAAGTCGTGCCACTTCTCTTCTCGTTGCCTTTGTTAATACCTGAAAATGAAACGGATCCATGTGTTTCAGCGAGAAAATCAATGCTCGGCTTTGGCGATGTCATTCTACCGGTAAAATCATCTTTTTTTCTCTCAACGATCAAACTTCATGATGTCGATTTTCTTTTTCTTAGGGTATTTTGCTAACTTTCTGTAGAATCTTCGATATTGCCAGTCGAAATCGTTTTCCTGTCTATTATGTTCAATCACTAATCTCCTATTTCGTCGGTCTGACTATCACACATGTAGCCTTGTACTTTATGAATACGGCTCAACCAGCTTTGCTCTATCTTGTTCCGTGTTTGCTTATTTCGACGATTGTAACAAGTTTATTTCGACGTGAATTAAAAGAACTCTATACAGGCAAACGAATTCAAGATCTACTCGATGGAACAACGACATTAGATTCATCGGAACTATCAACAAGTAGTGCCGATCGACAACCAAGTCCCGTGCCGATTCATCTCGGCGAACCGAATACTATTGAATGTTTTTAATTTATTCATTTTTTTAGTAAACAGAAATAAATTTTATTTTTTCATAATTTCTTTCTTTGTTCGATGAATTGTTCGATAGAAAACAATGAGAATAATAACGAGAATGCCTAATGTAAGAATAATCAACGCTGTACCAATAAGAAAAATAAGAACTGTTACGAAAAGATTGGTTTTTATACTATCATAACATGTTGGCTGACCAATATCACCATAATAACAAAAGCCAACTAACGCCGGAACATCCCTACCAACAAAAATCCGTCCTGGATGTCCGATATCACCACTATCATAACCGCAACAAGAACGTGGCAATTGACTATTATAACTCCAACCTGACGATGGTGCGACTATCCAATCTGTATTATTCGATTTGACACCACAGCAACTGAAATAATATTGAACAAAATCCCAACCATCACGAACGAGTGATGTGTATGTTGAATTGTAATATGCGTAGACAGTTGTTTGCGTACTGTACGCTAAACGTTGCAATTCAGTATCGCCTGTAATCATAATAAAAAGTGCCAAACCGATTAAAATTACAAATAAGAAAAAGAGTAGAGCCGGTCCTATGAAGAAAAACCAACCGTAGTAACGAAATTTTATACAAATAACGACAATTAGAGTCATGATTGAAATAATTAACATGAAAGCACCAACAATAATACCGATAATTGCAGTAACATAGAGTGTATCCGTTGGACCTTTGCCCGAAAAACCCGATGATGGAAGTGCATTTGAATAGACAATGGCAACACTACGAATTTTTTCCATATTTGGATTGAGCAATAGATTAAGTGAAAATGCAAGAAGAAGTACAGAGATAATTAAAAGAAATACCGAGAGAATTATTGTAAATATTCGAAGACATCGATGTGGAGTTTTCTTTTTCTAATTAAAATTCATAAAATACGATAGTTTTTTATTCTTTCAAAACAATTCTAACCGATGATGATTCGTCTTTATTTGTATCTGTTGTTGGTGATATTGATTCTATCGTTTCAGTTTGTACATTAGCTGATTTTTGTAGTCGTTCTGGTTTCGTAGGTTGTTGAACAACATATGTACGAATTTGCTGATGAGGACTGACTCTTGACTGATGTTTTCGACGACGTCGATGTCGTTTAATCGGTTTTATTTCGATGATACTTGCATCATCATCATCATCACTCAAATCCGGTGAAGAAACTGTATAAATCGGATAAGTTCGTGTGATCGTATTTCGTCTCGAACGTTTTGTTCGTCGAGTCATATTTTAGTTTAAAAAAGTAATTTGAAAAAAACTCTCTTCGACTAGATTTTCTTTCCATCGGAACAAAAGTCTCCTGTTGTGTTTTCAGTCAAAGAAAAATAGGTTTTCTTCATTCGTTTCATTCTTCGAAATTTTAATCAATAAAACAATGACGATAGAAACCAAACATACTGCAATGTCAGAGGGTGAAGAATAAATGCATGATTTTTCTTTTGACGGCACGCCAACGCCGATAAACACGATGAGGATGAAGCAAAAAACGGCTTACAATCGTATTTTATTCGTCTTTTCTCTTGTTTCCATTTCATTGTATTGATAAGAGAGCAGGCAGACAGACAGACATGCATATATATATCTACGTGTATGAGAATCCACTAGTCACATTTTCGATTTATACACAAACGTGTGCATTGTTACTGAAACAAGAGTCGTACACTTATATCTGATCTATGTGTATGAGCACGTACAATTCTAAGGCTTTGACAATGATGACAAACTTGGGTAGAGAGAGAGAGAGAGGTAAGCTATTTTCATGTGACTACCTGTCTGAGCAAACATTTGACCATCAACAAAACGAACGAACGAGCGAGAAAAGGACATCGTGCTCATGACATATCTTTCTTTCGTTTCATTTTTTTTTCTTCTATTTCGTCTGTTGTTGTTGTTGATGATGATGTTTAGTAGTGCGTGTGCGTATGTTTGCATTTAAGACTGATGCAGAAAGACGAAAACGCAATGAGGGTTTTTTCGCTTTCTCTTCTTCGGCCCTTTAGTTTTTTCCCTCTCAACCGAAAAAAACAACATAGTACGATAGCAGCACGTAGAAGAATGAAGAGAAAACGTTGTCGTCAATGTGGCTTAAAAAGATACTTGTCTTGTCATTACTTCAATGACCAGTTTGAGAACGAAAAAACAACAACAACAGCAACAAAAGAAAGTGAACGAGTATTGCCTGTAGACATCTATTCGTTTTCAATGGTCTAATGTCTTGATAAACAAAGACAATATTTCGTGTCCATTTGTCTTTGGTCAGTCATCGTTTTTCTTCTTTGTCCGTTGCCTGAGGCAACTTTTTTTTTCTTCTTGCTTCGTACAATAGAGAAAAAGAGAATCAGACATCGACGAAAAAGGTGAAATATCGTCGAACGAAAACGAGTAAGTGAGTGAAAAGAGAAAAGAAAAAGAACGATACGAATTAATGCAATTATATGCACATACGCACACACACATCGACGATGCGACATCCATTCAGCAGACTTTTATTTTCGTTCTTTCTCTTTCTCTCTTTTTTCGCTCTCTCTCTCTCCTCGTTTCGCTCACATATTTTATCAAGATTTGATTAGCTTCATCGACGACAGTTTATGATAAGTTCGAAGATTTTCGTTCTTTTTTTTCTTTTTCTTCTTTTTGTTTTCAATGAAAATCTCTTTCTTACTCCGGTTTGAAGTCACTGAGCGCGAATGTTCGCAGTCAATTTGTAAATTTAATCTATTGACTAGAGCACTTCGTGCTTTGGGAAATCCGGTATCGACGAGTACATTCTTTTATTTAACAGGAGCGAAGAAAAAGAATATGAAATTATCTTAGTTTTTTCGATGAACAATATAATTTACAACATCTTCTAATGTTCCAGCGCCCGTTGGCCAACATTGATCAACTAAATTCAATGTATCTTGACGGAGTTGTTTCAAACGTTGTCGTACTTTATCAACGCCCAAAATTGAAACATAAGTAACCGTATGATTTTTCTGATCTAATTCCGCTGGTTTGCCGATGTTTTCACCTTCGATATCTAGTAAATCGTCTCGCATTTGAAATAAGATTCCCATGAGACGAGCTAGTTCACGAATACGAGTCAATTCGACTGCTTGTACGCCGTGTAGAATCGCTGGAGTAATGAGAACGATTTCAATAGCTTTGCCTGTTTTCAGCCAAGCAATTCGATCTAATTCTTCGAGTTGATTGCCTTCTTCAGCGCCCATGTGTGCTGCACGTAGGTCCATCATTTGCCCGATACATAGATCGTGCATTGAGAATGAAATTTCACCAACTATTTGATTGACACGTTCAGGAGAAAAACCGTTTCTTATTAAATCATTGTTGATCACATTCATACTAACAGCAATTAAATCAACGGCTGCTAATTGTGCTCGACCTTCGCATAGATTCATTGGAATATCATTATTAATAATTGCTTTATGCAAAGTCGGTCGTCCACGTCTGAGATCACTGTTATCTTGTATGCAGATATTCAATTCCACAAGCTAATGGTAGAATATTTTTGACGCTGAGTTGATATTGATCAGCAACCATTAGCATCATCAATGGTCTCAAACGTTTTCCTCCTGCTGTAACACTGTAATTCATCGCTGAAATTAACAATTGTTCATCGCGATCGTTTGTTTCTTCGGAAGACTTTCGAAATGAGTGGATTTTTAAGGCATTTTCGATTTGATTCAAATGATCGCCAACGTATGTTTCTAATTTACAGTTCGTACGAGCGTAGGAAACACTTGCTTTGTGAATATGACGAAAGAATGTCTTTTCGGGATCGGTGACATATGAAAATTGATCTCGAAGATTGAACTGAATGTAATCGCGTAGGTCGGAATTATCCTGACAGAATATATGCAAAAATTGTCGTAATGCTGAGTCACCATTGCTGACTTCGATTGATTTCAATGTCCGAGCTATACGTCGGCCAAGAAATGCACCGGTCTGTGGATCTTGATAAGAATTTTCGTAGATATCAGCACATAAATTAAGAAAGACATAGAATGGATTCGAAAGTTGTTTATCTGTTGCTTCTTGAGAATTACAAAATAAAGCATATTGTGTAAATGAAGTCACTGAATTCGATGTGATATCATCATTAACCATAGACGTTCGCTTTCATCACGAGCTGATCGAACATTGCCGAGATAAGTCGTACATGTATACGTAAAATGAGATTTCAATACAGCACCTAAGAATATCTCTTCATCGGGATAAACTTCTTCGGGTACTTTCTTATCGACTCGTTGTGATCGTAATAATAATGCTAATTCATTGAAAGCTAAACATGTCATATCAATTGTTTTTGTTAATGTTACAAGACTATCGAATGTTTCTAAAAGTAACGGTGTTAACGGTGTTTTCGGTAATTGATTTCGATCGTATTCTTTTCCGCTTAGTAAATCTTCCATAATCAGCAGCCATTTATCGAGAAGTTCTACTGGTGTCGACCGTTGTTCAGTGATTAGATCGGAATAATCTTTAACATTGTGTATTTCATCTTGAATACAATCGACAATTGCATAAGCAATACCGAAATAGAAGCCCATTTGTAGAGCTTGAAAAATCTGTTCGTTGATAATCGTCATGTCGATGAATTGATTTTCGTTGACAATTCTTTCGGCAAAGTGAAATATTCGTGTAATACCAATGCCGATTGTCGTTCGAACAAGACGAGGAAATGCACCGACATTGGTCAGTAGGATTGGAAATGTTCGTAGAGCATCACGCCATTTTTCGATTAACCATGTCCATTGATCGACATTGGTTTTCGGCGAGAAAAGTTCATCGTGATTATCCGGATATTTTTTAATCAATGAATCGATTTGATCAGAGAATTGACTCGATAGAATTGTGAGTAAAGGCGAAGACACATCGTCGACTTTCATTAGAAACGCAAATTGAGATATCGATTTAAGAAATAAATGAACGAGATAGATGAATTGATTGTTGACTTGGCTCGTTGTTGGCGATGCATTCGGACCAAATGCTTTGCCGAAACGAAGAAGCATGAAATCATCGCCCATATTTCGAAGGCCATTGGCATACGCATGTTTACATTTATGAAGAATTGAAATTTTCGAAAGGAAATTTGTCGCATTTTCGAAATCATCAGCTGTTGGTCGAACTTTCATATCTTGCAAACCTAAACAAGAAAAAAAACACTTGGTGTTTTTATTCAAATTTCATCTTTCGATAGTTCTACCGAGATTGACCATCTTTTCGATGAGATCAACATTGGGAATTGGATTTTGCCGATGACTGTCTAATACTTGATCGAGATATTCTCGTCCGATTTGTTCCGATTGTTCATAGGCAAGATCTAAGTCAAATGGTTGTTCACGAAGTTGTGCAATGCAATTTGAACTATCAGGATCAGATTTCGGTGTTAGAGTTTGAAAAATATGTACACGATATTTATCCAAAAGTTCTTCCTTTGTTGAAGTTTCTTCATTCCAATCCGGAAAGATTTGTTGAGCTCGTTGAATTTGCAATGCGTACCATTGATTGTTTTGAGTTTTTAATTTGAGATACTTCTGTGTCAAGTCGATTGATGTTAATTGTATATAATGACGTATTTTCAAAACAGTTTCATCAATCTTGTCAAAGAATTCAAGGATAAATTTACGTGTATGCGTATGAGTCAATCCATGATCGTTGGCAATCGATGATGATTGATCCAAAAGACGTTTTTTAATATGTGATGAATGAGCTATTTGCCAAATGCGAGGTTTATTTGCGTATCGTTGAAGTTGTGAAAAAAGTTCATGTTCAAGTTGTTGACGTTTTTGTTGAGTCAATTTCTGTCGAGCATTTTCATTGTCCTCAGAAGCGGGATTTATCTGTTGAGTTTGCTGAGTCGATTTTTTATGTCCAGGTAAACGAAAACGACGTTTTCGATGATCTTTACAAAACATTCGAAATGTCATACAGACTCAAACGACAATAGCTTACCTTTTAAATTAAACGTATTAGATTGTTTCTGTTTTACTGCTAACATATCAACAAATTGCTAATGTACAAATAATTTGTTTATTCATCCATAAAGCATTACAATATATACAATGCTTCGATATGATAATTTTAGAAAATTGTGTCTTTCTCTTTTCTTTTAGCTCATGCCTATTAGCCAAAAGTAGAGTGCACCGTTGACGTCAATCAAATTTATTATGATTCACATGACTGACTTTTTTCGTTATAACATGCATATATATTTGTTTGTTTGCACTTTAATAAGAGATATG
>ERZ778029.2630-NODE-2630-length-11996-cov-4.961477_pt1 | contig 11996 bp, 5 predicted proteins | sample MGYA00375759_ERZ778029 | MGnify/ENA primary metagenome ERZ778029 (study PRJEB29350, sample SAMN05389819) | bioreactor metagenome | isolation source: Ammonium sulfate bioreactor | place: South Africa: University of Cape Town | collected 2014-04-04 ...
CTTTCCCTACACGACGCTCTTCCGATCTGCTGGCGTATGCCGCGGACGAGGCTCGGGAGCGTGCGGGTGGGGTTGCTGTCGTCACGCTGGGGCCCGGGTCAGTGACGATCGCCGACGACGGACGCGGCACTGACACCCATGCCGCTGAGCCTGGCCACGCGGTCCGGAAGCCGGTGATGTCGACCAGGGATCTGCGGTTCTTCGACTCGACGCCGCCGACCTTGTTGCCCGACGGCCTGCCTCGTCGCGGCATGTCGGTCGTCGCCGCGCTCAGCGCGCAGCTCCAGCACACGAACCGTCGCGCGGGCGGGTCGTGGAGCCAGTCGTACGCGTACGGCGTCCCGGTGGCCGAGCTCGCCGAGCTGCCGTCGGACGGAACCCGGGGCACCACCGTCCAGTTCACGGCCGATCCGGGGCTGGTCGCCGATCTCGACGTGGACGTGGTCCGCCTGCGGGCACTGTCAGCGGCGTTCGCCGTCCAGCACCTCGAGGTGACCGTCGTCGAGGCGGCACCGGTCGTCCGCTTCCGGACGCCCTGCCGGGAGGAGCTGGCGATCCGGCAGCAGTGGCTGGGCGACCCGGGGTTCATGGCCTACAACGTCGGCTGGGAAGTGGACGTCCCGAGCTACCACCGCGACACCGGCTGCGTCGACTTCCCACCCGAGGTCTGGGACGCCTGGTACGACTCCTGGATCGGCCGGCCCGAACGGGACTACTGGTTCGTCGAGGACGCCGCCGGCCAGTTCGTCGGGCACGCGCACTACCGGGTCGAGCAGGACGAGGGCGGACGCCGGGTCGCCCACATCGGTGCGTCCGTCCACCCCGATCACCGGCGTCGCGGCCTCGGGCAGGCCACCTTCGCCGAACTCGTCCGCCGAATCGGGACGGCCGGCGTCGCCGACGTGGCCAGGAACGAACTCGATGCGGGCCGCGTCGCCGCCATCCGCATCCACCGGGCGCTGGGCTTCAACCCCGGCGCGGTGAGTGTGGATCCCGTCCACGGCGAGATCACCACGTGGGAGCTCATCATCGATCCCGCCGCCCCTGAGTCGACACCCCCTGAACCGTTGGGGACAGGTACTTCGGTTCACCCGCGCAGCCCTTAATCGTTGTGAACCGTTGGGGACAGGTACCTTGGTTCACCCGGCCGACGACTCGACGTCAGCGACGTCGCTTGCGCGGTCGGCCGTGAGCCCAACCAGGCCCGGTGAACCGAAGTACCTGTACCCGGCGGTTCAGCGCGCGTCGTGAACCGAAGTACCTGTCCCCGACGGTTCACAACCGGGCCCGGTGAACCGAAGTACCTGTCCCCGGCGGTTCAGGTCGGACGGCTTCACGGGGCGTGTTGTGGGGATTCCACAATGCTCGGGGGAGATCCTTGGTACTCAAGGCGTCGATCTTGGCGGGTCCGTCCAGTTGGATCGATGACGACGCCTGTTCGGACGCCAGCGGGCAGCCTGCCCTGAGCCCGGACGGGCGCAGTCCAGCCATCGACGCGGAGGAGAGTTCGTGTTCCAGCGCATCGCGATCGTCAACCGGGGTGAGGCGGCGATGCGGCTGATCCACGCCGTCCGCGACCTGAACGCCGAGCGTCCCGACGCCTCGCCGATCACCACGATCGCGCTGTACACCGACGCCGAGCGCACCGCCATGTTCGCCCGCGAAGCCGACGAGGCCTACCCGCTCGGACCGGCGTCCGCCCGTCCCTACCTCGACCACGAGCTGCTCGCCGGCGTCCTCCAGCAGGCCCGAGCGGACGCGGTCTGGGTCGGCTGGGGCTTCGTCGCAGAGGACGCCGGCTTCGCCGACCTGGTCACCTCGCTCGGGATCACCTTCATCGGCCCTAGTGGGGACGCGATGCGCGCGCTCGGCGACAAGATCGGCTCCAAGCTGCTCGCCGAGCAGGTCGGCGTCCCGGTCGCGCCGTGGAGCGGTGGCGGCGTCGACACCCTGGACGCGGCGCTCGCAGCGGCCGACGGCATCGGCTACCCGCTGATGGTCAAGGCGACGGCCGGCGGCGGCGGACGCGGGATCCGCCGGGTCGACTCCGCGGACGACCTCGCCGACGCCTACCAGCGCACCCGCGACGAGGCCGAACGTGCCTTCGGCTCGGGCGTGGTGTTCCTGGAGAAGCTGGTCACCGGAGCCCGCCACGTCGAGGTGCAGGTGATCGCGGACGGCCAGGGCACCGCCTGGGCGCTCGGCGTCCGCGACTGCACGGTCCAGCGGCGCAACCAGAAGATCATCGAGGAGTCCGCGTCGCCGCTGCTCAGCGCCGAGCAGACCGGCGAGCTCAAGGCCTCCGCCGAACGACTCGCGCTCGCCGTCGGCTACCGCGGCGCGGCCACCGTCGAGTTCCTCTACCACCCGGCCGACCGCCTGTTCGCCTTCCTCGAGGTCAACACCCGGCTCCAGGTCGAGCACCCGATCACCGAGGTCACCAACGACTTCGACCTGGTCAAGGCACAGTTGCACGTCGCGGCGGGCGGACGGCCGACCGACCGTCCGGTCGAACAGGGACACGCCATCGAGGCGCGGCTCAACGCCGAGGACCCCGACCGCGACTTCGCCCGCGCGCCCGGCCGGTTCCACCGCTTCGACGTCCCGGTCGGACCCGGCGTCCGCGTCGACACCGGCGTCACCGAGGGCGACGAGATCCCCGCCGACTTCGACTCGATGATCGCGAAGGTCATCGCGTCCGGACGCACCCGCGCCGAGGCGCTCGGACGCCTGCGCCGAGCCCTGGCCGAAACCACCGTGATCATCGAGGGCGGCGCGACGAACAAGAGCTTCGTGCTGGAACTGCTCGCCCGTCCCGAGGTCGTCGGCCCCGAGGTGGGCGGCCCCGGACTGGTCGGCCCCGAGGTGGGCGGCTCGGACGTCGCCGGCCCCGACGCAGACGCAGCCGCCGACCACGAGTGGGCCGACACCGGCTGGATCGACCGGACCAGGGCAGCCGGCGGCCTGGTCGCCGACCGGCACTCCGGCGTGGCTCTGGTCGCCGCCGCGATCGAGGCCTATCAGGAGGCCGAGCAGCGCGAGATCGCCCACCTGCTGGAGACCGCTCGCGGCGGCCGTCCGCAGGCCCAGCACAAGTCCGGACTGACCGTCGAGGAGAAGCTCCGCGGGGTGGCCTACACCCTGGTCGTCTTCCGCACCGGCCCGGAGCGGTACAGCGTCCGGCTCGGCGAGGACGTCGTGGACGCCGCCCTGGAGCGCATCGACGACGTCCACGGACGCCTGCGCATCGGCGCCGAGCGGTTCCGGATCGTCACCGCCATCCACGGGCCGGTGCAGTTCATCGAGGTGAACGGCGTCGCCCACCGGGTCTCCCGAGACGAGGGCGGCGTCCTGCGCTCACCGGCGTCGGCGCTGGTCGTCGCCACCCCGGTCGCCGTCGGCGACGAGGTCGCGGCCGGCGCCACGGTGGTGGTGCTGGAGTCGATGAAGATGGAGACCGTCGTCGCCGCGCCCTTCGCCGCGCGGGTCAAGGAGCTTCTCGTCGTGGCCGGCAGCCAGGTGGAGAGCCTGGCTCCGCTCGTCCGCCTCGAGCCGCTGGGCGACGGCGAGGAGGACGCCGCCGAGGGCGGTGAGGTCGACCTGCCGGACGGTGCGTCCGACGCGTCCGTCGAAGCCCGGGCCGGCCGGCTGCTGGACGAGCTGAGCGCCCACCTGATGGGCTACGACACCGACCCGGCAGCCGGCGTCCTGGCCGCGTACCTGGCAGCGAGGGACCAGGCCCGCGCCGGGGGCGTCGACGTCCTCACCGGGGAGATCGGCCTGGTCACCCTGTTCGCCGACCTCGCCGAGCTGAGCCGCAACCGTCCCGCCGGCGAGGACGGCTCGGAGCTGCGGATCCACTCCGACCGGGAACTGTTCCACGGTTACCTGCAGAGTCTGGACGCGTCCCGCGCGGCCCTGCCGTCCCGGTTCGTCGACCAGCTCGGCCGGGCGCTCGCCCACTACGGCGTCCCCGACCTCGACCGGACGCCGGCGCTGGAGGACGCCGTCTTCCGCGTCTTCCTCGCCCAGCAGCGGGTGGCCACCGACGTGCAGGTGATCCTGGCCGTCCTCGATCGCTGGATCGGCGAGCCCGCCCCCGAGGACGCGGTCGCTGCGGCCGCGCGGTCCCAGCTGGAGCGCCTCGTCCGGGCCACCCAGCGGCGGTTCCCCGCGGTCAGCGATGTCGCCCGTTCGGTTCGCTTCCGCTGGTTCGACCAGCCGCAGGTGGACGCCGAGCGTGAGCAGGTGCTGGCCGGCGTCGCCGGCGAGGTGGCCGACCTCGCCGCCCACCCGAATGCTCCTGACTACGCCGAACGCATCGCCGCGCTGGCCGCGATCCCGGAGCGGATGTCCCCGACGCTGGCGGTCCGGATGGCGCAGGGCATCTCTGCACACGAGCCGCTGCTGGAGATCCTGCTGCGCAAGCACTACCGCGAGTACGAGCTGTCCGACGTCCGCGCGCTGACGCTCGACGGCCGGTCGGTGGTCGTCGCCGACTACGTGCTGGACGGACGGCCGACGCGCGCGATCACCACCATCGGATCCGCGGCCGAGATGGCCGCCGACGGCGCGGTCGCCCGGGTCGTGGCCGACCAGCTGCGCGCCCGTCCGCAGGGCCGGGACGCAGTCGTCGAGCTGTACGTCGCCTGGCCGCAGGCGCCCGACCGTTCCACGCTGGCCGACGAACTCCTGGGCCACCTGGCCGGCTGGGACCTGCTGGGCCTGCGCCGGATGGTGGTCGCTGCCTGCTCGGCCTCGGGCCAGGTCGACTACGCCACCTTCCGTCCCGACGCGGACGGGACACTGATCGAGGACGAGCGCGTCCACGGCGTCCATCCGATGGTTTTCCGGCGGCTGAACCTGTGGCGGCTTCGCGAATTCGACGCCACCCGGCTGCCGGCGCCACGCGGCGTCCTGCTGTTCGAGTGCGTCGCGAAGACCAACCCGGACGACCGCCGGCTGGTGGCGATGGCCGAGGTCAACCAGCTCGCCGCCGTCCGGGACGCGCACGGGCGGCTGATCGGGCTGCCGCACGCCGAGCGGGCGGTGGAGAACTGCCTGGAGGCGATCCGGCGGACGCGGGCCGCCCGCGGCTCGGCCGGCAGCCGGCTGGACATGAACCACGTCTGGGTTTACGTGTGGCCGCACATCGAACTCGACCTGCGCGACGTGATGGCGCTGCAGCACAAGATCACTCCGCTGTCGGATGGCACCGGCATCGAGGAAGTGCTTGCCGAGGGCACTTTCGTCGCTCCGGGGCAGCCGGCGACCCGGCTGGCGATCCGGTTCCATGCGAAGCCGGGGTCGGGCGTGGCGGCGTCCGTCGTGCCGCCGCCGACCGAGCCGCTGCGTCCCCTCGACGACTACGCGGCCAAGGTGGTGCGGGCTCGCCGGCGGGGACTCGTCTACCCGTACGAGCTGTCGGAGACCCTGGCCGGGCCGGGCGGGACGCTGGTCGAGCTGGACCTCGACCCCGACGTTGCCGAGGGTGCGCCGGACCGGCTGGTCGCCGTCCAGCGTCCGCCGGGACGCAACCGCGCCGGCATCATCGTCGGCCGGGTCACCACCCCGACGCCGCTGTACCCGGACGGGATCACCCGGATCGTGCTGTCCGGCGACCCGACCCGCGGGCTGGGTGCGGTCGCCGAGCCCGAGTGCCGCCGGATCGTCGCCGCGCTCGACCTGGCCGCCGAACTCGGCGTCCCCGTCGAGTGGTACACGCTGTCGTCCGGTGCGCGGATTTCGATGGACTCGGGCACCGAGAACATGGACTGGGTCGGTGCCGCGCTGCGCCGGATCGTCGAGTTCACCCAGGCCGGCGGCGAGATCAACGTCGTCGTGGCCGGCATCAACGTCGGCGCCCAGCCGTACTGGAACGCCGAGGCGACCATGCTGATGCACACCCGGGGGATTCTGGTGATGACGCCGGACTCGGCGATGGTGCTCACCGGTAAGCAGTCGCTGGACTTCTCCGGCGGCGTGTCGGCCGAGGACAACTTCGGCATCGGCGGCTACGACCGGGTGATGGGGCCCAACGGGCAGGCGCAGTACTGGGCGCGGGACCTGGCCGGCGCCTTCGGCATCCTGATGGGTCACTACGAGCAGACCTACGTCGCGCCCGGCGAGGACGGGCCGCGGCGGGCGTCCACGTCCGACCCGTTCGACCGGGACGTCTCGTCGTTCCCGCACGAGGTGGCCGGCAGCGACTTCGCCACGGTCGGCGAGATCTTCTCGCCCACGCACAATCCCGACCGGAAGAAGGCCTTCGACATCCGGACGGTGATCGCGTCCGTCTGCGACGCCGACCACCCGCGGGTGGAGCGCTGGGCGGGCATGGCGGACGCCGACACCGCCGTGGTGATCGACGCCCGGATCGGCGGCTACCCGGTGGCGGTGCTCGGGATCGAGAGCACGCCGGTGCCACGGGTGGGCTTCCCGCCGACCGACGGTCCGGACACGTGGACGGCCGGCACGCTGTTCCCGAAGTCGAGCAAGAAGGCGGCGCGGGCGATCAACGCGGCGTCGGGGAACCGTCCGCTGGTGGTGCTGGCGAACCTGTCGGGCTTCGACGGCTCGCCGGAGTCGATGCGGAACCTGCAGCTGGAGTACGGCGCGGAGATCGGACGGGCGATCGTGAACTTCCGCGGGCCGATCGTGTTCGTGGTGATCAGCCGGTACCACGGCGGGGCGTTCGTGGTGTTCAGCAAGCGGCTGAACCCGAACATGACGGTGCTGGCGATCGAGGGCTCGTTCGCGTCCGTGATCGGCGGGGCGCCGGCTGCGGCGGTGGTGTTCGCCGGCGATGTGGCGAAGCGGACGGCGGCCGACCCGCGGGTGGCGTCGGTGGAGGCGAAGCTGCGGACGGCCCACTCCCAGGATCGGGCGGCCCTCCAGCTGGAGCTGGCGGACGCCCGCGCCGCCGTCCGTGCGGAGAAGATCAGCGAGGTGGCCGCCGAGTTCGACGGCGTCCACAACATCCACCGGGCGGTGCAGGTCGGCTCGGTCGACCGGGTGATCAGTGCGTCCCGGTTGCGCCCGGAGATCGTCGACGCGATCGAAGCCGGCCTCGCCCAGCCGTCGTCCTGAACCATCGGGGACAGGTACTTCGGTTCAGGTGGCGGGGTTCTGAACCGTTGGGGACAGGTACTTCGGTTCAGGTGGCGGGGTTCGGGTCGCAGCTGTGTTCGTGGCATGCGGGTCTGCGGCCGGGATCTCCGTCGATGTTGCTGGTGTTGTCGACGCGAGGCCCCGGGTCGAGCCCGGGACGACGGGGGCCTCCTGAGTCGCCGATGCGGTTGAGCCGCCGGTGAACCGAAGTACCTGTCCCCTCAGTTCACCGTTCACCAGTGAACCGAAGTACCTGTCCCTCGGTTCACCGGTGAACCGAAGTACCTGTCCCCGACGGTTCAGGCGAGCCACTCCTTGGCCGCGGCCACCAGGGCGCCGACGCCGATGGACAGGGTCGGCTCGATCACGGGCGCGTAGCCGGACGAATGGTTGGACGGGATGCGTCCCATCACCTGCAGCATCGCCTCCGGCGTGGTCGCGCCGGCGAACGGCACCGGGTCGGCACCGCCGAGGATCCAGTAGACGCAGGGCGCGCCGGCAGCCTTGGCGAGCTCGCCGACGTCCTCGCTGCCGGTGACCGGGCCGGAGTCGATCACCCGCTGCTCGCTGCCGACGACCGAAGCCAGCGCAGGAATGGTGCGCGCGCAGCCGTCCGGATCGTTGTAGAGCAGCGGGAAGTGATCGGGGTGTTCGATGGTCGGCTCGGTCGTGGCTCCGGACGCGGCCGCCTCGGCCTTGATGATCCGCTCGACAGCAGCGAGGACGCGCTCGCGCACGTCCGGGTCGTAGGTGCGGATGTTCAACTCCAGGACGGCGGTGTCCGGGATGATGTTCACCTTCGTCCCGGCATGCAGCGTGCCGACCGTGACCACCGCAGTATCGCCGCCGGCCACCTCGCGGGAGACGATCGTCTGCAGCCGCAGCACGACGGCGGCGGCCATCACGATCGGGTCTATGCAGGTCTCGGGACGCGACCCGTGGCCGCCCTTGCCGTACAGCGTGACCCTCAGCGAGTCGGACGTGGCGAACGCCGCTCCGGCATGCAACCCGATCAGGCCGGCCGGCAGCGGCGCAACGTGCTGGCCGAGGACGACGTCCGGCGTCCCGACCTTGTCGTAGAGCCCGTCGGCGACCATCGCGGCGGCACCGGAGCCGAGCTCCTCCGCCGGCTGGCCGAGCATGACCAGCGTCCCCGACCAGGACGGGTCGGCGGCCAGCGCCTTCGCCGCGCCGAGCAGGCAGGTGACGTGGACGTCGTGGCCGCAGGCGTGCATCACGCCGACGTCGTGACCGTCCGGGTCGACACCGCGGACGGCCGAGGCGTACGGCAGTCCGGTGGCTTCGGTCACCGGGAGTCCGTCCATGTCGGCGCGGACGAGCACCGTCGGCCCGTCACCGCGTCGCAGCACTCCGGCGACGCCGGTCTTTCCCAGCCCGGTGTGGACCTCGTAGCCGAGCGCGGCGAGCGATTCGGCGACGATCGCGGCGGTGCGGCTCTCGGCGTACGAGAGTTCGGGATTCGCGTGCAGGTCGCGGTAGAGCTCGGCGAGGGCTTCAGCGCTGGAGTCCTGGGTGATCAGAGGTTTGTCGCTCATGCGTCCACCCTAGAACCGTGCGGACCCACTGCGTCCACGTCGCGGACGGTTCGTCTCCGGTTCACTCGCGACGACGTGATCCGGGTCAGCGCAGGCTACCCACCTCATCGGCCGAGGTTCCCGAGTCGAGCAGGAACTGGCGGCACCGGTCGGCCTCGTCGGTCTCGCCGATGGCCTCGGCGGCTTCGGCCAGTGCGAGCAGGGCTCGCAGGAAGCCCTGGTTGGGCTCGTGGTCGGCCGGGATCGGCCCCTGCCCGCGCCAGCCCGCACGCCGCAGGGCGTCCAGACCTCGGTGGTAGCCGGTGCGGGCGTTCGCGTAGGCGGCGACGGCGTCCGTCCCCAGTGACTCCTCGGCGAGCAGCGCCCAGAGCAGGGACGCGGCCGGGGCGGCGGGAACCGCGTCGCGGGGAGACCCGCCGGCGGCGAGCGCGGCGCGCGCGACGGCGTCCGGACCGTCGGCTGGCAGTCGGGTCGGCTCGGGCTGGGGCAACAGGCTCTGATGCGTCATGCATCCAGTCTGGACGGAGTCGGGGACAGTGCCGACTCTGTCCACTCGTCCCAGCCGGTCCGGCTTGAACGAGGGGGAGTTGGCGCCAGTCGCTGGGGGAGGACCAAGAGGGAACCCCTTGGGCCGGGAGCGGCGCTGGCACCGGCGGAGCGGACATCAAGGAACCGCCCCCTGGGCCGGTGCGGTCAGGGATGCTGGCGGAGGTATCTCCCGAAGTGGGGGACGGTGAACGCGACCCGGCCACGCTCGCCGGAGAAGACCAGTCCCTTCTTCAGCAACGCGTCGCGGGCGGGGGAGAGCGACTGTGGCTTCCGGTCCAGGTGGACGGCGATGTCGGCGGTCGCGACCGAGTCATCCGTGCCGTCCTGGAGCTCGGCCATCGCCCGTAGGTAGTCCCGCTCGCCGGGGGTGGCGCGGTCGTAGCGCGAGCCGAAGAAGCCGACGGCGAGGTCTGCCTCGGCCTGCGGTGCGGCCACCGCCACATCGGTCGCCGTCACCGGGGACGCCGGCGCGACGTCCCAGACCGCCTTCCCGTACGCCTGGACGAAGTATGGGTAGCCGCCCGTGGCCTCGTGCAACGCGTCCAGCGCGTCCGGGGCGAAGTCGGCGTCCTCGTCGCGGGCGGGCAGGACGAGGGCTGCGTCCGCGGCGAGGCGGTCGAGGCGCCCGATCGCGACATAGCGGAACAGCCGCTCCGAGTACGACTTGGACGCCGCCAGCACCGCCGGCAGGTGCGGCAACCCGGCCCCGACCACCATCACTGGAAGCCGCGCCTGGGAGATCTCGTGCACCGCCGCGCACAGGGCCGAGACGTCGTCGGTGCCGAGGTCCTGGAGTTCGTCGATGAAGACGGCGATGCCCCTGCCGCGGTCAGCCGCCGCGCCGCCGAGGTCGGTGAGAACCTCGACCAGGTCGATCTCGATGTCGCCGGAATCGGCCCGTCCCACCACGGCGGGGACGGTGATGCCGGGGTTCCAGCGGTCGCGGACGGTCTTGGCCGCGGGACTCTGCGCGAACGACTTCACCACGCCGAGCAGGTGCCGGCCGTCCTCGTCGTCGGGCAGGCCGAGTTCGCGCAGCGCTTGATGCAGCGCGGACGCCAGCGGGCGTCGGATCGACGCGTCCGGGCGGGCCTCCAGCTTGCCGGTGCCCCAGCCGGCGCGGACGGCCGCCGACCGCATCGCCCCTAGCAGGACGGTCTTTCCCACCCCTCGAAGGCCGACCAGGACGACGGAGCGCTCGGGCCGTCCCTTGGCGACGCGTTCGAGGGCGATGTCGAAGGCCTTCAGCTCCTCGCTGCGTCCGGCCAGTTCGGGCGGACGCTGCCCGGCGCCGGGCGCGTACGGGTTGCGGATCGGGTCCATGATCGCAGCGTATTCGGATGTCTAGCTCTGAACCTAGATTTGGCGATACAAGCCGATCGTGTCGCCGGTGCCGGGCCTGTTGGCCTGGTGAGGGAGAGCCGGCATCGGCGGACGCTTGTCGCGATCACCTACGCTCGGCTCAGTGTCAGGGTGTTGCTGCCGCTGGTTGCGGTGGTTGGATCCTTTGCACTGGTCGGCTGGCTCTTACGCTCGGTGTCCCGGGTTTGGTGGCGTGCATGCGTTTTGCCGTCGGCTGGTGTGAAGGAACCGGCCGGCGTGGCTTGATAGGAGCGTGGCTTCGCCCCCACTGAGATGTGTCCGCCGACCGGCTCCGACCTTCCGTCACTGATCAGGTGAAAGGAGGCAACCACCATGGTTGTCGTCGGTGCTGATGTGCACAAGCAGACTCACACGTTCGTCGCGGTGGACGAGGCGGGTCGCAAGTTGGGTCAGGTCACGGTGAGGGCGATCACGGCCGGTCACCAGGATGGGCTGCGCTGGGCGGTTCGTGAGTTCGGAGCCGATCTGGTGTGGGCGATCGAGGATTGTCGGCATTTGTCGGCCCGGTTGGAGCGGGACTTGTTGACTGCTGGTCAGAAGGTGGTGCGGGTACCGCCGAAGATGATGGCTGAGCAGCGCCGGATCGCGCGGACCCGTGGGAAGTCCGATCCGATCGATGCGTTGGCGGTGGCGCGGGCGTTCCTGCGCGAGCCGAGCCTCCCGGTCGCTTCCCACGATGAGGCGTCGCGGGAACTGAAACTGCTTGTGGACCGGCGGGAGACGCTGGTCGCGCAGCGGACCGCGACGATCAACAGCTTGTTGTGGCGGGTCCACGAACTCGACCCGGAACAGGCGCCGGCGCCGCGGTCGCTGGACCTGGCCAAGCAGCAACGGCAGCTCCGCGGCTGGCTGGTCACACTGGCCGGGATCGTGGCCGAGCTGGCCCGCGACGAGCTCGACGACATCATCGCCCTCACTGGACGGATCAACCAGCTGGAGAAGCGGATCAGTGTATTGGTCGCCGACCGGGCACCCTCGCTGCTGGCGCTGCCCGGCTGTGGGCCGCTCACCGCGGCCAAGCTGGTCGGTGAGACCGCCGGGATCGGCCGGTTCGCCGACGAGGCCAAGTTCGCCCGGCACGCCGGGATCGCGCCGATCCCGGTGTGGTCAGGCCGCACCGAAGGCCGGGTCCGGATGACCAGATCCGGGAACCGGCAACTCAACTGCGCCATCCACCGGATCGCCGTCACCCAACTCCGCGACAAGGACGGTCTCGGCCGCAAGTACTACGACAAGAAGACAGACCAAGGCATGTCCAAGACCGAAGCGCTGCGCTGCCTCAAACGCAGACTCGCCCGCATCGTGTTCAACACCCTCAAAACCGACCACCTCAACCGCACTGCGACCTGCCACCCGGCAGCCGCTTGACATAGGAGAAACTCATGAAGCGGCGGGTCT
>ERZ778029.2632-NODE-2632-length-11989-cov-4.295375_pt1 | contig 11989 bp, 11 predicted proteins | sample MGYA00375759_ERZ778029 | MGnify/ENA primary metagenome ERZ778029 (study PRJEB29350, sample SAMN05389819) | bioreactor metagenome | isolation source: Ammonium sulfate bioreactor | place: South Africa: University of Cape Town | collected 2014-04-04 ...
AAAAATATTTATTTCTATAGTAAACAAACAAACAAACCTTCGATAATTCGACTGATAGTTATATTCGTTTTTAATAGATGAGTTAAACGAGAATCGGGTGTGACTGGTAAAAGCCAAGCCAGAGCCAAATCAGCAACATCAGGTGGTCGTGGTGGATTCTAAATAATTTTTTATCACGATATTAATTCGTAAATATTTGATCAGTCAAATGAAGTGTAACACAATCAATGACAAACAAAAAAACCTGATCAAAAAAAGCTTGAATTGCTGCTGCTCTGTTGATTGAACGTTCAGACATAGGCCTTTGCAGGTGCGGATTCTAAAAAGCAGTGCAGAAAAACAATGTGATACTTTTGTGCCCGAAAAATTGATTTGAATTTGTTCGATTGCTGACAAACAGATGCAATAGATCAAGTGATAAAAACAATACCGTTTCTTTGATTTCTGGTAGAGCTTTCCATCGACGAAAACCTCGTGAAGGTTTCGGTCGATCAAATGCAGCAGTGGAATCGATTTGTTGAGCTAGAAGAAAAACAAAACAACTTCAGTCAAAACAAGAAAATAAAACCAATTTTCGAACTAGTATCAATTGAATCTGGATGTGGAGGAAGTTGTTTTTGAAGAACTTTAGTAAATTGAAGTCGATCCGTAAGAACGATTGTACCCGGTTCAGTTGTTGGTTGATGAACATTATGTCCTAAATAATAAATTGAATTCTTTTGTGTTTGATTGATGAAGAGAACATATTATTTACCAAGCAGCATTGCTTGTTCGTACGGATGTTCTGTTCGATAGACTGTACTCAAGATTTTATCGGACATGACATCATAGAATGTTGTTTCACGACGTATCAACGAATTTCCAGCGACGATTTGTTGAGGTGCACGAAAATGAGCCGCTTCTAATTGTTTGTTCGATTCATAGTCAAGGTCAATTGTTTCAAATTACCTGCTTCTTTTTTCTCTTCTTTTGCACGTCGTCGTAAACCTCTTGGTAATCGATACAGTGGAACATTTCGTTTAGGCATATCAGTCTCTTTTTCTTGTATTTGTTTCGTTAGTCTAAAGAAAAAAAAATCATTCGAAATTTTTCAACAGAAGAAAAGAAAACGATTGACTAACCGTTTGATATCTTCTTCTTCTTTCATTTTCTCTTCATCATCAGTTCGTGGAATCTGAAAACAAACGTGATTGTCTTCTTATAATCAAAATTATTTCCTTTTACCAATTCGATTTCTTGTGGATTAGGTAATTTCGTTATGTTATATGTTTTCTTCAAATATTCGATCAATCGACCTCGTCGTTCATCTTGTTTTTTAAAATTTTTAACAATCAATTTTTTAATATCATACGTATTTCAACTTACCATCGTGAACATGTTTCAGAATAATAAATTTTGCCGTATTTTCATCCATATGTTCAAACATATATTTGTCCCAATTTCTTTCCATTTGTGCAAAATCTTTTTCAGCTTCGATTCGTGCTTGTTTCTCAATTGAATCATGGCCTCGTCTCAAACCACTCGTTGTTTCTTCGGATGATTCCGTTCGATTTGTTAACAAACCTTGATCGTCTTCAAATTTCTCTTTCGTTCGATTATTCTCCTCATTATAATCGTTCACTTCTGTCATGTAAAAAAGTGATTTTCTCGGTCGAAATTTAACCGGCTCGACAGCAATCGGCTTTTGTACTAACATTCGACGTGCATGTTCCCATCGTGCTTGTGGCAAAGTCAAAGGCACTAATGGTTCTAATCGATGTGGTGGTCGTGGTGAACTTGCTGTTTCACGACTCGGAACGTACAATGATCGACCATTGTAATTACTGAATGGAATCGATGATGGACAAAGTTTTTCGACGACATTCGATTCGAATGTTAGACCTGTGCTAACAAACGAAAGAAGTTCGGCTTCAACTGGTTTCTTATCGTTTAGAAAAGGATTTGCTTTAATGAGTTTCTAAATAAAACAAAATTAAATATTCAAAAACTGACAAGCGATTTTGTTTTTTTTCTTCTTATTAATATTACATCGGGAAGAGGAATATTCGGCAACGATTTCAGTTTAGTTGTAGCTGTTGTCATTTTTTATTATTTATAAATGTCTTCATAAAAGATTCATAGACTTTAATTGATTTCATTTTTATTCATGTTACCTTAGTCGATCCTCTAATGTGCGACTCTCAATGGTATTCATTGGTTGATTTACACCAATATGATGATGATGGGGTATGAGGAAAGGAAAAAATGACATCATTCCTACATGACGTTACTCAACCGTTTTTAAACACCGGTTAACTGGGTTAAAGTGGAGCAGACAAAGTAAATTATTCAATGGATACCACAAATGATTGTCCCTTCTTCGAGATTCAATCTATTCATGTTTCATATGAAGTATAGGATCTAATTGATCAAAAGAAAACAACATATCATTTATTATTTATTTTCTTAGGAGCAACGATGGCTACATCAACAAAGAGATTCAGATAAACTCGATGAAATCGTCAATAAACTAGTTGAATTTCACAATAAAATACCGAATCATCAGTATTGTTAGTATGTATTAACAAATTCGAACCATTGAACATCGTGAATTTTTATTTAGTATCATCTATTACAGCAACATTATCAACTTCCACAATGATACCGTCAGTTTCCTTAAAAAGTTCACATTATTTATATTACGTACGTTTGAAAATATATTAGTAGATATCGAATGTTTGAATTTGTTTAGCCGAGTGCTGTAAATGGTTGTACAGACAATGAAATCGATCAATATCGTCTTCATCATCAACAATTTCTTCTATTAATCTTTCATGATATCTGCAGATTGATTAACTATCGAATATTTGCCATTCTCATAGAAGGAATCATATTTTATTCATCTCAAACAGCCGTACGTATTCTTACAAGCGTTTTCTAGTTCTTACCTTTTCTCTTTCATTCTCTCCAGGAAGAATATAGAACTCAAATGACTACGGAAATGCGTGAATGTTTGTCATCATTTTCTACCTACGTTCATTCTCGTTCACAAAAACTCCACGAATATCTCTCCAAGACAACTAAACATTCATTATCATTGTATACAATTGTTCATACATATCATGAGAATAATGTTGGCATATTATTTCAATTTCAACCCAAAGTCACCCACTTTCAAAATCGAAATAAATCAAAAGCTTCATATGGTGCTTCAGGATCCGGAGTATTACCTACTTTTCCATCTCAATTTCATATTTTTTATTCATTACCAATTGTCTATCCATACGACGAAGGTAAATTGATCGAATTAAATATGTTAAAATGTATTTTTATTTTTCTCGTTAAGACACAGTTTATAAAGAGAAATATCCAACATTTTGGACGAATCATACTGATGAAAATTCAGATGTTCTCTTCAAAAATATTCCAATTGATTCCAAAACTCCAGAGTTTTTATATGTTCAAGGTTTATTTCATAAAACAATTCCTCAAACTGAGTTCCGTATCGTTTCTGTAAGAAATTTCGTTCGTATTTGTTCGGCTTTTTATTTCTGTTCAAATCGAATTTTAGATCGAACGTATAGAAAATCCATGCTTATGGGAGAAATTCTCTTCGCATCGAACTTATATGCGTCGAAAAAATGGTGCTACTAATGTTCATGAAAATTGGCTATTTCACGGAACAAATTCGGACAATCATCATAAGATCATGTCTCATGGTTTCAATCGTTCATTTTGTCAAGACACTGTTATTCATGGTCGTGGAGTTTATTTTAGTCGTTTTGCATGTTATTCATCACATTACGGTGATAAAACTGATTTATCGTTTTTATTCTTATGTCGAGTTTTAGTTGGTCATTCGAAAGCTGGATCTCGAGATATGCGTTATCCCCCGAATATTATATTACCCGATGGTAAAAACGTGCAAGTTGATTCAACAACCGATGATCGAGTACCTTTTACAATTGCTTGCACATTTCATGATGATCAAAACTATCCAGAATATATCATTACATATATGCATAAAACCAGTGATAATTAAATCAGTGATATTTTTTTTTGTCTTCTTTTCCATCGTGAAGATTGAATAAAAACAAGAGTTAAATATAAATGAATCTCACTTAGAAAAACAATGTTTGCATTTACACACGATTCAGTTTTTCCTTCCGAAAAATTTTCATAATATATGTGCATTTAGCTTCCGAAAGAAAATCACTGTATGAACTACTAATCGAACAAGATTTGATCTCGAGGAGAACGTCAGATAGAATAAGAATAACTTGTTTTTATTGTGATTTAATTAATTACCAATAAGAAAACAAACACTCGAACTCGATTAATTATTATGTTTGCCGTTCTTGTTATCTCATCGATTAGAAACAACATCCATTAAATGACATTCTTTTTTTCTCTTCTTCTATTGAATACATAGATATACAATTCGAGTAATTATTGAGTTCCTATGAGAATATAAATAACATTTGTCCTACAGTCATATTTCTCTTGTTGTTTGATTAGATGCGAATCAACTGTTCGTATAAGTACAAAAAAAAGTGCATTGAAGTAAAATGTCGAGTGAGAGAAAAATGAAAAAAAACAGAGGACTAGATAATGTTTTTCTTTTTTACTTCAACCAAGAATTATCATTTCCATAAAATAAAAAAAAAAATTTCAATTGAAGACTACTTTTATGTCTATTTGAAGAGATCTAATCAAAGACGAAGAAGAAAAAAGGAAAACGTTGAAGTGCATCATACTTTCTAATGGAGCGACAAGGTTTGACGTTATTCGAGGGTTTCAACACCTGTTCTCTGTTATTATTTTCTTTTTCCTATTGTGCAATTAATTATATATGCATTTATCTCGAGAAAATCGTCGTGCAAAAATTAGTCTCTGTCGCTTTTTTTTCTTTTTCTTCTTCGTCTTCATTTTTATCCTCGTCTTTCTTTTATGTTAATCTAACATCCAATGTCGAGCGTCATCTGAGCTGATTGTATGTTTAATTATTAGTCGAATGAATTTTTGTTTTTTTTTGTTGTTGTTATTTAGCTTTTCTTCTTTTTTAATCAATTATGGATTAACGAAAAAGAAAGGCCAAATCTGTTCTCAATGTCAATCAAATCGAAGTCTATCGAGATGTCAAAAAAGAAATTGATTATTATTCATCAATAAATGAGATTTTCCTTTTTTGTTTCTAACATTCACCTCGGCACACACAACACACACATCTATTGCGTTTTTGCTTTCGGTATCGTATGAGAAATCTCCGTCTAATGTAAACATAGATGAGCACTCTATTCGAACGACTACCTGTCTTGTTTTATGATCTCGCATTTTCTTTTTTTTCATTTTTTAATGTGTATATGCGCTCGGGAAATTATGTCATCGGAACGACACTGACAACTGAAAAAAAAAGAGAGAAAGAAGAAAAGAGAGGATACACACACACACACACACATGTACACGCGGTTTTACTAGCAAGCTCGGAGACATCTGATCTTCATATTTGTTATTATCTATTATATTATGTGACTAAAACAAAAGAAGAAATTCTTTGTCTGCTTTTCATTCATTAAAATTCGTTAGTAGTTATGATGACAGAACGAGCAAGCGAGAGAGAGAGAAAGCGAAGGTAGAAGATCGTCGTATTTCTAACTAATAAATATGAATGACGTTTGTATATTATTATCGCTCGAGTCACTCCTTTTTTTTTCTTGAGATTAGGTGATGAAAAAAAAAACAACAACAACAAGAAAAAGAAATAACCTTTCGGTTCTAATTATTATCATCAGTGTTCAAACTATGTTTAGATAGATTTACGTCATTGAATCAAAAAGCTAGTGTGTCGTCGCTCGCTAATAGAGAAGAAAAAAGGACGAGGAAGGAAAAAAAACAGAAATGAGCGTCTCTCATTCTCTTTTTTCTTGACGACTAACTTGTCTTTTATTTCTTTTACGTGTGCTTTCCAACTGCAACAGATCATTTACATGAAAACATACAAAACATAGTTGAGACGATGACAATTATATTGATGTTAAAAAGTTACCGTTTTTTTCCTCTCTTTCTCTCTCTGTCTGCATTTTTTTTCCTAAAATTTAATTCAACATTTACGCATGTAATGTTATACATGTGTCATTAAATACGAGTCAACCGTCGAGATAGAACACAAAGCAAGAGGAGTTTTTCAGTTGTTGTTGTTATTGTTATTGTTATTGTTACTATTACTAGTTTTAAAAAAATGTCGACAGATATTGAACAATAGATAATAATTTTTTTATTATTATTATTGAATATTGTGTTAATAGATTTTTCTTTTTCGTTTCCTGTATGTTCATCCGATTAGGAAGTTGAGAAGAAGGGGTAAAAAGAAACGAGAAGGAAAGCAAAGAGAACAAAGCCCGAAAAAGAAACAAAGATTTTGTTTTTATTTTCAAAATTGAATTTTTATTTTACTTTTTTAATTGAATTTTCTCTTAACATAAATAGAAACGTCTTATTTCTTTTTCGTTCATCTAAATCGATATTGACATAGTAGATTTTTAACTATCTTCTCAACATCGACGATGAATTTAAGTAAATACTCATCATCGTCGGACAAATATAGAGATAATAAAAGCACATACTTTCATTCCTTCAATAATATCAAAGAAGAAACAGCTGGAACGAGCCGAATATAATCAAACCTTGATTAGTTTGTGATAAAAATAAGTCAGTCGTTTTTTTTTTATTGTTTTCTCATTAGAATTCTGTCTGTTACATGTTACACCTGGTTAAACTTTTTCTATTCATATTTAGTTTAGATTCAAAGAAAAACATCATCAAGGTGAATTTCACAGATTAATCAGACAAAGATTATTCTATTTTTCACGTGAATTATCTTCGACGAGGTAAAAATAGGTTTGATTTTTGTTTTCGTTCGGAAAATTTTGCTCATTGATGTGGAAGAAGAAACATCAACTAAAAGACAACTATTAATATAGTTGATTCGTTTAGTTCTCTGAACTTTTGTCTATTAGATAGATATAAAAAATGACAGGAAGGGAAACAAAGGAAAGAGAGAAACCAAGGACAATTTACACGCAATAACAACGCTTTGCTTACTAATACTATACTATACTATACACGCCCATAACTAACAGAACTGGGACGAGTTCGATCGAATAATCATAATCGCATTCTTCTTCTTTTTTTCCTTTATCATCATCATCAATCCCCTTCTCTCCAAAAAAAAACGAACAAAGAAAACCTCGCTGTTGTCGTTCTGAGGTGCAGAACTCAATCAGACAAGAAAAAAAAAACTTTTTTTCTTCGTCTTCTTCTTTTCAGTACAAAAAACAAGAGAAACAGAGAGAGAACAACAATAACTACTCATATTATATAGTCCAGTTGAAAATATTTTTCGGAAAAAGGATGAATGCCTATGCATTCGAAAATAGATCCGCTGTCTAATGTCGACAAATGTCCTTGTTCCATGTTGGAGAAAAATAGAAACTAATTACTAGATAAAAATAATAAGTTAATGAAAAGGTAAATTCTCGCTCGCGTTTTTCGTTGATTTTGGCCAGGTAAATTTAGTGACACGTTTGATATTAATAGTCAAATTGACTCGTCGAATAATGACACTTTGCGTTTTAGATAAAAAAAAGAAGAAGAATATATATAGAAGAGAGAGAGAGAGCGCTAGAGATAGATTAGCATTTTTTCTCACTGTGACTAGTCGATGAGTGCGCATGTGTGCATCCATTTGCGTGTAGTCGCTAATAAAGACTTTGCATGTTTTTCTTGCTCTCTCTCTCTTTGATCATTCGTTTTTGTTACGAGTTCGATAGATTTATTGATTTTCTTTTTATTTTCTGCTTCTTTTTCAGAACATATTCTCGAAACAACGGTGACGACGAGCTAGCTACTTGGCTAAGCTCTCCTCTTCTATATCCATTCAGTATGCGATGGTGTGTAGTAGTCACTTGAAAGTTAAGTAAGTAGATATTTATTTAATTACAACTAATCAAATCATTCTCAACAACAACAAAAAATCTTTTTTTCATTTTGAAGATACGTGCGATTTTTAATTCAATATCATTTGTTCATATTATTGTCGTTGTTTATTATGACAAGTTTATCGGTTGGTTTTGTTATCTATAAACATAATCAAATTGATATTCAACATTTATTACGAGTAACCATACGAATCAATGAGAATGATTACGTTTACTTTAGCTTTTTTTTCTGTCTTCAAGGGTTTTCTTGCTCATGGTACGAAAACATCAGATGATTATCGAAAATTAATCGCACTTATTCGACAAACTCAAATCACTAATTTATATCCATATACACCTAATAACGAAGTAAGTCCAACAGTGTATTTATAAGATTAAGTTAAATATAGACTAAAAATGTACTTTACTACTAAATAATTCTTTTTATCTGAAAAGAAATTAAATAATTGATTTTCAATGTTGTTAATGCTTCGCTATTCTATTTAGATTTATCAACAAAAACCATATCCGTCTTTCAATCCACATATCAATCCATGTACGAAACGATTCTATTTACCGACATGTCCGATACGTATGTTACTTTTAACTATCAGAAAAAAAACAGTAAAATTCCAACAAGATAATTTTTAGTTACCTACACAGAATTAACACTCGAATTTCCATTCAATCAAACGAATCTATTCAATGATTTGAATACATTGAAAGCAATTTGTCGATTCGAATTTCTCTTAAAAACTACCTATACAAATTGTTCAACAAATCAATCATGTTGTCAATTTATTGGACCGAGTAATGAAACATACATCAAATTAGATCTTATTTTTTTTGTCTTTAGTCGGATTGGTTTCGAATTTTCAATTGACAACATCGAATCAATGTGAAAATCTTACAGAAAATCATTTGAATGAGTTTTCTCATCGATGGTCAACATGTCAATCATCATGTTCAAATGAACAATTTCAAAAGTATTTAACTTACATAAAAACGAATTCTCTGATAAAATTTTATCTATCAATTGGAAATGATTCGAATAATCTACTGAATTTCTACGAACGAATTCTATCCGAACAATTTCCGGATTCGATTCGATTGAAATCGTTATATTTCAATATTGAACATGAAGAAATTCTCTTGAAACAATTGTTCATGAAAAATATCTTGTTAATCTATTCAACAATAATCATCTATTGTTTTTGTTTATTAATTTTTGTGAAAAGTTTCTTCTTAATTTTCATTGTTTTTCTTCATTTTTTCTTTGCATTATCACTTACACTTATTACTTACATATATTTATTTCATTTTCCATTAACAATATTAAATTTAACAAGTTCAAGTTTAGCATTGTATTTAATGATATTCGATGCATTCGTTTGGTATTCATGTTGGTTTAATAGTCATCATCGTCGTGATGATTGTACAGTACAACGTATTATTGAAAATCTAATTACGCAAACATTTTTCTATTTAATACCAAAAAATTTAGCAGCTATTATTATACTTGTTATAACATATACAAATCAAATTATAGCTCTACAATGTTTTACAATTGGAATGTTCTTTTTTATTTCAATTTCGTTTTTAATCTCATTTATTTTGTATCCAGGTATGAGAACTAAATCGAAAAAACACAATGTCAATCAAGAAAGAAGAGAAAAGAGAAAAAAACCACGTCCCGAGAGAAGATAATTAGATTAGATACGCCTTGTAGTTAATCCCTTGATGGATTTTTTTTTTCGTTATCAATATAAAATATTCTGTTTTCTCTATTTAGTTTCATTTATTTTTATTCTTCGTTATCAATCATTCATTCCAACGATTGAATGTATTTCATTTCGTTTTCTTGCATCAACAACGAACTGTTTCATTGATCGAACAGTTCCCTATCTCATAGCTCGATGGAAAGTCTTCTGGTTGATATTTTTCTCAATTCTTTCATGTTTTTCATTGATAATTATCTTTCAATGGCCGAAATTACAAATCGATATTTGTCATTTAACATTCGATACAATTCCATCTCGATTAACGAATTATCATGATGAACAATGTTCGAAAACATTTGATATCGATATTACATATTATCTTGGTTCTAATTGGGATGTACCAATTGAATCATTTATTCCGTTGAGAGATTATCCGAAACTTGATTATATTCGTGAAGATCAAATATCAACACATTTAGATGAATCACAAACATTTCCATATATTTTTCAACGAAATCTATCGAGAATTATCGAATTTTGTCAAACAATGAAAGATTTCATGTCGACAAAATCGATGAATTCTTCAAACGAGTATGTCATCGATGAGTATTTATATTGAAAGAAAAACTTCATTCGATTTTTGATTTTATATTTAGTTATCGTTTAACATTGAAATCTTTTTCTTGTTTTTCGGATTTTTCTCCGATAATTCCGATGAATATCTCTGAAATTTCATCGAAATTTGCCTCATATATTCATGTTCAAAAGAATCAAACGCATAATTGTTCAATTGTTTGTTCAAATAATCAAACGGACATCAGTCGATATGAATGTATGATTTGTTTAAATTCGATTTATTTCTATCGAAAACAATTCGATGATCTTTTTCTTATTAAAAATGGCCTTCGATTTCCTATTGATCTATCCAATCCGAGATATCTCTTTCAAACAGTTCAATATCAATGGCGTATTCAAACCAATATTAATAATTATCTCGAATGGAAATATCTTGTTGAATATTTAAAAGATAATTATCTAACAAAATTCTTTGGCAAATTTGCTTCATCGATGTCATTTTGGTATACAAGTGAAATCTTTTCAACGTTTACCATATTCGAACAATTACAACAAGATATTTACTTTCTTTTAATCATTAAATTTACTTTAATCTTGATTTTTTTAATTATATCTACTGGCGTTCTCGGAATATTTGTTACATTAACAACATTAGTTAATTATTCAACATGTTTAGCCATTCTCGTTCTATTTAATTATCATTTAACTATTGAAAATCTTTCATACTTTATTCTTGTTTTAATTATAAATTTACAATATTCAGTTTTGTACTCAATAAGGTAAACCACAAAGAAAAATAAGAACGCAATTATGGAGAAAAAAAAATTTTGTTTTTTTTCTCTTTCAGTTACAAATTATCTCCGACATTTTTCTTTCAACATCAAAATCGAACAATGTATTCATTGAAACAAATGTGTACAACACTATTCTATTTAACATTAGCGATAAGTTTTCTCTCGATTCCATGTTTATTATCTTCGTTAATTTATCTGTATAAATTAGCATTTGTTTATATGATATCATCATTGATTAGTTTTTTTTATTCGACATTTTTTCTTCAATCATTATTTTGTTTTATTGGACCAAATGAACATTCATGTTTGTCTATTCCATGGCGATTAACATTAACACGAAAAGTTCCTCAACATTCGAAACAAACGAACGATAGTTCAATGAGAAATTCAACGAAAACATTGAATACACGTCGACATCATCGTATGTCAACGTCATCCTATTTTGCATCGTCTTATTTCTCGCAGATTTTCACTGGTTCAACATATTTCGAGAGTGAATACGGTGGTTTAAACGATAGTCGAACGAGTGCATCGAGAAGACGTGAAAGTTCACGTAGTCATCAACTAGCACATAATATCAAACGAAGTTCATTGTTAACAGGCGAATTAATTGAATTGTACGCACCAAGAGCGAGTCTTGCACCGCATGTACATCATCGATATTCGAGACAATCATCAGTTTCACGAGGTCTTCAAACAAGTGGACCTGCACGACCACTTTACATCTCACCATCGATATCTCCTTTTTCACAACTAAGTATTCATTCTCAAACATTCGGTCGACCACATACACCATCGCCACATACATTTCGACCATCACGATCACCATCACCACGTTCATTAGCACTGACAACAACAACAACAACAACAACCACCGCTGCCATCACTAGCACAGATGCACTTCGACCGTGTTCATCGGCACCACGTCTTCATGCACCGTTGC
>ERZ778029.2634-NODE-2634-length-11987-cov-3.777070_pt1 | contig 11987 bp, 9 predicted proteins | sample MGYA00375759_ERZ778029 | MGnify/ENA primary metagenome ERZ778029 (study PRJEB29350, sample SAMN05389819) | bioreactor metagenome | isolation source: Ammonium sulfate bioreactor | place: South Africa: University of Cape Town | collected 2014-04-04 ...
ATGAAAATCAACGTGAATATGCTGAAGGCATGCAAACTGAAATTGACTATCAAAAACGACTTAATTTTGAACTTCAACAAACTGGTATTACTAATCCACATCCAGTCCGACAATGGTATTCGGCTAAAACGTATGTTCATTTGTTTACCATTGATTTTTGTTTAATATATAGTTTTTTTTTTAAATAGTGGTACACTTTATCGACCAGAAAAACCAGCAATGTTCAATGATGATCTCAAATTTCCTCCTCCACATCAACCTCAAACTGCCCCATCACAACAATCTCGTTCTGCTTTGCCCGTTCCTATTGTGTATCATTAAGGAGACTATTTTCTTTTATTTTTTTTCTATCAAAAACTTGATTAACATTTGCTCATATCCATTTTTTGAACTTTTATTTTTCGGCACACATTAAATATTCGAACATTCGCCAATTCATAAGATTAAAACAAAATATTTATTTAATAATAGACAAAAGAATCTTTCTGTAATCGCCTGATGTATCATCAGCAACATCTTGAGCTAACGAATGTTTAAATAAACGCTGGAAATTCTAAATCGATATTATGACATACCAAGGGGTGCTCTATCCATCGCACTTGATTCGAGCAATTCGGATTTCTGAAGATCCTGCTATAGCACCTAGGGTTTGGGACTAAGACCCAACACATACGTATATAATCGATAGATGCGCGCTGCTCTGGAGAGTCGGAATATCACCTTCGTTTTCCGTTTTGATCGCATATTGAGGAGAAAACTTTTGTATAAGTGGGTTTTTTTCTGGTGGAAACACCCTATTCTGTTGTCTTTCAATATAAAATCTTTGTGTAAAAATTATCGAAAATAAGTACATCGAATTTTAACCAATCGGTATAAATTTAAAATATCCAAAATTCTTAGATAAATAAATAAATTCATTTGATTCTGAATTATCCAATTGAAAATACGTCGATCGAGGACAGTTTTCGAAAATTTATTCATTCACTATCAAACATACCTTTCTTTCGTCTTAACAATGGCTTCAACGAACAAATACAATGTCAACTTTCATAATGAAGATTAAACAACAAAAATCTCGAAGTTGACGATGTCATTGCAATTAAAAATAGCAGTAAGCGATTATTGATCGGTTTCTATCGAAATATTCATTTACCTCTGGTACATTAGCACTTGGTTTCCATGTTGCAAAAATACATGAAATCAACGACACGAATATACATATCCATCTATACTATTATCAATTAGACGATAAGACGTCCAAGATTATCGTTCAGCGCGATTTAATAATTAATTTCGGACCCATTGGAACAAAAAAAAAATTACAATTAAATGACGAACATCAGAAAAGGCTATTAAAGCAACTATCTCAGATAGGTATGATTTCGTCGACGATTACCATAAAGTAAATTGATTTTTAGGGGATGATTATGATTCACCATCATTGTTACAAATCATTGGTGACACAAGAAACAAAGATTTAGTGAGTTTGGATTTCTTTTCAATAGACAGACAGGTCATCATAAACTGACCTGCCTATTCAATCATTTGTTTTCTTTGTTGCATAGCTTCGTATTCATTATAAAAGCAGCGAACATTGACCATAAATCTATTCTTTTCTTAGACTATTGCACAATTGCAATTGCGATTGAATAAATTATCAAACATGGAAACTCAGTTCGAAGAATTAATTAAAAATATTATTATTGAACAAAATTTTGATATTTTAATAAAACAAATTTGGCAAAATGGAATTATGACGAATATTGAATTGCTTAATCGCGTTTTCGACCATTTGGATCAAATACAAAATGAAGAGAAATTAAAACATCTTGGTCTATCACTCAGTCACAGTTACGTCAAAAAAGGCGATTTAACTCATATTCAACAAAAATACGAGGCTTTAACAATTGATGATCCTTTATATAAGAAAAAGAAAACAATTTTAAAGTCAATCGTTGCTGGAATCGGTAACAAATCGTTTATCACACACGCACATACGTAAATTGTCATCTTTGTTCTTATTTAGGTAAATGCATGGATGAACGACAATACGATACAGTCGATATCGCCTTCCAGTTTTCCTTGGAATATAGCAAACTCTGTGCACTCATGTTAACAGATGAACTATAAATAGTATCGTTTGTTCAAAACAGACTACCAAGGTTTTCATTTTTTCTTACAAGTGTAAAAAACTAATTTGTTAATTGTGAAACTTAATAGAAAATATATTTACTAATCAATCATAATAATCATTCATTACTTTTTTCATCATCAACACAAATAATGAGATTTTTGTTTGGTAATCATGCTGAAATTATTGTTCGACTAACGTCAGTTACGACCTGTATTCCAGTACAAATAAATATTTTTTATTTGTTCAAATTAAATTGATATTAGGGCGGATCTATTGAGTCCCTACCACTGTTTTGGAAAGAGTTTTTTTTCGCTCGATCACCACAACAATCTCGTTCTGCTTTGCCCGTTCCTATTGTGTATCATTAAGAAGACTATTTTTTCTTTTATTATTTTTTTCTATCAAAAACTTGAACTTTTATTTTTCGATACACATTAAATATTCGAACATTCGCCAATTCATAAGATTAAAACAAAATATTTATTTAATAATAGACAAAAGAATCTTTCTGTAATCGCCTGATGTATCATCAGCAACATCTTGAGCTAACGAATGTTTAAATAATTGTTGATAACGTTCTTTGATTTGTACTAAATCAATCTAATTAACAAAGGAGAAAATAAATAATAACAATAATAATAATATGAATTAATCTACTTCTGAACGTGTTACAATAACACGAATTAAAATGGTATCATTGGTTCCTAGACCGGAAATAGCTCGATGAATACGTTCAGCAAAATAGGTTGGCGGATCTCGAACACATGTTACCAGAAGTAGATAAGCATCTTTGACATCGCCAGAAAATTCCGATCGAATTACATCTGCGATATTTTTGCCGTATTTCTAAAAGTCAATAATTCGAATTCGTCTTCAAATTATAGAATCGATTGTTTACTCGTTGATATTCTTCGAAAACAGCTCGAAGTTGATAATAATTATATCGAGCAAAAATACAATTAAATGTTTTTTCATCGGTACCCCATCTACCAGGACCAGCTCTATGAAGTTCATCAGCATCTTGACAGGCACGATTTCTATTCGAAAACGAAAATAAACAATGAACAAAGAGAGATCGAACAAATTTGTACCGATCAATGACAGAGTCAATGCCCATTTGACGAGCTTGTTGTATTTGTTGCGGTGTCAATTCATCACGATTAGCCTTTAAAATATTTAATTATTCTAGTAAATATATGAAGAATCAATCTATTCAATTAACCTGTACGGCCGAAATGAGTAATCGTTTCAAATTTACATTTCGTACACGATCATGGAGATCTTTTTCGAGATTTCTGTTAAACACTAATTAGAATAAAAAAAAACAACATAAATCAATTTCAAAAACTTCTCGAATAAATCAAATATCTACGGTCTCTATATGCTCCAATAATCGCTAGAATTTCAATATTTGATCGTGTAAGTAGAACTTCACTCAATGCTCCCATTCGACCGTCCTAAATGTGAACGAAAAACGTAGTGAAATTATTATTCGTTAGCATGCAAATCAAATACAAACATGCATAGCTTCTTGTAATGTTCGAGCATCGAATTCTGCTGGTGAAGCCAATAATGCAGAAATCGTATCTCGAAAATGTCCTCGTAATTCTCCACGAAGTTGTCTAATCAAACCCTAAACAAAAAAGTACGTATGTCATTCAAATGAATGTTTTAAATTAAAATCTGTAGAAACGTACAACACCGAACATTGTTTTATATTGAAGTCGAATTTGTTGACGTTGAGCATTCGATCGGTTGATAGTAACTTCTGTGAGAAGACATTCATTAGTGCCTATTCCTTTCATTGCTTGACTTAACGCTCGACAATCAGCTTCAGCATTAAAATGAGGACATGGATAGATGGTTCCTTGATAGTATTCTAAACTAGTACATGATAATGCCGATAGTGGTGGCGGTGGTGGTTGATGTTGATATTGTGGTTGATAAACAGGTGCTACTGCGCCCTAAAAAATTCATTTGACAAAGTAAAATATTAATTGACACATTCATATACCCCGTAGTATTGTACTGCAGGTGGTGCTTGTGGTGTTTCTGATAAACTTGGATATAAATCGCCCATATATGATGATCGATTTGTAGGAGGATGTAGCGATGGTTGTTGATGCACGTTTATACTATATTGACCGCTATATTGTTGTCCAGGTTGATTGAAAGCTGGTGATGGTGCATATCCACCATAGGACGGAGTTGGTACATTAACACCTCCATAACCATATAGTGATGGTGGTGGTGGTGGTGGTTGGTAATTTCCATAGGGATTATTACCCATTCCATAATGTGGAGGATAGCCACTCATGCTTTTTTTTGTTAAACAAGTGTTTCTCTGATTGTACTGAGTTATGTGTTGCACTAGATTCAAGTTTCACTGTTTTTTATTGACAATATAAAAGGTGTTTTATCAGATAAGCAATATCAAACAAAACGCTCAGCATATGAGTAATCATGTGCGTGATAGAAAAACAAACAGTAAAGTCTGCTTTTTATAACTTGATTACTCATTCATGAGTGTTGTATCATAATGACCAATTGTGTACGAAGATTATCTAATATTTAACATCATTTTTCAAGATTCAATTCAAAGTATTTCCTTTCACTTGTCTTCGATGATCAATTTTCGTACGATATCATATTCCTTTTATTAATCGATGTAATTCAAGATTATTAGTATACTTCAATATTTAACTAATACCGTTTAAAATTCAATGATCCATACACTTCATGATGAAATGTAGCGAAAAAAAGAACGTTGATGCTATAAATGTACTTCATTTATCTGACGTCATAAAATCTATTGAATAGTGAAACGATGTTTCAAAAGATGCATTGCAACAAAACGATCGCCTTGATTGTGTTGTATTTTATCAGGTGCTTAACAAATTCCCTGTCAATGGCCGATGAACATTTATCTTACGAATATAATTCCGTAAGTATTTGATTAGTATTAATGGACATCTTTTTAAACCATTATATATTTTAATAAGCTTAACAGCAAATGCCAACGACAAGATATTAGTGCATATCGAGCTGTTTTGTTTCTCCTTCTCTCTCTCTCGCGCGCGCGCTCTGTCTCTATTTGAATATAAGTCAAGGATTTATTTCTCAATCAACTACAAAATTTCCAATATTCCTTGAGAATACAAATATATCGATACGATTTCGATGTTTGTGTACGTGTGTATACATCATCACAAAATATTGTCAATCAATTCATCAATCTCTTACATATCGAAATAAAGGCAAAGAAGAGAGGTGAAGGCGACGACGTATAATAAAAATAAATATAACATCGTCTTATCGCATGCAGTGTTCGAGGTCAACCGATCATGATGGTGTAACTCACAGCAAAGCACATACGTACTGACTAAAGTATGTCAGCCACATAAATCGTTAGAAAAAAGTTATTATGTAAAAAAAATTGAGAAGGAAGAAAAGAAATCGAAATTGATGATATTAACCTATCGCCTTTATATGAACAGGAAGATATATTACTAAAAAAGTTTGTATTTGAACACATCCTCTTCGTTTCTTTCGTACATTTGACTATATACATGTACGTATAACATAATCTTTGAGTAAACGACGATAAAGATAGAGGATTTCTTCGCCTATCCTATCCTATCCTTCTTCCTTTTCTTTCTCTTCGGTTTTTTTCTCTCGCCAATATAATCTATATGTGTATCCTATCACAAAGGACGGCAACATCAGCGACGACGATAGTAATATATAGTCTGTATCTCATATGTATCTGCAACGTCAACGTTACTACCAATAGTTTTTCTTCGTCTGGTTCTTTTTTTACTGAAAATGACACATACTTTCTTCTCTTATATGCACTCGCCGTCCTATGAATGCCTGTGTCTTATCTTTTACTAACTAGTCGAAGAAGAAAAAAGAAAACGAGAGAAAGAAGGAAAATAATGTGCACACATGCCTATTTGTACTGGAAGAATATAAAGGAGAAGTGATAGTTTGTAAATTCATTCGCAATTATATTGTTCGTATTATCGTCGTATATGTCTATTTACAGTAAGTAACGAAATGAAGACGATTCAGTGGTTTGTTTGTTCGCAAAGAAATACTTTTAACCTCTCTTTCGGGCACGTCTCAATAGGCAACATAGTAAACTTCGAGTACACTGTTCTAATTAGTCTTCACCTTCGATCAATTCAAATCAAATCAAAAAGAAAAGAGAATAAGAATAAGACAAAAAAACATGGTTCGAAAAGAGTATAAGCTATTTTTTCTCGCCTTTCTCTCTCTCTCTCCCCTTTCTCCCCTGTAGTGTATATTCTTTATAAATTTTTTCTTCGGTCTCTCTCCCTCTCTCTCTCTCTTTGTCTCTTTTTCATCTTCGTTTTTTCTTCGTCTTCTTTCATTCAAAATTGAGTCTGATGAATATAGTTATAATTTAATCATTCGATGCGAGACATTACTATTTTGAAACCAATGCCACCACAAAAACGTCACCTCTTTCAGGTTAATCATCATGTGCAAGCGTCAATAATGCTTCTATCAATCATGGACGGTGCTGAACTTGAACTTAATAATACACTTCTCCCTTCGTCTTCCACTGCAACTCCCAAAACAATAATAAGTGCCAATGCAACAGCAACGAATTCAACATCTGAAGATTACGAAAAAGGTTTTTTTTTCTCTTCATCTTCTCGATCATTATCTCTAATCGATTTCGATGATTTAGATCTTCAATTAGCCGCTGAACTTGGTCGTTGTTTACTTGAACGTAATCAAGAATTTCAAGCCTATATCGGTGTCTTACAAAAACAAATCGAAGACCAACAGAACGATATTAAAGTATGACCAATTCATCTTTTTTTGTTAGAAAAAAAAACTCAAAATCTTAATTATTCTAGTTATTACACGTTAAACTCGAATCAACTCGAGAACAACTCGACAGTAAATGCAAACAAACTGAATTACTCGATGCAACGAATATCGATCTCGAACGTGAAGTTATTCAACAACGTCGAGACAATGAACGAGATCGACAACGTATCAAAGAGTAGGTCTTCATTGTATTTCTTTTCAAAAATAATTATTTATCAATCAATATTGATTGCGATTTTATTTGTCAATTTATGTCTCGACATGTTCGTTTTCGTACATTTAGATTGACAGAATTATACGACAAAACACATAAACAAAATCAAGATCTTGAACATGATTTTGAAGTTTACCGTTCGAAACAATATACGAATCAATTCGTTTCAAAACAATTCTCATCACCTGTCCAAACATCTTCGAATATCTCTCGACGATCTCGTTCGCATTCATTCGATTCGAAATCAGTATTATCAAATTCTTCATCATCAACATCGCCAATGACGACGACACCTTTCAATTCGGATTTTAAAACGCATCTTATCGATCTGAAATCACGTCTTCATTCATTAACCAATGATTATTCGTTATTGAACGAAAAATATCATCAATCCGAAAATGAAAAACGTCAATTGAACGATCGTTTAATTCAACTTGAACGTCAACGTCGAGATGAAAACGATTCCTATCAAACCGAATTAAATTCTTATCAAAAATTACTTGACAAATATCAAACAGAATCAAATCGAGATATGTTCTCGACAATGTATTCACCGCCTGAACATGATCTCTCGCTTTACGATGAAGTTCTATTTGAACATAAAATTCAAACGAACACAACCAAAACACTCTCGTCCTATGAACCGACGAATTACAAAGATTTATTTGCACGTGTATATGAAAAATTAAAAACGAATGTTAATCAAAAATCTTAAGTATTTTTTTCTCCCTCTCCCTCTCTGTATATGCTTGTTCGACATGAATGTGTGAATTGTGTTTTTTTATATATAAAATACATTCTTCTTCTTCTTCTTTTTTATTATTTGATTGTTCGTGTTTATATATACAGTGTATAACTCACACTGTGTGTTTGTTCGCAATTGTCTTTCTTTTCTTTTCAAGTTCATTTGTGAGTTCAGTTTTACTTTTAGATTTTGTTTCTTTTGTTGCTTCTTTCTTTCGTTTCTAGTTATATTCAAATGTTTTATTTGTTTGTTCTTTTTTAAATAAAAGATCTCATGCTCATTTTTTAATATATATATATACGTATAAGTCTCCTATCTTGAAATGAAAACGAAGATAGGCAGAAAAATTTTAGTTAGAAATCAGGACATCTTATGTGACATTTCACACTTGGACTTGGTTTATATATCCAAGAGTTTTTCGTTCGAATGAAATCAATGATGAAAACATATTTTTCGATCGTTTTCGGTTTAATTTTATACATAAATCTCTCGATAACATGTACGATTCCATCATTGAATGATTTAACTGTACAAACAAATTTTAGTCTACATGATTTTCTTGGTAGTTGGTATAAAATCAAATGGTACAAATCAGATCGATATCTTGAAACCGATCTATTCAATGATTATTATCAATTATTTGAATTACAATTGAATTCAACTGAACATGTGATTGTCGATGGTAAAGGTCGATCGAATTATGAACAAGAATGTTTATCATTTGGTCCTTGGTTAATTATCACGAATCATTCGGCTAAAATGTCCTTGGAAAAACTCAATACAACGAGCAATACAACAAATCTCAATTGGCCATATTGGATCTTGAAAACGGATTATCATCATTATGCATTAATCTATAGTTGTCTATCGGATAATAACACAGTCACCGAACCATGCCAACATGCAGTGATAGCAGTTTTTAGTCGAACAGTTTTACTCTCGAATAATTATTTACTTTTGCTAGATGATTATATTGATGATATTTTATGTTTAAGTTTAACACAATTTCAAATTGTTTTACATAGTGATAAATCTTGTGAGAAAATTGTAACGAATGGATTCGAAATCATTGACAGACGATATATGTCTTTTGGTTTTCTATTGTCTAGTTTTTATTTCTTTTTACTTTACAAATAATAAATGTGAAGAAAAGATTTAACTAGTCATCAACTTTCGTACGTAAAGTATGTGATTCTCGTTTGAGTACCTAGAAAATAGAGAAGTGTTTGAAGAAAAAACAAACAAACGATTTACGTTTAAAAGTGTTTGAGAACTTTCGAGGATTTTCATATAAGCTGCTTCAGTTTCGCTTATTGTTCGATCGAATTCTGTTCGAGCTGTGATTTTCTTCGCGAGATTTTCATTGATTTTTGCTAATTTTTCACTTGCTAAACGTATTTCATTTTCATGTTTATGTTTATCTTCTTCTTCAATTAAAATCTGTCGTTGTAATTCATCTCGTTTCGCACATAGATCTTCGATACCTAAATGTACATCGTTTAGAAGAAAAATACGAATAAAATGTCAATTAGACCAACATTTAACCAATTCGTTGTTGTAATTTTGAAGTGCAGCACCTTGTTGAGACATATCAAATGAATTTTTTGTTTCTACTGTTCGTTTTCTCTTATCTCATCGACAGCAACAACTGTCTTGTTAGAGTTAGAATACTATGGTGATCAAAGAAAAGAGAAATAGAACGTCGTTCGCCCTCTTCTTCCTTTTCTCTTCCTTGTTCTTCTGCATTTGAACAAGTTAGCTAAGCAAATGGAAACATGACGTGGGTAAATTATGGAATGAAGACAATTTTGATCATTGCTGACACTTGTAAACAAAAGGAAGAGAAGAAATCCTATTGAGTGTTAGATATGGGATGTCTATTTTCCTATTTCTTTCGACCGTCAATCGATGTTGATATTATCGAACCACCCAAACAAGTATTCTCATGGTAAAACACAGCGATTAACCGTTAATCGATGATGACGACTTTTTTTCTGTCCAGGGAACGCGAAGACCGTCAAGCAATAAATAAAGAAGACTTTATTCTTGATAAACTTAAAGATCAAACTATTTATCGTTTGCCAGGATCTGTCAAAGGACAACAATTTATCGGTAAGATAACAATTTGACATATCAATTATATTCGATCATTGTTTATTTATTTTTGTTTCTAGTTCAAAATTGCGATGTATACATCTTCATGTTTATAAACAAAATTTTCATGTTTTTATTCTATAGAATTGTACGGTTTATGTTTTTGATCATACAGGTCAGATACAGATCGATGATTGTACCAATTGTCGAATATTTATCGGACCAGTTCGTGGAAGGTAAAAATAAAAACACAAGACATTTGATGAGATTGCTCGTTGAATTTCTTTTTTTTCTAAATAGTGTCTTCGTTCGTGATTCGACAGATTGTGTGTTAGCAACTGTTTGCCAACAATTTCGAACGCGTGATTGTCGAGATTTGTGTGTTTATTTATCATGTTCTAGTCAACCAATAATTGAATCTTCGCATAATATTAAATTTGCTTGTTTAACATTGAACTACAATCAATTAATTGGTACGAACAAGCATTGACTCATTGAGTTGTGTTTTCATCAAAAACTATTTAGATCAATATAATGCATCAGGAATCAATCCATGGAATAATACTTGGGGCAATATTCATGATTTTACAAGTATTCCTGATTCGAAGAATTATTCATTACTTGATCAAGTATACACTTCAGTTTGTTTGTTTGTTTCTTTTTGTTATTCGATGTTTGTTCGAAATAGAGTGAAAATCTTTTCAAATATTTACCAATGCCAACTGATCCATCGTGTAGTCATTTGAATATCAGTGATAATATTGAAACAAGTGTCACACCATATACATATGGAGAACTCTATCGCCATCTAAATTATGAAGTAGACAAACAATAATGAGATGATTTTTTGTTATTTCAGTGTTATTGTTGTTTTTAGCGATGTTTAATTATTTTCTTTCATGATCTAAATGTGGACACAGCTGCACGAGAATTGATTACATTTGCTAAACAACTCGAGGTTCGAAAATTCGAAATTTATTTCTATAAAGAATGTTGAATATTTAGCTTATACTCGTTCAAACCAAATCCTATGTTGTCGATGAAACAAGTGTCGAACGTTTATTTCCGAATAATAAACCTTATCAAACATTAGCGACTAAAGGTCCGGTACTTGGCCTTGAATTTGCTGGAGAGAATTGCGTACAAAAAGCACAAGGTTTAATGACAGCAAAATATTCAACTATACCATGTAGAGATCAATTTCTTTTGATAACGATTTGAAATAAGTTATTTTGTTTGGTGGTCTTTAGATTTTATTAGTCAATCTGCAGCGGAAGCTGTTGAACAACTCGACAAATTCTATAATTTTGCTAGCATGCAAATGTTTATTTGAGATGACGACCGCTTATTTTCCTAAATATTGCAATCTGTTGTTGTTGTTGTTGTATTCATTGTTGTCTTAAACTGCTCCGTCCATCTAGTATTCATATTTTTTGCTTACTTCTAGATAATCAATCAATAAATTTCGTTCAGATAATGAAATTATGCCAACAATGACACCGCCAACAGAACAAACATTTCTACCAATTGATGATAATGATTATGAAGATAAAATCGTTCAAGAATTTAGTCATCTTTTAGAAAAATCCAAACAATTATTCAACGGTCTTAGAGATCTACCACAATATGGACATAAACAATGGCAACCTTATTTCGGACGAACGTTTGATGTTTATACGAAATTATGGAAATTTCAACAACAACATCGTGTTCTTTTGGATAAAAAATACGGTCTCAAACGATGGCAAATCGGTGAGATTGCATCAAAAATTGGACAACTCTATTATCATTTCTATATTCGAACATCGGAAACAAGCTATTTAAATGAAGCGTTTGCATTTTATTCAGCTATTCGAACACGTGCCTATTATTCGAAAGTGAATCGAGAAGAAAAACCTGATTTAATGGTTAAAAAATTACGTTATTACGCACGA
>ERZ778029.2642-NODE-2642-length-11967-cov-3.706514_pt1 | contig 11967 bp, 16 predicted proteins | sample MGYA00375759_ERZ778029 | MGnify/ENA primary metagenome ERZ778029 (study PRJEB29350, sample SAMN05389819) | bioreactor metagenome | isolation source: Ammonium sulfate bioreactor | place: South Africa: University of Cape Town | collected 2014-04-04 ...
TAGCATTCACACAATTAGCTTATTCAGCGTCAATTCTTTCGTTTGTCGGCGGTGTTCGTTGGGGAACATTACTCAAAGAATCGAACAATTGGAGAGATTATACCTATTCAATTTTGCCATCGGTTGCTGCTTGGCTAGCATTGCTCGTTCCTGGTCGATGGTCAATTCTTTGGGCATTATCATGCTTTCAAGGTTTCGCTTTCTATGATATAAACATGCCTGGTTATCCTTTATGGTTCAAAGGATTACGATGTTTATTAACAACAATATCATCTTTAACCTTACTTGCAACACTTACACTTAGTTTTGTTCTACCAAAAAAAGAAGCCAAAACCAAAAATACTCAACGAACAATGTAGATAATCTATTTTTTTCATTTGATAGTGTGTCTTGACAGAATTTTTATTTTATCTCAAAGAAAAAAAACAAACTAAAAGAAACACGAAATCTATTTGATTTACCAAAAAAAAAACGAATATCTAGATTCGATCGTCATTCTCATCGATACGTAAATGAATATCACTACTCGATGAAGTAACATGCGTTCGAAGTGGTCGATAGTTTGAAATAAGAAACGATGATAAGCTCGAATCGACCGACTCTTGATTGAGAACAACATGCTGTTGAATTCCATATCGAAAGGCACATTTACCACGCATTACATATTGTACTATCGAAAGATTATCTTGTTGTTGAATTTCTAGACCAGTCAATCGACGATTGGTTTCTAATGAATCACGTACGATTTGAACGATATCACCATCGATAAATTTCAAATAAACATTCGGTGATTGTCGAGTTGATATGGTCGCTGTAATTCGACCGTAGAATTGAACTTGAACAGAAAAATCTCCATGAAATTCTTCTTCGTCAATAACTAATTCAGCTTTGGTACACGTACGTGGTGCAACACGTACTTGACTGTTGACACTCCAGCGCATTTCATAGTCTTTTTCTCTAATAAAAAACAAAACAAAACAAATTCATCGATAAAATGATCTTGTTCGTTTACGTGTCTTGTCCGAATTCAATCGATTGCTCACGTTTGACTCCACCACCAACTTCAACTACTTCTTCCGGCAAACGAAAGATGACAGCTGATTCTTGTGATTTAATTAAACTTTGTGTAAATGTAAATCTAAATGTTGATCGTGTCGATCGTTCAGTTTTCAATAAATACGCTTGTTCACAATTCGTTTTATTATTAAAATTTGTTCGAAATAAGATTTGAGATTGAGGCAAGCGTATCGGTGACGAACCATAAAAATGTGCATTATTTTGCGTAAAAATCACACGTTTCCAATTAATCGATATAATCAAATCTTCACGTCTAAAAAACAAAAAGAAATCGAACTATTCAATTTTAATACTTATTTATTTTTCTGCTTGTTATTCAATCACCTTCAAATGCAATGCTATACAAATAATAATAATAATACTAATCATCGAAGAAAGAAGAATATAATTATTACTTCTTTTGTATAGGTGATCACAGACAGATTGTACTGCGAAAACATTAGGGTGCTTACTTATAATGAGACAATGATTTTGTTTTCGTTCGATTCCACATATACCAAGCCCATTGTTCAACTAATTCATCGAGATCAATTATTTGTCGTTGATCGGATCTCTCACGAATTCGTTCATAATTTTTGGATGATTTACTCATTCGATGTGTTGGTTTATTGCTCTAGAATTTTTTTTTCTTCTGGTTTGAATAAATACGAAATTTAAAAGGAGAATATTTACATGATTACCCATATTTAAATGTTACTAATTCAATCGAAGAAAAACGAAAACGTCTTTGAAATGATTAATAAATCGTGAAGGTATTACTCTCTTCTTCTTCTGCTGCTTATGTAAATAGCCGAAGTACAAGTTGTCTGAATCATAAGATTCCAACATATGTATATTTATATTTCGTCCTTCATGATAAAAAAAAATTCGTTACATACTTGTGTCTTGTGTCGAAGTAGACAATTATTAGAATAATGAGAATACGAAAATCGTACAGGCGAAAGAATCAAAAGAAAAATGCAAAATGAAACTTTGTTCTGTTCTGTTCTTTGACTATTGAAGCAATGCCTATATGGATGTAGAATATTCTTTGAAATATCACTGCGATTATAAGCCTATGCAGTTGATCTTTTCAATTTTCGAATATGTAAACAGATGAATAAGTGTGAAAGAGATTTATGATTATGTCAATGGTAAATATCAACCCATCGAATGTTGGATATTTATTTCAATTATAAAACAACAAGAAGAAAAAGAAAAAAAACGAACAAATCAAAGATTTTTCGATGAAATCATTTTCGTAACCATTTCACCAATTGGATTTTTAAATGTCGCTTGTTCTTGAGCACTTGTTGACCCGAGATAGTACTATACGAAAAAAAAGCAGAGTCAATTTTAACATTTACTTTCTCTCTCGTTTGAGTGTGCCTACTTGTTGAATATTACTAAAATTCTTTTTCATCGATTCTTCCATTTCTTGCTGAGTCATTTTTTTCACTTTGTCAATTTGACTAATTTTCTCGAAGAATTCTTCCGTTTGAGATTTATTCAGAATCGAAATGACTAATATATTCGGTTTACCAAATCCGCCAAATACGCGTAGAGCATCGCCGATCTACAATCAAATTCGACAAAGTCACATTCACTTTCGCGTTTCTACCGATCTCGTCGTTGCTAATCGATGTGGTACATCGACACTGAAATCTTTCGATGAACCTTCTTGAATCGCACTATGAACAACAGTATACACTTGAAACATATCGGCAATCTATGAAGACAAATCAATTGATTTCTTGTTTTGATCTTCGGCTCACTACCATATCGAGATTTAAAAAGGAGACTTTCGTTTTCTCATAATTCAAATTCATTAATTGTGTTCGACTATCATTGATATTCGAAAAGTCAAACGCTTGATAGTAAATCTCCGGCAAATTTTCGTTCAACGAATGAACAAATTTATCAATATGATCTTGAAATTCTTTTGTCATCTATATATATACACAAATATTTTCATTCAATTTCAAAGACACCAAAAAACAAAATTACTAAGCACGTAAAATAAAAGAAAAAGAGAGAGCGAGAGAGAGAGAGAATACAATACAATTATTGAAAAAATTCATTGCTGATTGATTTGGTTTTGCTTTTAAAATAAACATATCGCACGAGACTGACTAGCTTCAAATATACAGAAAAAAATATATGACTAATCATCAAGAGAACAAAAAAAAATGAGAATAGATGATATGATCAATGTTTTCTTTTTTTTCCATTGCTGATTTAAGACCAAATAAATTTAATAACATGCGCAATATTTTGACATTCTCGTGGTGCTAAAATGCCACCAGCTGTGTACAAACCACTGACAGTACATGTTTGACAACGAACACTAAAACGACATGTCACACGTTCAGCTGTGACGTTAAACCCGTCATGAGCTAATTCATCAACGACAAAACTAAAGGAAAAACAAATGTCAAAATGAAAAAGAACCATTTGTTTTCTTGTCTTACGCAACAAGTTTATCCATATCGATGTGAATATCTGATTCAATTGGTTTCGATTGATGCTGAATCTGCAGATCAGCTGTCAGACCATCGAAAGCACAAGCTTTAAAGAAAAAAAACACACCAAAAAGTCTCATCTTCGAATCACAAATCATCCTACCGTGATTAACTGTAACGAATTCTCGGCTACAATTATAACATGGTATTGTTCCTTTTAATTTCGTATGATCAGCCTGCGTGATCACAACACGTGATTCATGAAATGATGAATGTTTTTCGGTGGATTTATTGATAATATCCATTTTCATATGTTCGTAGTCGGGTATGAGCCGTCGAAATGATTCTCGACGACGTAGAGCGATGACCGATGGACTCGAATTTTCAAGTTTGAGGATCAATGAACTTATACAAAAGAATTCAGCTTCACGTAGGACATTCAAAACAATTGATTCCGATGGCATTCGATCACAACGAATGTAATTCAAAATATCTCTACAAATTCAACAATATTTAATACGAGAAAGAAGCAAAAAACACGTCCTCATTACCCAAAATAACGTCCATCTCGATCGATGAATATGTAACCACTTTTGTCACGAACGAGATTATATCGTCCACTGAACATAACAGCTAACATTGAATCTTCGTATTTGCGTAATGTTGACAGACTTGTTGTGTAATGAAAACCGCCAACATTCAGATCGATGACATTCGGAAACTAGAAAACAAAAACAGACGTGGTTTTGGTTTCTAGTTTGGAATATTTTACCACAATATCTTCTTGATTTTGTGAAAGAACTAAAAGTTCAAGTGATGATTGATGTTTCAATGGATCTTTGTCGTTTTTAATTAGTGGTTTTAATTCAAGTTGAATATGATCAGTTGAATGACCATTTTCAAGATTGATTTCTGTTTGGACCATATTGACTTCGTTCATTTTCTATTGCACATCTAGAAAGACAAACAAAGATCAACATTCGAATTTAGATCGATGATTATGTTTGTTTTTTTATTTTTTAAAAAAAGAAAAGAAACTAATGTTGAAATAAACGGTTGACAAATGGGGGACAAATGAAGAAAACCATTGAACTATGAAAATGGGACGTTTATTGTTGATGTTGCTGATCTACCAACTAGATTCGGATCTGTAGTCAAGCGATCACATGAAGTATTTATAGGGAGCTGGGATGCCTTCACTGCGACCTGGTCGATAACCAATGATGCTACCTCGACCGATGCATTCACCGATATAAAACCAAAATAAGACTTCGAGACCAACGAGGGTATTCAAAGCGAATTGCTAGAGAAAGATCAAAGGGAAAATGAGTTGAAATTTGCAAAAATAAACTTATACTTTGACAGTCAATTGACGCCAGGCTCCTGTCGAGGCTGATTTAACGATTTTTTGAATACCTTGTTGAACTTGGCCGAATTCACTTGGCATCGGTGGACGTAATTCAACACGAGCAAAATACCAGAAACGAGATAATTTCGATTGTCCATAACGTGCTGCCGCTAGATTTTTGAAAATAATGCTTATTCAGTAATAAACAAAAATGAATACTTACGAAGAGCAAGTTTGGGTACAAGTGCTGAGACACGATTGACAATAGCAGCCATCTAAAAGAGAAGTTGTTTTTTATTGAAATAGTTTTCTAGTCAACTGTGAGAAAAAAAACAACAACAAATAAATGATTGCATGCAAACTAGAAAAATAATAGATTCAGTGAAATCACAATCCATTTGTTATGTATGTTGGACTCCGAGTTTGTAAAACCGACTAGATGTCACTAGTATCTGAAAGATCTTTGCTCGTTTGTTTTTATTCTCTAACAAACTTGCAAATTTGTTTTCTACGAAAAGAACATGTGTTTACACAACAGTTATCACATTTAGCAGATTAACTTTTCGCTGAAATTGAGTCACACCTGTTTCTTCCTATCTCGTGTAATAAAACTCATGAATCATTGTGTTGTATAAGTAGTTTACGTGGCAGAGATTGTTTTTCATATTCCAAACTCGTGATACAGAAATGGGCGCCAGTAATTCTCAACCGGTGCAACAAAAGTCAAATTATGATGTTAATGCTGATGATGATGATGATCGAGTAGATTTCAATGTAGATTATGAAACAGTCTCGCCTCGATTTTCAGTCGATGATGTCGATGAAATTAAACAAGGTGTCGAACATCTTAATGAACATGGTTATGCTGTTTTCAGCAATGTATTGACTCGTGATCAAGCAAAACATAGTGTCGATCTTTTATGGAAATTTTTTGAAGATATCGATATACCAGAACCTATTCGACGAAACGATCCGAAGACATGGGACCCGTGGTATATTTTTATTTTCGAAGTGATTGTCTTGAAATTGAAAGCTACTTTGTTTTAAGGCCAGGATCAAGTCATATTGGCTTACTGAATACTTTGGGTATCGGGCAGTCTGAGTTTCTATGGTTTGTTCGTGGAAATCCTAATATCAAAAAAGTATTTTCAAATATTTGGAATTCGAACGAATTATTCGTTTCATTTGATGGAGCCGGTGGCTTTCGTAATTGGCATATCAATTCTAAGTGGAAAACAACGGGTGGTTGGTACCATTGTGATCAAGTAAAACTATTCTCCATCGATTTCTTCAATCGAATATCAATTCTATTCTAGAATCCAATTCATAAACCAGATCGATGTTCAATTCAAGGTCTTGTTTCTTTAACTGATAGCGATGAAACGACAGGTGGTCTGGTTATTGTACCTGGATCTCATAAACACTTTGCTGAACTTAAAAAGTACACTAAATCGATTTCGACGTTGGATTATGTTGGAATTCCTTCTCATTGTGAATTACTTCGTAAATTACGTCCTCGTTTAATTAAATGCCAAGCAGGAGATCTCGTTGTTTGGGATTCACGTTGTATTCATTGCAATACACCAGCATTTGTCGATAAAAAACCGGAAGGTGAACCTGAATTCTTACGTGTTGCCACTTATATCTGCATGAGTCCAGCATCGATGTTTGTACCAGACGAAAAATCGTATAAAAATATCGAAGAATTTCGACAGAAAAGAGAATTATATGTTCGAATGTGTATTACGTGTCCACATTGGCCGTTACAACTATTTGATACATGTAAGTTTTTTTTTTTCGAATACAATCGAGACAAATTAATCGACAATATTTTATTCAATAGACTATGAAATGGAGAAAAAATCACCGTTAAAACTCAATGCATTCCAGCGTTCGTTAATTCTTGGCACAAATGTCGATGCAGAAAACGGAACGGAAGAGTTTATTTATTGATTAATTAAAATTTTGTAAACAAAACGAGCACAAAAAAATATATAGAGCGAGATTCTTTTGTTTTGTTTCGATAAATTACGGATCAACTGTTTCGTAGAAATGTGTTGTTGCGTGAGTAGATATACTATCACGAGGAGCAGCCGGTGCACTCGGTAATCGATAATTTGATGTCGAAGCGACTGATTCTGATGGAGCTGTGTAAAGTGGCGGAGCGATCTCATCGTTCGGTTGAATCGCAGGAAAAAATGATTTTTCAAGTGCATAGCGTGATGATTTCGATGTTTTGCTTGTTGCAATAGATACATTCGATGGATCGGAAGATGATCGAATCTTTTTAAACTGAGGTGCTGATGGTTCATTTTCACTTGGATATTGATTGCGTTTTCGGCAGATGAAATAAACTGTTAATCCAAGTATTATAGCAGCAACAATCAAACCGCATAGAGCACCAATAATAGCACCGATATGGACGCTTTCTTTTGCCGGTGGTGGTTGTGTACTTTGTAAATTTAAACAAGACAAACTTTGAAAGTAATAGTACAGTGTACTATTGTAATAATAATAATTTTCCGTAAGTTTTTCGGTAATTAAAGATATGTAGCTTTTTTCATAGGTAATCAGATCACAGCTGACTGTATCATCGTACCAACGTTGACATGTTTGACAGGTAGGATCCGAAGCACATGGAACATCTGATATTGATTTGATATTGATACCCGTTATATACATCCAAGTACATGTATTCCATGGAGTTTGAGTTGTATCTAATGTTACAATCGGATATTCTGCTGTTAAACCTTTATTAATGCCAACGAATATTCGTATGGCTGCTTTGTCGACGACGAAGTTGCCTTGCAAAGTAACTTGTTTAAGTGCATGAAAATTATTGAAAAATACATCGCGAAATACGTTCAATGTTGCAATATTTTTAATTGTTAAGTATTTGACCATTAGTTTTTCATCTGCCAATGAATCCACATCACTTCTTTGATAGCTATTTAAACTTATGATGACAGTCGATGACCTCAAGGAGTATTTAATTGCATTAAGAGCAGTTGAATTAAGTTGCGGTTCGATCAGTGTTAAACTTGTTAGGATTCCTAATGCTAAAAATGCTTGACTTCGATAAGGTAGAATACCATCTGTTGGAATGTTATTTTTCATTTCTAATTCCATATTAACAGCAGTCTGTGTTGCATTTAAAAGCGATGATGTTTTATTGAATGTGCATTGTTCAATAGAATAAAATGTTAAATTTTTGAAATTAAATAGAATTTGATTGTAAAGACGAAGTCGTTTTAATGATAACCGATTGATGAAATTTGATTGAGGCATAGCGTTTTGATCGACAATAAGATCATGATTACTACCTGATATGCTAACACTTATCAGGTTTGTTAAACCGAAAATTAGATTAGGTAAATATAAATTCTAAAATAGAAGAATAAAAAGAAAACTGTAAATATGCATATTCGAGTTTCTCTTACGCCAATATTCGAATTTGTTGCATTGACAATTAGTTCAAAGTTAGCGAAATTCATAGTTGTTGTACTTGATGGAGCAAAAATTTTGAATTCATCGGCATTTGAACTGGTTTGTGCTGCATTAACAGTTACAGTTGCAGTCGCTGCAATGATAGAACTCGAGTCTGTGAACAATGACACGGCCACTTGACCCGATGATAGCAGAATTTTAATTTGTATACTGGATGCATTAGTATTTATTCTTGATATTTGAAGTTTATGATCATTTGAATCAAGAGGTGCGATTACAATCGGCTTTGTTGAAGGGCTCGTTAAATCCAAAACAACATTACCATTGTATTTTATACTAATAGAATCATATTCACTTGCTTGTGGAAGAGAATTAGTAAGATCAACTGTTGATGAACTGCTTGTAGCTTGGCATTCGTATATACGATTGTTGAGAGAACATGCTTGCGATTGACCATTGTATAAGAAGAATAACGTCACGAAAATAATCGTTTGTCGAAAGGGTAAAAATCGTCTCATGATTTTACCGTCTTGCTCAACTATTTTTTTTTGCAAAATGTATGAAGAAAAAAATTGTTCTTTGACATAAATAAGCTTGTTTTCGTCTCTACCTACGCGTTCTTTTTTTCTTTTTTCGGTCGTTTCACTAATCAAAGAATATTTACTTTAGTCAAGCGAAAAAAAATGGAAGCAACTTTGCTTTTTCATTCGATTCCCGTACTTTTTTTATTTTCTTTTTCGTTCGTATTGTACAAAATACATAAATACGAAAGAAATAAGGTGTTTTCATTCGTCATTGCGTATTTGAAGAAATATCAAGTGTCCTAGAAACGTCCGATTAGTGAGACGACAAAGAACGAAAATCGTGACTTGTAAATCACTTCGAGCATTTCGAAAATTTGGCGTAAAAAAACAAGAACTTGTTGTTAAATAAATGTTAATATTTTCCTTTTTTCTTCTCATTCGAACAGACTTCGGTTTATCCAAGGTTTCATTAATTTCTCTAGTCATTTATTATGTTGATCAATCTTGTTTTTTTTCTAATTATACGTATAAACGACGTTCTTTTTAAAACGAAAAAAAGAAATTCACCGGAATTTTGTAAGAAAAGAAAACACATCGTTTAAACATGCATAAAAATGACAAAATTTACACGATTGTCGGCAATGATTGAACATCACCTTCGAGAATTGTTTTTGGTGGGTCGATATCAACAGACACATAGATACTCGTAAATGCTGACGTGTCATTTTGAGTTGTTTCACTTTCGGATGTACTTTGTGTCGAATATTTTTGATAGTGTTTCAAACTACGACGTAATGTTGGATTTATCGAGAGAGAATTTCGTAATGGAGGAGTCGAAAATCGATATTCGGGATTTTGTGTTGCATATTCGGATATACGTCGTTCTTGATCGTTACTATTCTGTCGCATAGGTAGAACCGAAAGTGTTTTTGAATGTGATCGAGTCCTAGGTTGTTGTCGAACTAGTGGCGGTACTGGCTGCTGCTGCTGTTGTTGTTGATGATGAGTTCGTTTTAATTTCGATTTCATTTTAATTTTCCATGGTGTAAATGCACCATTGACATCGTTTTCTGATTGAGTCTTTTCTTTTGTACGTTGTAGAAATATATTTTCTTGACTTTCACGATGTAATGCTAATAGACTTCGACGAACCGCATTCGATATTAATCGAGGATCGATTAATTGTTCATCACGATCGTTTGAAGACGTTGATCCTGTTTGAGGAACAGGGAACGATATATTACCATCCGAATAACGATTAGATCGAAGACTATTCGATGGTACAGACAGATGTTGAGCTGATCGACTTGTTTCATACATTGTTGCACCATTCCAAGATAAACGTGCGCCACTTGTTTGAGGCATATGAGGAACGGTGAGCCCTGCTGTGGATAAACGGCCACTTTCTAAATAAATCAATATTTATTTTCATGTTTAAGATCGGATCAAGTTTTCTTTTTAGTTCTCTTGGCCGGATATTACTTTACAAAACTAATCAAATAAATTGAAATCCGTTTTTACAACCGTTTGTAAATGATATTCCAGCACGTTTTTAGCATAGCGTAAAATTAAGGAATACGATTACTTCACTGATTAGAAAAACAAGAAAAAAAAAGGTCCGAAGGTTTCAGGCAGAGAAAAGCATGCCGACCCAATATTTTTCTTAAAGTTGAATTGAAGTACCTGCAAATCTTTTTTTATGAGGACACTCGTGTTTAACAATATATTTTATTTTCAAATCCGAATCGACATAATAAAAATGCTCACGTCACAAGTTCTTGTCAAAGTTATTAGGTTTCATATTAATTTCTTTGAAAATATTTTCTTCGTCAATTCATTTGAATCGTATCATTAAATTATCGACTAAAACTGTCTATGCATTGTTTATTATTAGCATGAATGAACTTTGTCGGTTCAGTTAATTCAAGCGTGAAATTTTAAATCTATTTGTAGATATACTCAAAGTTCGTCCCACGCTCTAATTCTATGAAAACGACTTTATTTAATCATTTAATTATATAACTACTGCCGATTTTGTTTATATTTTGTCTCAACTAATCGACAAGCAATTATCACGAAAACTGAGTATTCCATATTTGTTTCTTTTTCTTATCTCAATAACACAATGTGCATTAGTTCAAATCTAATTATAGCAAAATAATGTGTCATTTGTTTACATTTTCTTTTTTCATTCTCCATTTTGCGTAGTATCGCCTTAATTATTTCAAGAATCCGATGATAACTAGCATTTTTAATTATTTTTTTTCCATAATAACAAAGACAGGAAAAACAATTATTTAACATATCGAATCGATGTTTCTGTTTTTTTTGCGCATCTGTCAGACTTTTTCAAGTGCAAAAAAAAGCTAATGTTTCCTTACCTGTTCGATGAACATATGACAGTCGACCATTAGATTTATTAATATCTGTATTAAATAGAACGAAAGACGCTAATGATGACGGAGGTGCTGACACTGGTTCTGGATCCGGCTGTTGTTCTTCAGATGATTCATTGTGAACAGTTAAAGGAGCATAAGTCGATGATGCTAACGAACTAGGCGAATGATAAGTATGAGATGTTGTATTCGATAGAGGAATAGTTGCTGTTAAATCTTCTCGACTTATAACAAGAGCTGCAAGTGATGATGCTGGTGTTTTGAGATTTTTCGGTAGATATTCTTGAATGTAATGCATAGCTTTTAATTCATTATTATCAATATGTGTATCAAGAACAGTTGAATAGCGTTTTTTCTTATATATTATCGAATCTTGTTCTCGTGCAACGATTTTAATTTCGCCAATATTTAACGGATCTTTTCGATTAACACAATAATGCACTTGAGTTTCAAGACGACGAAGTGATTTATATTGATTGAGACAAAATCCGATTGCTGAAAGCCATAATCCCAAAACAAAAAATATTAGAAAAACTTCACTCATCATTATCTCGGGTGCTGTACTAACAACATTCGTTGCTTCTAAAATAATATCCGATTATCCCAAAGAATTCATTCATATATATATTGTCTTACTTGAACCCATTGCATCATCGACACATCGACATGTAAGAGAATTTTCAACTAAATAACAACGATTACGAGTTATATTGGCAAGAGCATGACATAATGTC
>ERZ778029.2648-NODE-2648-length-11946-cov-3.414515_pt1 | contig 11946 bp, 9 predicted proteins | sample MGYA00375759_ERZ778029 | MGnify/ENA primary metagenome ERZ778029 (study PRJEB29350, sample SAMN05389819) | bioreactor metagenome | isolation source: Ammonium sulfate bioreactor | place: South Africa: University of Cape Town | collected 2014-04-04 ...
GACTTGTTTTTCGTATTCATTAGTTTACTTCTTGTAGAAATTTACTGCAGAAAACTGCTTTTTTAAAAATATAATTGCAAAGAGTGTCTGATATGAAGCGCCATCTGTAAACCTTGATATAAAAGAATAAAATACACAAAATCAATCAGCCATGTCGATAAAAAAAACGTTTTCGCTTTTTTCCGAGTATTTTTTTGTAATTGAAAAGAATTAGATTTAATCCTAATGCGTATGCGTAAAGTCGCAACCACATTGTTTATTCTTATTACAATCTATTCGATCTACAAATACAAATACAATCGACTAGTCACTTTTCAACCTGCCACAGTCACAGAAAGTCCACACAACACACGTGAAGTATATGCTACATTACTCTGTCCTCAAAGTCGTAATACAGCTTCAAAAACGAATGGTATTGATTTTTATTATGAAGCTACACGAGTATTAACCTATCGTTTATTACATAAATCATCAACGAAAGATATTCACAATCGTCAATTGATAGTTCTTGCTACGGAATTAGTCTTACCTGAACAAATTCGTCAATTACGTCAGGATGGAGCGATTGTCAAAGTTGTCGCGGCAATTCGAGCACCAAAGAATATCAATCGTCGCAGATCTATGGCACGTTGGAGAGATCAATACACAAAATTATTACTTTGGCAAATGACAGAATATTCTAAAATTTTATATATCGATTCAGATATCATACCTATTCGACCATTATCATCGATTTTCGATACACCGTTTTCGATTGATAAAGAAGGTCAACCGTATCTATTTGCTGCAACTTACGATTCTTCACTAGCTCGTAGATATGGAAGATATTCTCAGCCAGTACCTATTCTTGGTCCAGATGATAAATATGCAGGTGATATACCTCATGCTGGCTTATTTCTCATTCATCCATCAGAAAAACAATCGAAATATCTACAATCTCTCTATGATAATCCACCTCAAGGACAAAATTTCATCAGTTTTATGGAACAATCATTGTTAAAATATGCATACCGAGATGGTGGAGATTATCATTGGACACGATTATCACAAATGTATAATACACAATGGCCGAGATCGGTGGATATGAATGCTAGTTATGCATTGCATGACAAATTCTGGAAACGTGATTGTTTGAAGGCTTGTGATCTCGTTAAATATTGGTTCACGGCTTGGGGTGAAATGCAAGGATGGTTTGAAACAATACAAAACAATGCAACCGTTTACAGATGATTCTATATCATGAAATTCTGTAGAACTATTTTTTTTCCTTCAGTAAAATATAAAAAGTGCATGTTTTATTTGCTCATTTAAACAAAACGTGATATAAAAAAAAAACTTCGAGAATAGTCGAGAAAAGAAGCAAATAATTATTTGAACATTTTGTTTTCAATAATAGCAATGCGTACCTTAAAACAATTGCTAATTGTTATGTTTATTAATCAGAATTTAGGTAAATACTATTTATTTATAATACACTTTAGAATTAGTCTTTAATAAGTTACATTTCTACTATAGCTGTTTCATTTAATCAGCCAATCTTCTGCGCAAATGTTTCATGGGATTCGAACGGTACTACTTTTGCTAATGAAACTATAGTTGGGGCTAATCCTTATGATATATTCATTACAACAAACAACGATATCTATATCCCCAATTGAAGTACTAAACAAATTCTTATCTGGTCTAATGCAAGTACAAATCCAACAGAGACTATTTCATTGAATTCATCCGGTACAAACAGTGTTTTTGTCATACAAAATAACGATGTTTATTTCGATTATACGTGGAACTCAACGACTGGAGCTGGAGTACAAAAACTAACATCAAATCTATCGAATAGCATTGCAGTTTTGACAATGTGTTCGATATGCTATGATCTCTTTCTCGATATACATAATAATATTTATTGTTCCATGGATGGTAATCATCAAGTTGTCAAAAAATCTTTCGATAATGGATCTGAATCAATTCAGATTGTTGCTGGTACTGGTGTTAATGGATCAACTGCATATATGTTAAATAGTCCTAAGGGGATCTTTGTAGATATAGATACTAACCTTGATTTATATGTGGCAGATCATTCCAATAATAGGATCCAATTCTTTCCATTCGGACAGTTAGGTGGAATTACGATAGCAGGAAATGGAGTTCCAATCGCAACAAATATATTGAATAGACCAATGAGCATTGCTTTGGATCGCAATAAGTATCTCTTCATTGTGGATTATGGAAATCATCGCATTGTTGTGAGTGAACCATACGGTTTTCGATGTATAGTAGGCTGTAGTAATAGTACTGGTACAGCATTATATCAATTAAACTGCCCAAGATCAATAGATTTTGACCGTTTTGGAAATATTTTTGTTGTTGACGATGGTAATAGTCGCATACAAAAATTTACATTGATAACTAGCTCTAACTCTTGTAGTAAGTTCATTAAGAAACATAATCATTCAAATATAATTTTTAAATATCTTTTTTAGATTCAACGTCAGTATTAAACATCACCATTAGCATTAGTAATTATATAGTGACAAATTCATCAAATTTAACAATCGTTAATACATTAAACAGTATATTTTTAAATCGATGTTGAATAGTCTACACGGATTCTATTTTAGATGTGTCCTACAACGAACCTAAATTAGATCCATTAGCTGTTTGGAATCCTAATGGAATCACATTTGCGGATAGCACCATTGTTGGTCAGACCCCTGTCGGTATTTTTATCAATAGAAATAATAATATTTATTTGGCTGGTCGAAAGAACTCTGAAATTTTAATCTGGAAAAATGACGATATTAGTCCAACAACCACTATCTACACTAGCTCTTTTCAACAAGAGGCTATTTTTGTAACTATCAATGATGAAATATTAACCAGTACTCGATTATCACCATACGAAATTAATAAATGGAATTCACAAACAAATTCGAATGATATTATTACTTATGCTGATAGTAATTGCTACGGTTTATTTGTTGATAGCAACAATAATTTATACTTTTCTGTTCGTGATCGACATAAAGTTATGAAAAAATCGTTATACGACAGTTCAAATATTTTGACAATGATTGCTGGCACGGGTTGTAATGGAGCTGCTGCGAATCTGCTCAATAAACCTCAAGGATTATTTGTCGATGTTAATTCTGATTTATATGTAGCTGATTCTGGAAATAATCGTATTCAACTGTTTCGATTAGGAATCTCAGATGCCATCACCGTGGCAGGAAGTGGATCGATCAATGTAACAATTGCATTAAAGAATCCAGTTTCAGTCGTGCTTGATCGAGACAAATATGTATTTATTGTAGAATTCGGGAATCATCGTGTTATTGGTTCAGGACCCTATGGTTTTCGGTGTATAGTTGGATGTACTGGTCTAAACAATTCAATGTCAAATACGTTAGATAGACCAACAACTATGGCTTTTGATAGCTATGGAAATATATATGTTGTGGATGAATACAATAATCGTATTCAAAAGTTTCTTCGTTTAAACCAAACTCAAACTCTATTGCTTAATCAACCGAAATTATGTCCAAATGCAACTTGGAATCCGAATGCAACAACTATAGCAAATATAAGCATACTGGGTAGTGAACCTCGTGCTTTATTTGTGGACACCAACAATAATATCTATGCAGTTAGTCGAGAGACTGGCCAAATTTATATGTGGCTAAATGACAGTATTAACAAGCCACATGTAGCTCTGTATGGCAATGTAACACGTTCGAGATCTGTCTTCGTCAGCATGAACGGTGATATCTATGTTGATGACGGTGAAAAAAACCATCAAGTATTAAAATTTACATTGAATTCAAACAAGAGTATACTTGTCATGTCCGTTTCATCTCAATGTCAGGGACTTTTTATTGACGTGACAAATACATTATATTGCTCAGTCGATGATGTGCATCAAGTATTCAAGAAATGGTTGAGTGATAATATAACAACATCAGCAAGTATTGCTGGGACTGGTGTTGCTGGTTCTGCTGCCGATATGCTTAATAGACCTAATGGAATATTTGTGGATACAAATTTTGATCTATACGTAGCTGATTACAGTAATCATCGAATACAAAAATTTCAATCAGGACAATCTTATGCGATAACAGTTGCAGGGAACACATCAATAACTACCACAATAGAATTGAATTATCCAGTTGGTGTTGTACTTGATGGTAATAAATATCTTTTCATCACAGATTATGGCAATCATCGTATAGTTGGTTCAGGACCCTATGGTTTTCGATGTATTGCTGGGTGTTCTGGTTCATCCGGTTCAACAGCTGACAAATTCAATAAAACAAGAAATCTTGCGTTTGACACTTTTGGTAATCTGTATGTAACCGATCAATCCAACAATAGAATCCAAAAGGTCTATCTCATTCAAACATCATGTGGTAAATTAACAAGATAAGCGTTCATCGAGACTATATTATTTTCATTTAGATGAGACTATCACTACAACAAACACTGCAATATCAAGTACTGATTCTACTCGAAATTTTGTCGATCTTTTAGTCAATTATTCAACATTTGTTCCGCCAGTTTGTTCTCATGACAACATGATTGGTATAGATTGCAATATTACAGCAGGTCCATGTGAATTACTCAATCCTTGTCAAAATCAAGGCACATGTGCCAATTCTACAGACAATAATTTGGGATATAAATGTCAATGTCTACAAGGTTTCGATGGTGATAACTGTCAATACGATCGTCGACCTTGTAAATCAACGACATGTTGGAATAATGGAACATGTAATGAAACATCGAATGCCACATTCGAATGTCTTTGTCAAACAGGATGGACAGGTCTTCATTGCGAATTAATGGTGAATTATTGTGAAAATATTATCTGTGAAAATAATGGTATATGTCGATCATTGTTTATGAATTATACATGCGAATGTCTTGGCGAAAGTTATTCAGGTCGACATTGTGAAATCACTTCAACAAAAACAGTTCTTTTTCAAACAGTTTCAAAATCATTTGCTTATGTAGCTATTATTTTTTTAGTTGCTATGGTTATATTCATTATTATTATGGACATTCTTAAATATGGTTTTGGTATTGATCCAGTTAAACACGAACGTGAACGACTTCGACGAGAAAAAGCAAACAAACGAGCACGACGCCGACCTGTGATACAAAGATTTACTTATGTCCATGAACGACATCCAACAACTGCATAAGACATTTCATCGTCATGTTTGCTTTTTTGTACCTGAAGAACTTTTTTTTTCATAAAATAAAATGAAAGAACGAAGGAAAGAAAGGCGTCGTTTTCGATGCTATTAATGTACTTCCGTTTTTTTTTGTTTACAATGATCTATAGTACTGAGAGAATAGCTATTTAAAAGAATATTCAATAGTTTTTTTTTCATTCTACTGATATGGCATCGTGTTCGCAAGTATTAACAATAATTACAATATGTCTACTTACAGTTAATTGGGTCTTATACGTTGTTTCGAATGCTTTACCAACATGGTATATAAAAATATGTTCTTTTGATCTATCAATGAATATATTATATTCTTTCTGTTGATTCTAGGGGAAAAGGTTCTTATGCCGACGTGGACACGTCCTCTTTTTCTGTTATCATAAAATCTGCAACATATGGTCTTTGGAAATACTGTGTATCTGATACTTGCGCAACTTATCAAGATGGTTGTACTGTATTGCGGGGTGGTTGCTCGAAAATGTTAACTACACGAGCTTTTATCACCATGGTTTGCATTGTTATACCATTCGTAATTGGATGTTTCCTCTATGTTATTATTAAAAAAACAATTCGAATCAGGAATTCTTGTAATTGGTAAAATAGTAACCTGGTTGAGCTTTTCAATCGGTCTTATAGGAATGGCAGTGGGCATTAATTATTTTAATACACAGAATCCTTGGTATATGGGAGTAGCTTCTATCATCAGTACTGTTGCCGTCTCTTTGAATTTAGTAGCTGCCTGTTTCTCTTTCTTTATTGGAGTGAAAATAAGTTGTTAAATCGCTATTGCCTCGTATTTTTTCAAATTGACTCAATCTTCTCAGAATCTTATTTGTAGTTTTTAAAATGAAATAAACATTTCTAGTGTGAATTAAAAGCAAAACAAATGATATCTGTCTTTTTCCTTATGTTGAAAATGTTCCAGTGTTTGTATTGAACACAATTGTTTTGTTATAAGCTACTGCATTGGCCTGATTGTAAGAGTAACTGATAGCTGGTCCAGTTCCTGATTCTAGAATAGCATTATTCTGATTATTTTCCCCCGTATAAAGTAAAAAAAAATAAAATTTACTTTGAACTCCAATCGTTGCTGATAAACCAGCATCAAAGATTTCGAAATATAAACATTTAACAATATTTGGTTGATATTCAAAGAAAATCATTTGAAAATGATAATATTTTACAGCGGAACTATAATGACTGGTATAGAATTCGAAAGTTGTTATTCGATTCGGTGCAGACCCACTAGTTGCATAATAAATTGTTTGACTAGTATTAGCACGAATCATTAAATCATCCCAAAAACAAAATACAGTTGGACCTGCAAACCTCGAACTTGAAAGGTTCGTATTTGAATATGCATTTGAACAAGCTCCTAAGCACAAAACCTATAAAAGAAAAGTACATGAATTTGTATTGAAATTGATTAATAAATTTACTCCATTAGTTGATACAGTGATATTTGTGCTGGTATAATTATAAAGTGTAAGAGGAATACTAAGATTAACTGTTGTGGTTGAATCATCTATATTGAGGGTAAGAGAACTCCATGCAGTAACAGCAATAGCTCCAGATAGTTGTACGGCTGGTCTATCACTGCATAAACCAGCTGAACAACCTGTATAATTCGATGGACATATATAACCAATTGATCCACAATTATTAATATCTATTCGAATATTAACACAGGATCCTGATGCAGATCGATTATATCCCGTTGGACAAATGACTAATATGAAATATAAATTTCTATTTACGTATATTTATATAGCAATAATATACCTGTTGTAGTTGATGTTGAACTGGAAGTAGTTGTAGTTGATGTTGATATTGTTATTATATTAGTTCGGTTAAACAAGGTAATGAGTACGATTGCCGAGATTGCCGCCAAAAGAAGAAGAGCACCAAGTGACATACAGCATAAATAAATCTTTCGAAATTGAGAACATTTATTTTTCACAGTACTATTCGATATTTTTTGAGTTTCATTTACACAGGAATTCTAAAAAGAAATCGACAACAAATATTTCTCATTTTCAACCAAATGAGCTTTACATTTAGATTAGAGGAATTGTACGAGTTCATTTCATTTTTTTTATTTGACTTTTTCAATGTATTTTGATATTGATTACTTGTTGAAGTTGAAGTGCTCGGTGTCTACAAACATATTCAGATGACATATTGCTCATGAATTAACTTACTGATGTATTCAGTATTTGTCGAAATTCTTGTCGAGAAACATTCTTAACCTTAATACGTGACTTAACCTTTAAAGAACACCGTGGAATATTGTTTAGAGTTGCCATTGTAAATTTAAAATGAAATAGAGACTTGGATTATTGACTGACTTTTATATGATCGACATATATTATTACGGTTTCTTTAGCTTACATATATTAATTAGTGGCGAGCCGAAGTCTAATTTTTTGATATAGCAAAAGATCGAAAAAAATCTATGTGAAAACGATAAACAATTTTAGGTTTCTGTTTTGGGTGTGTTTTCTAGTGTGTCTATTTAACTTTAATATTCTACTGTTTCTATGTTTATTTAGACTGCACATAAATCTTATATAAATAAAACAAAAATAACCCTACAAATGTAATTGAACATTCAAGTTCATTATCTTCATTGCTGGGCATATAGAATGATGTGACTCTAGCTCTCTCAGGATTTTGCAAATCAACAGAATTTCTATTCAGACATTGAAGAAACAAAAATAAAAGAAGCTATAGATTTTATAAAGTAACCTATTTTTCTACAGTGTATTGTTGACGATGAAGTGACGTCAATGCTTTCACCATTGTTGTTTTCATAAGAATGGATTCACGGCACGGCAAAAATAATGAATTGTCATTTCTATCTGAAGCATTATGTCTACCGAATTTATAAAATATAGTGCCCCGTCACTTGATATGACTTCGAAACTACGCAAGAGTTACAAAATTTCAACAAAGCATCTGATTTAGTTTTTTTTTGCCACGATAAAAATTATCTTGACTATTAAACGATGGCGCACACGCGTAATGTGTATGTGTCCAGATGTTACAAGTACCACGCATATATATATACACGCGCCTATTATCAATTAATCGTGCATCTGCAACAAGCCAAATTTTCTTTGATTTTTTAAAATCAATTCAATTTATATGAAAGTGAATAAAATAAACATAATATTGCGAATAATGTTCGTTTTCTTTTTGTCATTTATAGATTTTAAATAATGCCTCATTCGCAAACATCACTATTAAGCATATGTCTCATTCTCATTCTCTATCTGTTACAAGGTCTTAGCCTTGGAATTATAACTAGTATGCCCATATTTTTAAGTACTCATGGTGCGACATGGAAAGATCAAACAACATTTAATTTCGTTTATTATCCATTTTCATTTAAACTTTTGTGGGCACCATTAATCGATGCTATTTATAGTGTTCGTTTTGGCAGACGTAAATCATGGCTTATGCCTATTCAATTAAGTTTAGCTGCAATTTTTATATTACTATCATTTTATGTTGAATCATTTATCAATACCGGTCGTATTGTTTTACTTAGTATGATTTTTTTTGTTGCTATTTTTCTCGTTGCAAGTCAAGATATTTGTGTCGATGGTTTAGCTATAACTTTATTTACTTCGACAAATCCTCAATGGGCATCAACGGCACAACAATTAGGTCAACCAATAGGTCGTTTACTTGGTTTTTCATTTCTTCTCATATTCGAATCGGCGAATTTTACTAACAAATATATTCGTACACCTCTGTCATTACCTCATCAAACATCAGGTCTATTCTCATTCGAACAATTCATACGTTGGACAGGTGTAGCTTGTTTTATTGTTACAATATCCATTGCCATATTTTTTCATGAGAAAAAAGAAAGTGAAGATATAACCAAACTTTCATTAGGTGAAACTTACATTTCAATGTGGAAACTATTGAAAAAAACTTGTATTCGACAATTGATTTTAATTTCACTTCTTTCACCAATTGGATTAGTCGCGATTCAATTTATGACACGTGTCACATTGATAACGTAACTAAAGATTCAATTAGTAAACAATGCAATGCTTATTTTCATTTCAGTGAAGGCGTATCGCAAGCTAATTTAGCTCTCGTTAATATTCCCGTCACTCTTGTTTCACTTATTGCACCGTTATTAATCCGACATACAGAAACGCCTTTGCTATGGGTCATTCGATCGTATATATTGTGTTTGCTGACGTCAATACCCATTGCTGTCTATGTTTATTACACTTCTCAGATGATCAGGTCAAATTATTATTATCCATTGTTAATTGTAGTGCTTATTTGTAGCGAATTTGCGGTTGCTTTACGAACGGCAGCTCAAGTTGGTTTCTATGCATCGATTAGTGAGCCACGTATTGGTGGTACTTACATGACATTTCTTGTGACGATTGGTAATTTAGGTGGTGCATTAAATTCATCGATCATTCTCTATCTTGCAAGCTGGTTACCGAAAAATTATGCGTATATCATTGCAGTAATTATATGTATTGTTCTTGGAAGTTTATGGCTTATATTGTCGTTAAGAATGATAAAACGTTTACAAAATCTTCCGATTCAAAAATGGTACTTAATAACGGAGAAGAATGTCACAGAACAAGAACATGAAATGTCCCTAATTACCAGCAGGGAGAATAACTAAAATGTTTTTTTGTGTATCTTTTAAAAAAAAATTAATTTCCTTTACTGAAAATACCTTTATGATTTGATTCATTTGACATTCTATTTTGTTGACGTAGTATATTAATTTTCTAATTATGTTTTAAAATGTAAATAGGTTAGTCTTGACAAAATATCAGATTATACTCTTTTTTTCTTGACACATATCAAAAGATAATCCGGATATACGTATACGTATATAAGGTTATGAAAATATTAATTTTTGACAGCACAGATGTCTTTATCAGATGTTCTTACTTCAGTTTCAAGATGGTTGACTATTAGTGTCAGTATAGTTTTTATTGCATTTGGTCTTTTTGGAGCAGCAGCTAATCTAATTATATTTTCACGTTCAAGATTTTTTAAAACATCAATCGCTCAATATATTCTCGCTCAATCATCAGTTGATGTTATCAATCTTGGTTTTGGTCTTATGTTACAAATGTTAATGAATGGTTTTCAAATACCTGTGCTTTCATTTCATGCAATTGGATGTGGAATACGCAATTTTACTTTACTTTGTTGTTCTCGATCTTCATTGTATTTCAAATGTTTGGCAGCTTTCGATCGATGGGCATCGACATCACGACAAGCCTCATCTCGTCTATGGAGCACACCCAAACGAGCTCGTATTCTTATTGTAATCAATATTATATTTTGGGCTCTACATAGTATTCCAAATTTTATTCTAAATGATATCGTTCTATCCAGAGGTGCATGGCAATGTATCGTCACATCAAAAACGCTTACTAATTATACAACATATTTTGCTACACCTGTTCTTATTCTACTTGTACCATTAGTATGGTTGGCTGTATTTGGTACAGGTAGTTATTTAAATATTAAAAATCTACGAGTTCTTCGTCGATCAGAACGATTAGAACAACAGCTTACACGTATGAATATAATTGAAGTACTGGTAACAGTAATTGCATTTCTTCCTTATGTCACTCAATTTATATATTCGACGATTACAACTGGTTGGGAAAAATCTGCTGTTTGGGCTGCAGCTGACAGTGTCGTTGTACAAATTGGTCGTATGTGTTATTATTTTAGTAATGTACCTGCATTTTATATTTATTTATGTATGTCAAAAGATGTTCGATTAACTTTCAAATTGCTTATATGCAAATTAAATAAAGGCTATCGAGCAAGTCAAGTAATGCCATTGACAAGTGGATCAATTGGACCTACCACTAACCGAATGGTACAATAAAAGAAAAACATTTTTTTCTTCATTTTTATGTTGTTAAAAGTCCTTTCAAATAAATGTACCAAGAAGAATGAGAATGAAAATATAGGTGCGTACATTCATAACACGTATAATTTAATCCGAAAAAATTAGAGAAATTTAATACTAAATACTGGTCGTATGCAAATATTTTTCTCGGAAACTTCTAAATAGTGTTTTGCTATTTGAGGCGACAAAGTAAAAGATCTTATGTACGCGAACGTTGTTACATCATTCATAGTTTATTTTTATATTTAAGATAGAATAAAATCAAACAAACAGTTGTAGAAAGCGAATAAATTCCTAAGATCGGAGCAGCGGTGTTATTCAATGTAAATAGAGTACTCCATGATGAATTGGATACCTGTTCATTACTAGCATCCTTGTGCTTCGTTCCAGTAGAATCAGTCCACAAGTATCCCATTTTTGTTACTCTAAGAGTATAATCTGCTGCTACAATCACACTTTCATTTGATGCCTTTGGAAATCCGCCGCATATTAATTTTTGTGTACCATCTTTATCTTCGTAATAAATTGTTATATAAACAGTAGTTCGATTAAACCAATTGGCACCAAATATACCGATCATCGGTTTGAAACCTAAATATCGTCCAGGATTAATTTTTGTTAAACCTGATTCAACCAGTTGACCAGACGTACTATTATCTAAATTTGCTTGTACACCTATAGCATTAAAACCAAAAGTAAGTGCATGTTTTCGATCGGTGTCACACTTTGCCCAAATTGGACGATCGCAAGCATTTGCTATATGTGTTGTGGGAAAAGCGCCCATTATTAATG
>ERZ778029.2651-NODE-2651-length-11938-cov-4.314146_pt1 | contig 11938 bp, 6 predicted proteins | sample MGYA00375759_ERZ778029 | MGnify/ENA primary metagenome ERZ778029 (study PRJEB29350, sample SAMN05389819) | bioreactor metagenome | isolation source: Ammonium sulfate bioreactor | place: South Africa: University of Cape Town | collected 2014-04-04 ...
GTTCACCCTTGCCATGTCCCTGTTCTCGGCCGGGACGCTGATCGCCGCGGTGTCGTTCGCCTTCCCGCTGCTGCTGACCGGACGGATCGTCCAGGCGTGCGGGACGGCGATCATGATGCCGCTGATGATGACCACCGTGATGGAGGTCGTGCCGGCCAACATGCGGGGACGGGTGATGGGCACCATCAGCCTGGTGATCGCCTGCGCACCGGCCGTCGGGCCGACGCTGTCAGGCCTGATCCTGCAGTTCTTCGCCTGGCGGTTCGTGTTCGTGATGGTGCTGCCGATCGCGCTGGTCATCCTCGCGCTCGGCCTACGGCTCGTCCCCAACGTCGACACCGGACGGGACGCGAAACTCGATGTGGTCAGCCTGCCGCTGGCCGCGCTCGGCTTCGGCGGGCTGGTGTACGGGCTGAGCCTGGTCGGCAACGCCGAGGCCCCGGCGTGGGCGCTGCCAACCGTGCTCGCCGTCGGCGCGGTGGCACTGCTCGGCTTCGGGCTGCGCCAGCTGGTGCTACAGCGCACCGACGACGCGCTGCTCGACCTGCGTACCTTCGCCGTCCCCGAGTTCAGCCTCGCGGTCGTGGTGATGGCGCTGGTGATGCTGGTGCTGTTCGGCTCGATCATCGCCACGCCCCTGGTCCTGCAGCAGGTGCTCCACCAGCGGCCGCTGGAGGTCGGGCTGCTGCTGCTGCCCGGCGGGCTGCTGATGGGGCTGCTCGGCCCGGTGGTCGGCCGGCTGTACGACCGCGTCGGACCTCGCTGGCTGGTCGTGCCCGGTGGTGTCACCGTCGCGGTGGCGTTCGCCATCTTCGCGACGATCTCGCCGACCACACCCTGGTGGCACCTGCTCGTGGCCAACCTCGTGATGAGCGCCGGGCTGGCGTTCATGTTCACCCCGCTGTTCACGGTCGCACTCGGGTCGCTGCCACATCACCTGATCAGCTACGGCTCGGCCGTGGTCGGCACCGTCCAGCAGGTCGCCGGGGCTGCGGGGACGGCGCTGTTCGTGACCATCATGTCCACGGTCGCGGCGCAAGCCGGCGGGACGGCAGAGGCGGCGCTCGCGTCCGGCGCCCGGACGGCGTTCCTCACCGTGGGTTGCGTCTGGCTGCTGGCCATCGTCGGCGGGTTCTTCCTCCGCCGTCCGGCCGAGGACGCCGGAGTGTCGCTCGCCCACTGACCGCAGCAGCCAACTGTCTTCCCCAGCCCCGTACGCCCACTCCCACCGTCCCTGTGCTCCGTCCCTGTCCACCTCGACCCCGCGCCGCGGCCTCGCCGAACCGCGACCCCTTGTCTGCGGGGGGTGGGGCGGCGGCGGGCCGACCTGAACTGGGAGGATGGACGCGATGAGGATCGTGATCGCACCGGACTCCTTCAAGGAGTCGATGACCGCGGCAACGGCGGCGGCCGCGATCGAGCGTGGCGTGCGGCACGCGTTGCCGTACGCGGAGTGCGACGTCCTGCCGATCGCGGACGGTGGTGAAGGCACGCTGGACGCCCTCGCCCTGGCCTTGAAGGCCGAGCGGCGAGAGGTCGCCACCGTCGATGCGCTCGGACGCCCGGTGCGTGCTGAGTTCGCCCTCGCCGCGGACGGTCTGGCCGTCGTCGAGGTGGCCCAGGCCGTCGGGCTCGAACTGCTTGCCGGGCGGCGGGACGTGATGCACGCCACCACCACGGGAGTCGCGGCGCTCGTCCTCGCGGCCCTGGACGCCGGCGCGACCCGGATCATCGTTGGACTGGGCGGGACAGCCACGTGCGACGGGGGAGCGGGTCTCCTCGCCGGCCTCGGCGTCCGGTTGCTCGACGCGAGCGGCCAGGGGCTCCGTCCCGACCCGGACGGACTCGCCGACCTCAGCTCGGTGGACGCGTCGGAGCTCGACCGCCGCATCGGCTTCATGGCTGCTGCCGGGATCACGCTGGCCTGCGACGTGACCAACCCGCTCCTGGGGCCGGACGGCGCCGCGGCCGTGTTCGGACCGCAGAAGGGCGCCACGTCTGAGCAGGTCCCGGTGCTCGAGGAGACCCTCTCGCGGTTGGCAGATGCGCTGGTCAGGGCAGGGTTCCCCGATGTCAGTGAGCGTGCAGGCGCCGGCGCGGCGGGCGGGCTCGGCGCGGCGTTCCTCGCGCTCGGCGCCGAACTGCGTCCGGGCTTCGCGGTGGTCGCGGAGGCCATCGGCCTGGAACAGGCGATCGCCTCGGCGGACCTGGTGATCACCGGTGAAGGCTCGCTCGATGCGCAGACCGGCTCCGGCAAGGCCCCGGCGGGGGTGGCCGCGCTGGCTGTCCGGTACGGCGTCCCGGTGCTGGCGTTCGCTGGCCGCGTCCCCGATCCGGAAGCCACGCTGAAGCTCGGCTTCGAGGCCGTCTTTCCGATCGCTGACCGCGTCCCGTTGGCCGAAGCGCTGGCCAACGGCCCGGCACTCCTGGAGGCTGAGGTTGCTGCTCAACTGGCGTCCGGCCAGGCCACGCCTGCGTGAACCGAGGTACCTGTCCCCGGTGGTTCACCGATGGTTCACCGCGCCTGCGTGACCCGAGGTACCTGTCCCCGGTGGTTCACCGATGGTTCACCGCGCCCGCGTGAACCGAAGTACCTGTCCCCGATGGTTCAGGCGGTGTGAACCGAGGTACCTGTCCCCGATGGTTCACGGCTGGACGAGCTGTCGACCGCTGAGGGACGGGCCCGCGACTCAGCTGAGTGTGCCGATCTTGAACTCGGCCAATTGGCCGGTCGCCTGGCCGTCGCCACTGTGCTGGGCGTTGAAGGCGCTGGTCCCGTCGGTGCCGCACAGCGGGAGGATGTGGTCGGCGCCGCCCGGATGCTGGTTGATCCACGTGGTCAGGTCGTAGACCGAACCGCCGATGGCCGCCCAGCAGTCGGTCGCGCTGTTGTGCTTCGCGACCTCGGCCATGGTGAACGTGGAACTCGTCGTGGCCGATGCCGTGCCGGACGGTGTCGCGGACGGGCTGACAACCGTGGCCGGCGTCGTGACCGGAGCCGCCGGAGTCGAGGTGACCGTCGCGGGCGGCACGGGCGTCGCCACCCGTCCGCCCCACACTGCCTGGGCGCCGCTGTCGCCCACCACGACCGCGACGGCGACGGTCGCGAGCGCCAGCACCACGGTGACCAGTCCGGTGACGACCGTCCCCCTGGAACGCTTGCGGTCGGCGCGCCGGTCGGCCTTGTGCAGCAGCAGCCAGGCCAGCGCGAGCACGAGCAGTCCGGCCGAGACGAACGGGAGCACCGTCCCCCACGTCGCATGGGTCTCCGGACGTCCGATCTGGGCGGCGAGGTCCTCCCCGGACTGGCGGGCGACGAACGCGGCCCCCGTCCCCACGGCCAGCACCAACAAGGTCAGCCACCCGTACTTGTCAGCCCAACCGCGGACGAGCACGAGCAGGATCAGGCCGAGCGCGGCCACCGGCACGAGCACGACCACAAAGTGCACGACGAGCGGATGCAGGGGCAGGCCACCGAGGTACTGGCTGAAGTCCATGCGAGAAAAGGTAGCGGCAGCCGCCCCGCTTTGGCTTGGTGCAGGCTGTGAGAGTATTTGAACTGACCGGTCAGATCAACTATCCTGACCAAGGAGGACAACCAATGACCAGTCAGATCAGCACCCCAGCCGACACCATCGAGAGCGCAACCACGGTCGAGCCGGCCGTGCGTGCACGACAGCTCCAGCTGGACGGACGCCGCGGCCGGATCTTCGGCCCGGTGGACCTGACCATCCCGGCGGGCAGCCTGAACCTGGTCACCGGACCGGCGGGATCCGGGAAGACCTCGCTGCTGCTGACCCTGGTGGGCCGGATGCGGCCGAACCGCGGCAGCGACCTCGAAGTGCTCGGACGCCGGCTGCCCGCTCATGCGCAGAGCGTCCAGCGGCGCAGCTCGGCGGTCGGCATCCACGGCCTCGACGACCTGGACGAGGAGGTCACCGTCGCGGCGACGGTCCGCGAGCGGCAGGCGTGGCTGGCTCCTTGGTACGAGATCGTCCGCACCCGCGACGACGCCGGCGTGGCCGCGGTCTGCGAGCCCGTGTTCGGCGACAGCCCGGCCCCCCGGGCGAGACAACTCGTCCACGAGCTCGACGAGGCCGACAACCTGATGCTGCGGATCGCGCTGGCGATGCTGGTGCGTCCGCAGCTGCTGGTGGTGGACGACATCGACTCCCTCCACGACACGGACGGCCGTCGTCGCGTCTGGGAGGCGCTCCACGGGCTGGCGGACGCCGGCACGACGGTCATCGTCGCCGCGACCAGCGCCGGCGAGCTCTCCCGCCTCGGCTGGGCCGTTCTGCCGAACCATTTCCCCTTGTCAACCCATTGAACCTCGGCTAAGCCGAGATCGGGGACGGTAAGCGATTCTGGTTCGCTCGCCCCTTTGTATCGAAACGAGAGATTGAGACATGTTCGCCTGGACTTCACACGGCACTGAGCTGAAGCGCTTCTTCCGCCAGCCGATCACCCGCGCGGCGATCGCGGTGATGCTGCTGATCCCGCTGCTGTACGGCGCGATGTACGTGTGGGCCTTCTGGGACCCCACCGCCAACCTCAACAACCTGCCGGTCGCGCTGGTGAACGCCGACGTCGCCGCGAAGGACGACGACGGCACCGTCCAGCACTACGGCCAGGACCTTGTCGACGAACTGGTGAAGAACGACGACATCAAGTGGGTACAGACCGACGAGGCCGCCGCGAAGTCCGGCATGGACGCCGGCACGTACTACTTCACAGTGAAGATTCCGCCTGAGTTCAGTAGCCGGATCAACTCTTTCTCAGGGGATGCGCCTCGCGCCGCGCAACTGGACGTCACCTACGACGACTCGAACTCCTTCCTCGCGTCCACTCTCGGCAAGAGCGCGATGCTGGAGGTGCAGAAGGCCCTGCGCGAGAAGATCAGCACCGAAGCCGTCGACACCCTCCTCGTCGGCGTCGGGGACGCCCGGGACGGCTTCGCGACCGCCTCGGACGGCGCCTTCACCCTCGCCGACGGCCTGACCGACGCCGCGGACGGGGCCGACCGGCTCAACGTCGGGGCCCGGGACCTGGCCGCCGGCGCGGCGAAGCTGGCCGGCGGCACCGGTGATCTCGCCACCGGCGGCCGGACGCTGCGCGAATCGCTGGCCGACTACGTCACCGGCGTCGGCACGGCCGCGAAGGGAGCCGAGAAACTGAGCGCCGGAGCAGCCAACCTGACCGCACTGCAGAACGGCCTCGCGCAGGCCGCCGACCCAGCCACGGGCGCCCCCGCGCTCGCGGCCGGCGTACACCAGCTCGCCGGGGGCATCACTACGCTCGCGGACGGCTCCACCAGCTACGCCAACGGCGCGACCGATTTCGCCTTGGGCGCCGGCACCTGGGTGGCCGGCGCGAAGCAGTGGCAAGTAGGCGCCGCCACCGCGACCGCGCCGGACGGCCAGCTGGCCGTCGGCACGAAGAAACTCGCCGCCGGAGCGTCCGGCCTCGCCGACGCCACCGCCTCCGGTTCGGCCCTCGGCCAGGGCGCGGCGTCCGTGGCCAAGGGGACGGACGATCTCGCCGACGGCATCGACGGCATCGACGGGCTGCTCGCCAAGGCCCAGTCCGCCCTCGCCGACGGCGACACCGCTACGGCCGCCGCCTACCTCAACGCCGCCGAGAAGGCCACCAGCTCGGCCCGCACCAGCGCCCGCAGCCTCGCCACCGGAGCCAGCCAGGTGAAGGGCGGCATCGCGCAGGTGCACGCCGGCGCGTCCGACCTCGCGGACGGCGCGACGACGCTGCAGTCGGGCTGGGCCGGCGTCCACGCCGTCCTGGCGTCGGACGGGCAGCTCGGCACCGGCCTGACCCAGCTCGACCTCGCGCGACAGCAGCTCACCGTCGGCGCTGCCGGGCTCACTTCCGGGGCCGCTCGCCTGGCCGACCCGGCGACGCTGGCGCAGGTGGACCAGCTCACTGCCGGTGCCGAGAAGCTGTCGGCCGCGCTCACCACGATGAGTACGGGTGCGTCCGACTCAGCGACCGGCATCCCCGCTCTCCAGTCCGGACTGAAGCAGCTGGTCGCCGGCTTCGATGCCAGCGACCCCGAGCAGGGGCTGGTCAGCGGCGCGAAGGCGCTCCACGCCGGCGCGTCCGACCTCGCGAGCGGGTTGACAAGCGCGAACGCAGGCGCCAGCAAGCTCGGCTCCGGCACCTCACGCATCGCCTCGAGCACTCCCGCGCTGGCGTCCGGCCTCGACGACGCGCAGGCCGGTGCCACCAGGCTCGGCACGAAACTCGCCGACGCGACCACCGGCATCCCCGGCGACAGCGCCACCCAACGTCAGGCCCGCGCCGACGCGATCGCCGTCCCGGTCACCCAGGACGTGGCGCACGTCCACGAAGCCGGTTCCTGGGGCGAGGGGTTCGCCCCGTTCTTCATCTCGCTGGCCCTGTGGGTGGGGGCGCTGATCACGTGGCTGCTGCTGCGTCCGCTGCAGACGCGGGCGCTGATGACCTCGGTGAACGGCTTCCGGATGGCCTGGGGCTCGCTGAACTCCGCGCTGCTGCTGTCGCTGGGCCAGGTGACGATCATGCTCACCGTGATGCACGTCGCGATCGGGCTGGATCCGAAGAACATGCTGGCCACCTTCGCGTTCACGATGCTGGCGGCGGCGGCGTTCTTCGCGCTGCAGCAGTTCTTCCAGGTCGCGTTCGGCTCGGCGGTCGGCAAGGTGGTCGTGATCGTCCTGCTGATGGTGCAGCTGGCCTCGTCCGGCGGCACGTACCCGATCCAGACGACGCCGGCGTTCCTGCAGGCGCGCAACCCGTACCTGCCGATGACGTATGTGGTCGAGGGGCTCCGCGAGGCGATCACCGGGGGCATCGAGACGCGCTTCTGGATCGCGGCCGGCATCCTGCTTGCTATCTTCGTGGTGTCGCTGGCGGCGTCCTCGATCGCCGCGGCGCGCAAGCGGGTCTGGACGATGTCGCGGCTGCACCCGGCCCTGAGTATCTAGGGGAGCAGATGAGCCAGTCGGTCAAGGTGGACGGACGGGTGGCGCGCCGGACGGGCACCCGGGAGCTGATCATGGACGCCGCCGCCGAACTGTTCGCCGCCCGCGGGGTCACGTCCACGTCGATCGACGAGATCGCCGAGCGGGCGGGCATCGCCAAGGGCTCGGTGTTCTACAACTTCGAGTCGAAGTCGGGACTCGTCGAGGCGATCATGGCCCGCAGCAGCGAGCTGTTCACGGCGGCGCTGGCCGAGGCGACGGACGGACGCACCGGCCGCGACCGGCGGGACGCCGTCGTCCGCGCGCTGCTGACACTGGTGCGCGACCACACCGCCGCCGCCCGGATGATGGTCAGCGAGTTGTTCCGTGTGGACCGCTCCTGGCGGGAGTCCATCGAGACCTGGCGGGCAACCGCGCTGGCGCCGCTCGTGCCGGACGGCGACGCGACCGGTGCCGACCGCGACGTGGCGTCCCTGCAGGCGGCCGCCGTCGTCGGAGCCACCCTCACCGCCGGTCTGGACTGGCTGGTCTTCCACCCCGACCGCAGCCTGGACGAGGTGTGCGCCGCCGTCCTCGGCGTCCTCGGCAGGGACTGACGGCCCCGGCGCGTGAACCGAAGTACCTGTCCCCGACGGTTCAGGCCGCGGTTCGCATCCGGGTGAACCGTCGGGGACAGGTACTTCGGTTCACCACTCGCCCTTGATGACCTCCAGGTACTGGGCGCGCTCGTAGACGGCCGGGCTGCCGTTCGGGCCGAGGCTCATCCGGCCGCGCGCCTCGCTGATCGAGTCGAGGCCCTGCTGCTGGAGCCAGGCCGAGGTGCCCTCCAGCATCTCGGTCACCGCGCGCGCACCCCGCTGCATCACCGCCGACGTGGTGCACGCCACGTCCGCGCCGACCAGGACGGCCTTGATCACCTCGTCGGCCGAGTGCACGCCGGACGTGCAGGCCAGCGAGACCGACGGCGGCAGCTGCGACCGCAGGATGCCGACCCAGCGCAGCGCGACGCGCTGGTCGGCCGGCGTGGACAGGTCGAGCGCCGATACCAGGCGCTGGGTCTTCAGGTCGATGTCGGCGGCGTAGAAGCGGTTGAACAGCACCAGGCCGTCCGCGCCGGCGTCCACGGCCTGGGCGGCGAACGACGAGATCGCCGAGTAGTAGCTGGACAGCTTCACCGCGATCGGCACGTCGACGGCGATCCTCACCGCCTCAATGGCCGCGAGGTGCTCCATCTCCTGCTGGGCGGACGACAGCCCGAGGTTGGCGGTGATCGTGTACAGGTTCAGCTCGAGGGCGTCCGCGCCGGCGTCAACGAGGCGGCCCGCATACTCCTGCCACGTGCCGGGACGGGTGGCGTTCAGGCTGGCGATCACCGGGATCTTCAGCTGCTCCTTGGCCACACGGGCGAGTTCGACGCGCTGCTCGGCCCGCTCCGGCTGCGCCCGCACGTCCTCCTCGAACAGGGACGGCAGCACGACCGCGGCCGCTCCGGCGGCTTCGAGTTGCAGCATCGTCGGCAGCTTTCGGGTCAGCGGCGACGCCGAGGCGATCACCGGCCCGGCCAGGTCCAGACCGAGATACGTGGTCGACAGATCCGGCTTGCCCATCAGCTGTTCCTCCTAGCGAACTGCACCGTCCATGGCTTAGCTGCAATCGTGCCAGTTCAGGACGCGCTCCGGTGCACGATGTACGTGAAATGCGACCCCCGCCGCGGCTGCGACGCGGGCTGCCGGGCCGGCCGCCACCAGCATTTCGTCTTGTCAGAGGACGCTTCCCGGGCGCCACTTCGGCTCGGAGCTCACAGCGGCTGCAGCCCCACCGTCCCGACCAGGCTGGCTCTATACCCCTCACTACTGAATTTTGCGTACTCGGCCTGGGCGCCTTCGATGCGCGCGGGAACGTCCAGCCGCTGGCTTGGCTCGTCGTTGCCGGGCGTGCTCACGAACTTCTGCATCGCCTCCAGCCCATCCAATGCCCGTCCGGCGGCGGCCGCCTGCTTGGCGTCCAGCCTCGCGGTGTACCAGTCGGCGGTGAGGATGTGGTCGCGCTCGAACAGCGCCCGGAACTCCGGCGTCGTCAGCAGCCACCCCTCGGCGGAGGCACCCTTCGCCATGATCTCCAGCAGTGCTCGCAGCGGCGGGATCGCCAGGTCGATCGTGCCGTCGTCGAAGTACGCCTGGGCGACCCGCTGGTGGGTGGCGACGATCGTGTCGACTGAGGTGGCGAAGATGTCGGGATCCTGCAGTTCCGGCTGCAGCATCTCCGGGGTGAACACGGCGTGCGGGTGCAGGAAGATCCGGCCGAAGTACTTGCGCGCGAAGGCCTGGGTCATCCGGTAGCCGAGCCGGCTCGCCAGCACCGTGCGGCCGTCGCGCTCGAAGTCGGCCAGGGGCTCGAGTGCTCCCTCGGCGATCAGGCTGGCCGCGCTGCGCTCGTCGGGGGTCATCCGGCTGAACACCTCGGGCACCAGCATCGAGATGTCGTGGTCGACCCGGACGGTCGGTCCGACATACCCGGCGCAGGAGACCCAGCCGTCGTAGCCGGTGAGCGCGAACGACAGCAGCGCCGCGTTCAGGTCGAGGACGGCGGGCATCGCGTTGAACGGGCCCTTGGTCATCGCACCCTCGGAGCCGGCCCCGGTGGTGGACGGAGACTTGCCGGTCATCGACGAGATGAACTCGGCGAACAGCTCGGGCAATTCCATGTAGTGCAGCGGGTTGTACGAGCACAGGGGCGGCACTGCCCCGTCCGGCGGATTGTTCCGGCGGCCGGCTGCGACCACGTCGACCGGCAGGGGCAGCGGGGCGTCGGCCGGTAGCCGTCGCGCCAGCCGGGACGCCAGATTGGCGACCGCGGTCGCCGCGGCGTTGGTCTGGTCGGGACGCCGCTGCAGGTACCGCGGGTTCTTGCTCGGCGAGCCGTCGACGATTCGCGGGTTCGCCGAGGAGACGAAGTAGTGCGGCGAGGAGTCGGGGGCGGCGTCCGCGAAGTCCGAGACGAGGTCCCGCATCGGCTCGGTGAACTGGCTGAATGCCACCGCATCGTCCCGCATCTCGACTGCATCAGCATGGGTGAGAGGTTGGAAGTTCGACAGGAAGGTTCCCGGAGAGCTGATGTCGCGCTCGGCCTGCTTGTCGTAACCGCGGTGGATGGCGTCGTCGGGACGCTGGAACAGCAGTTGCTCGCAGTTCTCCACGAGCTTGTACGAGCGATCATCCGACAGGCCGAGGAGCCGCCCGCCGACGACGGTGGATGCGGTGATGTCGTCCTCGGTCTGCACCTTCACCGCCGGGGCGAAGTCGTGCCGCAGGCCGAACAGCCGCCAGGACCCGTCCGGGAGGAAGCCGACCCGGAGCATGTTCACCATGATCTTGACCCCGTCGAGGCGCAGGTTGTTGCCCCGGCGGCCGTTGATGATGCCGACGGTGAAGTGGCTGCGCCAGTCGGTGCCCCACTCGGAGCGGTAGAACCGCTTCACGACGAAGACGAGCTCCTTGATGTGCTGGGGGATGGTCTCCAGCCAGGCGTTGTACGCCGCGGTGTAGTCGGTGCTGGACGGGGTGAGCAGCTTGATCACCGAACCGATCGAGCGGTCGTCGGCCAGCAGCGCCCGATGGTCGAGGCGGGACGGGTCGATGAAGCGGTCGGAGAAGTCCCGGCCGAGGATGGCCGCGACGGCGTCCAGGTCGGTGTCGAAGTCGGGGACGTAGGCGTTGCCGAAGATGAACGCGTCCGTGATGGCCTTGGAGATCTCGGACTTGCCGCCGCCGGAGACGGTGGCCGGCTTGTGGCAGCTGGTGGCGACGGCGAGCGTCCCCATCAGGCTCCACTGGGTGGGGTCGGCGGCCTGCTGGGCCATCTTCACCTGGTAGCCGTCGGGGGAGAGATAGACCTTGTCGGCGCGCAGTTTGACCGATCCGGTCGAGCCGTTGGCGTTCGTCCAGCTGACCGTCTGGGTGCGCAGCGAGAAGGTCGAGCCCATCGGCACCAGCACGATGTGCGGCTGCTCGGAATCGGTGGCGTGCCCTTCGGCCTGGAGGTGGAACCGCTCGGGGTTCCGCTCGAGGACGTCGGCGAGGTCGTGGTCGCCGTCCAGCCGCGGGCTGACGGTGTACTCCTGGCCGAGGTTGTAGCTGGGGAAGACGAGGGCGCCGCCGGCGTGCTCCTCCTCGGCGTTCCCGAACAGGTTCGCTGAGTAGGAGATCTGGGTCTTGACCTCCTTCTTGCAGTAGCCGAAGTAGTTGTCGGCGATGACGGTGACGATGACGCCGGAAGCGTCCCGGGCGCACACCTTGAAGGCGTGGCCGCCGTTGTACGGCTCGTCCTCGTCGGTCCAGCACATGCCGTCCCGCTGCTGCCGGGGCGTGGCCTCGCTGACGTGCGGCAGGCCCAGCTCCCGCTTGGTGACCCGGGTCAGGTGCGGGGCGAGGATGACCGCGCCGGTGTGCCCGGTCCAGGTGTGAGGGTTGAGGGACGCGTCGTTCTCGGGCAGGTAGGGGTCGCCGCCGTTGCCGAAGATGCCTTCGACGAAGTCGAGGTTGGCGACCAGCCCGCCGGGGACGATGAACCGGGTCTCCATCCGCTTCTCGGGCACCCAGCCGGGCACCTCGGGGGCGACCAGGGGACGCAGCATCAGCGAGACGAAGCAGGCGGCCGGCTTCTCCGCGTTCGCCGAATAGGGCAGGCGCAGGTCGGACTCCGGCGGCTGGAAGGCCAGTTCGAGGAGCCGGGCGAACACCGGCTTCGGGACGGCGAGCTTGTCGTCGGGGATGGGCAGGCCGCCCTCGGCGATGTGGAAGACGCCGGCTGTGGTGCGGCGGTCGTTGGCCGGGTTGTGCAGGACGCCGTTGGCGAGCCGGTAGCTACTCAGCAGTGGCGAGGTGAATTCGTCGGCGTCGTAGGGGAGGGAGAGTTCGCGGGCCAGTCCGGGTTCGCCGAGGACGAGGGTACGCCGCGGCAGT
>ERZ778029.2653-NODE-2653-length-11931-cov-4.002021_pt1 | contig 11931 bp, 9 predicted proteins | sample MGYA00375759_ERZ778029 | MGnify/ENA primary metagenome ERZ778029 (study PRJEB29350, sample SAMN05389819) | bioreactor metagenome | isolation source: Ammonium sulfate bioreactor | place: South Africa: University of Cape Town | collected 2014-04-04 ...
TTCCCTACACGACGCTCTTCCGATCTTCTTTGTTTATTGATTGATGAATGAATGAATGAATACATGTTTAATTGAATAGAATTCTTGGTTTTAATCGTGTTCCGCCTCTAATCGGACGATTGGTACATATAACTCAAGATATACGTGATCGAGCCACTGAAGATCTTGCAAAAACATTTTTTATTTCACCTGGTAACACTCATTGTGAATATATATACATAAATATATTTAATTCGAATATTTTCATCTAGCTAATAATACGTGCTTCCGTGGTCATTGTTCATATTATTGTGATACATCGCATGCTGTCTGTGGTAAACCGGGTGACCGTTTAGAAGGATCGATTCAAATACTTTTACCACGACCGCCTGAAGTCGAATGGGGGAAAATTACTCATCCATATCGTCGTTCCTATAGTGCTATTCGAAAAGCTAAATGGGAAACGAATGAAAACTATTGTTACGAACGTGTTTTCTTGGATGATGACTTTCATAATCGTTTGTTACTTGATATGATGGATTTGTCTGCATTTGATTTTCTCATTGGTAAATATTTCATGTCGATAGAAAAAAAATCAGTTCGATTTGCGTTGACAAATTATGTAATCGCGTCTTTCTTTCTTTTTCTTCTTCATTTCCTTAATGGACATGAACGCAGAAAAATGATTAATGATTAGAACATATTAGATTCTCGTGAAAGAAATCAGGCAACGCTCACTTCGTACTTCATCATCAATGTCTCCCGAGAGACAAACATCTAGATGTGATTTTAATCGATGAATTTTTTCTTTCTTTTCAGGAAACATGGATCGTCATCATATGATGCGTATTGAAGAATTTGGTGCTAATTCTGCTCTGATTCATTTGGATAATGGTCGAAGTTTTGGCCGATATAATTATGATGATCTATCGATTCTAACACCAATTCGACAATGTTGTTTGTTTCGTTATTCGACATTTGCACGTTTATATCGGGTCTATCGACAAGGCCTTTCAACATTAGTTCAACGTTCATTGGAAAACGGTGAAAAACTACGGCAAATTCTTGTTGATGAACATTTGAGAGCTCTTGATCGTCGATTAGAAATTCTATTCGAGCATTTAGATACATGTATTAAAACGCATACGGTTCGAGGAGTGATGATTGATGATGGGATCGATTGAGTTATGTGTGTGTGATAGATTGCAATCACAACAGTGAATTTTCCTTTTCTTTTTCTTGTTTTTATTTTATTTTCCTGTTAGAAACATTCGCTCTCGTTTTTTTTGTTGTTGTTGTTGTTTTTCTTTTCTATTTATGTGCATCTCGAAATTATTATTATTATTATTATTATATTATTTAAAAAAAAACATGGTCTTAGGAAATCACACATGGTTTTTTATTACGAGGGACTGATGACGGTTGGAGACGATCTATAGCACCGACAAAACGAACAAATTGAGCACGATATAATTCAGTTTCATATTTTTGTTCATAACGTTTTCTCATATCGTTATATTCGATTTGCCAATTAGGTTGAAGACATTGTCTATACAACAAAAGATCGGTTCCACATTGAAAGTCACATAAATCAGCAAGTTCTCGTTGAATTTGATTACTCTGAAACCAACTATTAATATCTTTCTTGGTCCATTCTCTTATTGGTTTGTTTGGCGGTTCGATAGTTCTTGTCGGTTCATCTTTCACTTCATTCGAATCGTTTTCTTCACTCGGTATAGGTACAGACACAGGTGGTTGTTGTTGTTGTTGTAGTGGTGGTGGTTTGGTTTCTTTCGATGGTTCTTCTTTTTTATCACTTGCAATCAGTTTAATTAGTTCTTTTGCTGTTTCATCAAATGATTTCTTTCCAAATCGAATATATTGTGGACCGACTATTCGAACACCTAACCAACCTGTTGCAACAAAATCTTTCTTGGTATAAATTGGAATGAAACGTTTCTTCAATGAATCCTTCGAGTACATCACTTCTTGTCGACAGGATTTACTATCTTGATAATCTTTTGACATAAGAAATAGAATCACATCGGCTTTTTCGATTGCTTCAGCAATTTCTTCCCAAAGATCTTCGCTGTGACAATAGATAAAATCCACCCAAACATGTAAATGATTATCTTTTTGAAGTGCTTCAACAATTTGACGACAAATATCTTTATCAGCATGGCAATAACTAACCATAACATGAATTTGTTGAACTGTTTTTTCTGCTTCCTTTTTCTCACTACTTTCACTTGGTTTTACTGCTGGAGCTAATATTGAATCGGTTTCTCGCCGACAGTGACTTTTCTCGGCCATCGGAGCTATGTCTTCGTCTATCTTTTGAATTGCTGTTGATTTGAATGATCGCATAGGATTTGCTTCTTGAAGATTAAAAAGAATACCATTTGCTGCTTTCGGAATTGTCGACATATGTTTAGGAACGTACTGTGTAACCCAACTGAGTCCATCATTATTCGTCAAACTTTTGATTGTCATCAAAAATTTTGAATTAGATTTTAATTCCTCAGTATACTCAGGATGAAAAGAAATACTCCATAGTAAGTTAACTAAGGCACTTAATGTTAATTGGTCAAGATCATTTGTACTGGCTAGTGCTCCACGAAATTTAAATAATAAATAAATAAAAAATTCTGTTTTAGTTTTCGTTTGTAAACCAACAACAAGTGATTCATTGAGAACATATTTTAATATATCATCATGTACAAAAAGTTTTGTTAAAACAACTAATGGTTCACTAACATGAAAGCCTTCATTTTTATTATTATCAGCTTGTCCTGCGTCAATTATTAATTGAAGTAATCGATCCAAAATATTCTTGATATCTTTCAAATCTTCTCGGTTGTCTTTCGGTTCAATCAGATATGATAAAATCATTGAATAGATAAAACGTAAGTCAGTGTAGAGCTCATTCTGATTTTCTTTATTCGGATCCATTCGTAATTGTTTAAAATATCTAAGAATTGATAAACAATTACCATCATTTAAAGCTACAACACCTTGATCATGTCTTGCTATATTATGTAGAATGTGTAATATCATTTGATGTATTTCAATAGGTAAATATGTCAATGATAACCATTTGAGAAAATATGTGTGACAATTGATTTCGATTAATGTTGGAATTAAAATTGTATTATCTGCTAAATTCCAAATCAGGGTTAATATTTTTGTGACTATATGTTTCGTAAGATATTCTTTAATAGTTTTTTTATTTTCATCCACATAATTCATTAATAAGCTGATAGTTTGTTTTTGATTTAATAAATCATTACTTTTGCATTCGATATACATAGCTGCATATAGAGTGCGAACAAGAACAGTGTCTAAAATCACGCATATATGTGAAAAAATTTCGCGTGGATAGATATTGTGGAGAAAATCTATCATCAAGGGTAATGATAAGAGTTCCCATGACTCATAAAAAACCTTCTGTGCGAATTCAGAATTTTGTTCCAAAGATTGGGCGAGGTCATTTTGAAATTGTCGAGAATTTGCAGTGCAGAATATCTGTTGAAAAGATCCATTTGAAAGAATTTTTAAAGCATTTGTATTCGAAAGTAGATCACGAATGTAAATTTTCGAAATTTCATGCACAAATGGAAAGGTTTTCGTCGGTGGATAACGTTGACAAAGACCACTGAATGTTCTCGTAATTGATTCAATACATTCAATAGTATCCGAATCGATTTCGTCATTATCAATTGATTTTTTCTCAAGAATTTTTCTTAGTTTACTAAGTGAATATGGAAGGTCATTCACCGACGGTGAAATCACTAAACAAAATATGTTAATCTATCCTTTTCTTTATCCATTCAATGTCATTACCTTGAACTTCTTGTTGATACTCCTTTGTTGCTTCTCTCATTTAGGTGTAAACTAAAATCATTTTTTTTGCTTTTATATGTTCTGTCAAATTCTTCCCGTTGCCAAGCAGCAGAAGAAATAGAATTTGCAGATGTCCTCAAAATACTATCACGTTACTTTTCGATGCCAACAAAAGAACAAAGTCAAGTTCGATACACGACAATGATATATGTATATATATTTTGTTTCTCGCAGAATTTATAAAATAAGATGAACACGACACAATTTAAAATATGAATGCAAATCGAGAGAAAGAGATGTTTACATTAAAAGTAGCAGAAAAGAGAAAGGAAACATAACATAACATAACATATACAGATCGAAGAAGAAGAAGAAGAAGAAGAAGAAGAAGAAGAAGAAGAAGACGATGAATGAATGATTGAATTGATTATTGTGTTTCAGTATGCGCTGTTGGTTGTTGAGGTTGATAGTGATTCATCATATTTGGTGGCATGGAATACATCATCGGTGGTTGCTGCAAATTCGGATCGACATAGTAGGCACCGAGAGGTGCTTGTGTTGGAATATAAGGCATGGATGGTTGAGTTTGTGGAGGCATTTGATTGTACAATTGTGGTTGAGGTTGATACATCATTGGTGGTGGTGGTTGTTGTTGTTGTTGTTGTGGCGGCTGCGGCTGTTGCTGTTGTGTTGGCGGTGGTGGAGCAAGTGGCTGTTGTTGAGTTTGTAAACTGGGATGAACTTGATAGTAAGGCTGTGGAGGTACTTGCGGTTGTTGATACATTTGAGTGACAAGTTGAGCCGCATTTGTTTTGGCTTGTGCAGTACGAATACGACCTTCTTCCATCAAACGATGATATAAATCCATAGCTTCACGTAGATTTTTATTTAATTCTTCTAATTGTACATGTTTTCGATCGACTTTTTCGAGTTCATGATCGATTAATGGACCCATTGCATAACACGTATCTTCGAGTGTTAACATTTCATTCGAATCAGGTTCGATTTCACCGGTTGGATCAGCATTTTGTAACATTCCCAGACAACGATCAATTAAATTTTCGTCGATAACTACTTGATCTTTGACAATCTCATTCGAACGTTGTTGTTTTTGGTTAGCATCATTTGTCGAACTTGACGAGTGATTCGGCACATCGATTTGTTGTTGAAGATTTTTCGTAACAAAATTAGCCGGAAATAAACCTTCAACACCATTATTAATACCTTTCCACCAATGTTGATCACTATCATCCGTAATAATTAAAATATCTCCAGCTTTGAATGTGACTTCATTGTCTTCGGCAGCTTCGAAATCATACAAAGCTTTCGCTTTCTTTTCGTTGCCCGATGAGTTCGATGTCGAACTCGATTGTTGCATTGTTGGATAAAGTGAATTGCTCACTGGCTGCTGTTGTTGTTGTTGTTGTTGTTGTTGTTGTTGGGTAGGTCGTGATTGATTTGCTTCTTGCATCGACAAAGCAATGGCTTTGGCAAAATCTTCTTCTTCCTTTTTCGCTAATAGTTCGTCTTGTGTTTTTCTCGTCGCTGTCGAAGGTGCTGATACACTCGACGCAGCACCTGGTCCATCAAGAAAAGCATAGCCTTTTTCGGTTACCAATTTCTTATAGGTAGCACCCAACATCGCATATTGTGCTTTGTCTTTAAATTCTGGATCTTCCATCCATTGTTTAAGCAAAGCTCCTATACGAAGACGTACAGTATTTTCTGTTCGTGCATCGTCAATAACTTCGACAAGTATGTTCATAGTTGCTCGTGAAGTGAAGAGTAAATGAAATTGTTGACCGCAATTTTTAACTGCCGCATCAAAGAGAACTAATGTATTCATTTGTAGCTTCGTTTTACGAGTTTGTTTTAAACGTTTGAGAATTTGATCAAACAAAAGAAGGAAGAACAACGTGAATCTTATTTTTCTTGTCACTTTTCATCATATTTACCAAGTATACGATCCCAATTTTCTTCGGTATTATTTTCGTTTGTTGCTGCATCGAGTGCAACTTGAAAAGCTTTACTTGCCATAATTGTTCACGTTAAATAAAATAAATAATAGTCGACATAGTTTTATATATCTACAAAGAAGACGTATATATACATCGAATGATATGACTCATTGCTTTATCTCGACGAATCACATAGTTTTACTCATTCTATTCTCCTCTTTCTCGTTCGACAGTTCCCGCTCTATTACATAAACAAAATTTCGTTTTTTGTTTACTAATAAATTGTTTCGCTCATGATTATCAGATGATAGCAAAGATTTAGTAGAGGCCATTGTTTTATTTATCTTTTGCCTTCAGATAAGATTTAACTAATGACACATGTATGACAAAAATCATCTAGAAAAAGAAAAGAAGTGGTTATAATTTAAAAGCTATAAGATTTTGCGTTTTTTGTAAAGTAAAGCACCAGTGTTCACAACACAAGTCAAAGAAAACAAATTTAATAAATTAAAAACAATGAGGAGGGAATGTCAAAACGATATCATTCTTCTTAGAGTTCACTTTTTGTTCGAGTATTTTTGTCAATAAATTGAACTAAATCATCAAATTCTCGATTGCCTTCGTATTTAACCGGTTGATTATCTGTTGGAACGATATAAATCGTTGGAAAACCAGTAACATCAAAGTCTTTTGATAGATCATTAGCTGTCGCATCGATTTGAGCAAAGACGAGATTCGATTGGCCGGCATAACGTTGTGCAAGTTTACTGTAGACAGGTTTAAATTTCGTGCAATGTCCACACCAAGGAGCATAGAAAAAGACGAGAACATTCTTTGTTGGATCTTTAACAATTTGATCGAAATTCTTGGCAACAATTGTTGTCAAACCATTGACAATCGATTGTTTAGGAATCGATTGTGATTTAATAAATGGTCGAATTTTGCCTTTTAATAAACGACTGATAAATTCTTCGAAACTTTCCGACGTAAACTCTTCGTCATCTTCCATTCGGTATTTGACGCCATTGGCATCGAAACAACCGACATTGACATCTTCACCTGATTCTTCAAGACCGAATTCTTTCAATAATTGAGCCATTTTCTCTTCATCAGCAATGGCAAATGTGTATTTATCTTTGTATTTATTTGCAACTTGAAGAATTTTATTACGCCAATATTGTGTTCGTTCACGATGATCGAATGAAAAGTCCAAATCGTAAATAACGATACAAATCGGACGACGATCAAGATAAATATTTCGTTGATTGTCTTGATTGAGAATGCCGACAAGTGGCGCTTGATGTTGTTCAATGAATTGTTCGAGATCTTTTTCCAAAGCATTTTCTTGTGAGAAAACATATTTTTCTTTTTCATATTTTGATCGAACATCCGGATGATGTTGAAGAACGATGGCTGGCGCTTTGACATCGTCCAATCCAGCGATTTTTTGAAATGTATGACCGAATTGATAGGTTTTGCGTTTTTTAAATGCGAAATCGAGAAACAATTGATAGAATCGATCGTTTTCATCTTGAAAAACTCCGATTACACCCGGTTGATCATTTCGTCGAAAAACATATCGATAATCGTTCACATTTTTGATTAAATGGCTCGGTGAATTGAGATATTCTTTCATTGTTGAAACAATTCCATGTTCACTCTGTTCACCATCGTATGTCATTCGTTTGCCACCTTTTCGATAGACAAACAACGATGGATAACTAAAAGTACAACGAGAATTTAGAAAAGAAACTCAAAACTTTCCAGATTTTTCTACCCAGTGATATTATGAAGACCAGCTAATTGTGATTCCGCTGCTCCATTGACTTTTGCTAAACGAATGTTTGTATCTTTTTTCAATAAACTCGCAGCTTTTTCGAATTTCGGTTCGAGTTTTTTGCAATGAACACACCAAGGTGCATAGAATTCAACCAACGACAATTCTTCATTGAAAATAAATTGTGTAAAATTCTCCGTTGTTAAGTCAACAACATAGGATGGCGGTGGTGTCCATGTTGGTTTAGCAAATTCTTTCAAATAATCAGCAATATCTGAACCCGGTGAACGCGGTCCATCGTATTCAAATGGTTTCGGACTGTTTTTATGAAAGATTTTCAGTGTTGGATAACCTTCGATGCCTTGCTCATGAGCTAAGTCTTGCTCAATTGTACAATCGATCTTAGCAAAAGCAACAGGATGTTCAGAATCTTTGAGTAAACGTGCTGCTTGCTCGTAATGAGGTGCTAGTTGTTTACAATGGCCACACCATGGTGCGTAGAATTCAGCGACAACAACAGGATGTTGTTGAAGAAATTGTGTGAAATTATCTTTAGTTAAATCGACGACGACATTCGGACCTGAGAGAATCGGATTCTCTCCGTCAGATGTCGAGAATTCATCGAAAGCCAATGCCAATAGAAAATAACAACTTAAGATTATTATAGAACGCATTATTCTAGAATAAATAAAATAGACGAGAAATGAAAATCTTCTTTGTGCTTTTTTTTTGAGTTTTGATTAGAAACAATGATAGACTAGAACAATAACAACAACAACAAACAGAAGAAAAACCAACAACAAGTTAAAAGAGAATCAGATTAATCAATGAGTTTTTTAGCTTTAAAATATCGTCGTAAATAGAGTACTTGCCAAATAGCTAAACTCATTAAACAGCCCATGGAAAAAACGGAAAAATAGAGAACTTTGGAATTGGTTGATTCATTTGTACTACGCATTTCTTCTTCACGTTGTTTCATATAGGCAAAATCAGATACGATTGCTGCTGAGAGATCTTCAAGACGATTTAGTTCGACTTCTAATGGTTTTAATTTATTTGCTTTAGCTAACGCATCATAATCTTTCGTTTCGACACCGTGTTTTAATTTGAGTGTCACTTCTTTTGTTGTATGTTGAGCAGATAAATGATGTGTTTGTTGACCATGTGGTACTTTAGTTTCAAAACATATATCGAATATATCGAATTCTTCAGTTGTAAAAGCAAATTTGCCTTTTGTAGCATCTTCTTTATTGTAAAGTGTATGTCCTTTCGTATCTTTAACATCAAGATGAGTTTGTAAACCAGGAAGAATTGTTATATCGTAATCACCGGTCACCATTGTATCCTAGATAATAAACATGCTCAATTATGTTTTTCGAAGATAATTACAAATGAATTTCTTACTTTGTGAATTTCTTCTTTCAAACATTTTTTTGTATTTAATGGTAAAGTAAAACTGATTGAATTAATCGATCCAATCGAAAGTAACGAAAGAATAACTAAGCTGAACACGATTTGCATCGTTGTTACTGTTGATTGTAAGACAGCGAGAGAGATTGATCATACACAAATTATTCCTCGTTCACCACGTCAGGTCAGGCTGTTTTTTAATCTCACCAATCGCAACAAATTGATTCACTTGGCAATTAACTATATCAATATTTTCTATTTTCTATTCAATATTAATAAAACATTTCTCAGATATTCATTTAATTTCAATGAATTCAATGGAAATCTTGATAGATGACGCTAGTATACAGACTAGACTACCGATTAAGTGAGCAAGTTTAGTCATAATAATATATGATGTTGGTTTATTTTTTATAAAAAACTAACTTTAAAAACAACGGTTCTTTTCTCTTTTTCACATGCAAAAAAAACAACAAATGTTTATAGTTTCGTTGGAAATAATACATAACGTTCATCGTGATTTAGCATTGGAGCTCGTGATGAAATCGATTGATTATGATCATGATCATCAAAATATTTTGCTTTCGAATGATGTACATCTTGTGATAATGTCTGAATACGAATCTGTCTTTGAATTAATCTACACAAAAACAAAACACAACGAAAATAAGCCTACAGAACTCAAAGAATCTTACAAGAGAATACCATCTTGTCGACAATATTGATCGACAAATGTTCGAAGTGATTCCGTATCGAACGGCGTCGCATTTTGTGAATAATAATCAACACCATTCGCTTTAAGAAAACGACGAATGAAATTCTTACGAGATTTTAAAGTAAAATAATGAAACCATTTGATCAAACCATAGATCGATGCAGCAGCAACAAAAGCAAGCCAAAACCAAATTAAAATAAAAATCTAAATTTCAATTGATGAAACTCAAAACAAGCGTTTTATTAATCTACTTTTTCATTATAAATGTTAATCGGTAAGAGACACTGAACAGCATAGGACTGAATATTATCACCGAGTGTTCGAAGATTAAATCTGCACATGGTTATACGTGGAAAATGTTCGATAGCTTCGATTGTTTCACTACGAAACCATTTACGTAAAATTTCCAAACCGTACAGATGAAAATGACCGCCGAGAAAAATATTGAGCAGAAAAAATTGACCGATAGCATTTAGAATATAAAGTAATTTGACAAAAACATAACCAAATGCTAAATAATTTCCCGAACTCTGACCAACTGAACAACATAACAAACACGAAAAACGTCTCCACGTTCTATATCTACCAATCAATTAACAAGCAACTTGTTTCTTTAAGCAAAACTGAATTTAATCTTACATAAAACCATGATGATAATCACGTTGATAAGTCAACGCTTTATCGATATGTTTAGCTAATGAAATCATGGCTTGTTTTCGTTCATCACTATTCAATGGATCCATTTCACGTAAAACATGTGTTATAGCCTTGGTATCAATTCCACAAACTCGATTCATTTTTCTCCAAATAAAACCAGGTAGATAAAAAAGCATCATCATTGAAAAAAGTATGAACGGTACCCATTGATAATACGGACTAAAAATAAAATAGAAAATAAACTCGAACACACTCAAATATCAACAAACATTCGTTCTGGTGCGTTTTCGTATCGATTCGGTAGTGGTTGTTCGAATGGTAGATAGTACGACGAACTTATCCAACACACCCAATTGACATAATCGACTTTATATTGACTATCGACCATTTGTGTAAAACAATGTATTGGATTGCCAACGAAATTTGTCGTTGTTACAACAATAAAACATATTCCAAGAATGATTAACGAATATCTTCGACTTAATCGATCGAAAAAATCATCATTTCGAATACTTGGTAGGCCAAGTTTACGAAATGCGTCAATAACAGGATACAACATCTAACTAATCTTCTCTTTCGTGGTCACCAAAGAATAAGAAAAAAACACGACTAAACTAACTAACGGTTCAGAAACATCAGATTTGTTTTCGTTCTTCTATCGATATAGCGAATAAGAGATTTTCTCTAATATATACGTATATATGTTATATATATATCAGTTTCACAGAAGTTTTATTATTACCACTACATAGACAAAAAAAAGGGATGGGGAAGAGATAGAAAGAAGAAAAACAAGACGAAGGTAATAGAGAAACATAGATAATGATAGTTTATTCAAAAGAAGTAAATATCCAGTTCTGATCAATTGAATGTATACAAGAGAAAAAAAAAGAAAGGTAGAGAAAGAAAGAAAGAAAGAGAGAGAAAGAAGAACCAAAACAAGTATTATCATCCTCTTTTCACAAAAGGGAGAAGGGCTCATCGAGTCTCTCAAAGGATTTCATATTCTATGCCAACATTCCAGATTTTTGTGACAATAATTTTTCACTGCCTTCGCCAACACCATTGACTTTCAATGGACTTTTAACACCTAAGCCAATGATTTGTCCGCCATTGTCCGATTCTGGTGATGCATTGAAACGTATTTGTGGCATAGCTCGCCAATTATCCCATAGAGCACAAACAACTTCACCAGCAATGACATTATTCGTATTTTTCTTAACAATACGTAATAATAGAAGACCATCTTGTCGACAATAATTCGTAACAAAATCATCGATACGTTTGACTGGCGCTTGATCTTGATCAGTTGTCGAACCAATGGCTGTCGATGATGATGATGTCGACGATGTATAATAACGAATTTCGTTCGCTTTCAAAAAACGACGAACGAAATTGTTTCGAGCACCCGATGTAAAATAGTACAGCCATTTAACTAAACCATAAATCGATGCAATAGCAACAAAGGCAAGCCAAAACCAAATCAATAAAAAGATCTTTTCATTGTAAATATTAATTGGCAAGAGACATTGAACATCATACGGTTGAATATTATCGCCGAGTGTTCGAATCATAAATTTGCACATGGTAAT
>ERZ778029.2655-NODE-2655-length-11929-cov-3.285498_pt1 | contig 11929 bp, 12 predicted proteins | sample MGYA00375759_ERZ778029 | MGnify/ENA primary metagenome ERZ778029 (study PRJEB29350, sample SAMN05389819) | bioreactor metagenome | isolation source: Ammonium sulfate bioreactor | place: South Africa: University of Cape Town | collected 2014-04-04 ...
ATACGAGATAAGCTAGTGACTGGAGTTCAGACGTGTGCTCTTCCGATCTATCCGTGGTCCCACGGTAACGCCGGGATATTGGCAGCAACCGGCTGCGACCGAAGCCGCGTTCCATCGAGGATGGTTTCTTACGGGAGATGCCGCGCGCGTCGATCAGGACGGATTCTATTATATCGTCGACCGCTGGAAGGATATGTATATCTCCGGCGGAGAGAACGTTTATCCGGCCGAAATCGAGAGCGTGTTGTCTCGCCTGAACGGTGTCAAGGAGGCAGCCGTCATTGGCATTCCGGATGAGAAGTGGGGCGAAGTCGGTTGCGCCTTCGTCGTTTGCCAGGATGGCATCGCTTTAAGGGCCGAGGATGTGATGGTTTACTGCGCCGACCATCTGGCCCGGTTCAAGTTGCCGAAGCAGATCATTTTCGTCGAGGACATCCCGCACACCGCGGCTGGGAAGATTTCGAAGCCGGAGTTGCGCGGAAACTATCGAAGCGGAAAGTATGATCTTTCGATAAGCTGATGGAGCGATGTCGCTCGTCATGTCGCGTGATTGACTATCTCGAAAGCGCACAGGCGCGAAGGGCAATTGCCGGGACCGGAGGGCGCACCCCGCTCGCGGCAGAGCAATCAGGCGTCGGTTATCGTCGAGGGAAGCCGCGATATTGTCCGCTGAGATCGACACAGGTAGATCGGTGCGAAAGCAATCATCGCGCCGCCGGCGATCGGTTCGTCGCCACGGTCACGCGGAAGACTGCCGAAAAATCCGCAACTCTCCCCGACAAGCTGACTGGCCGAATTGGGGGATCACTTGCAAGCTTTACCGTGCATCGTGAGACGCACTTCGACCGATACCGATCGGTGCATTGATGTCGAGGTTCGCCAGTTCATATCCGCGCCGGAAGTCGACGACATGTCTGTCCATCCAGGCGCGTGCTTCTGCGGCGTCACCGGCGCGGAGGGCTTGCAGGATCTTCTCGTGCGCAAAGACAAGTCGCTCGCCAGCGTTCAGGCGCGAAAAGACTTGCAGGAATGCCGGATAGAAAAGCTGGCCGATCGGCTCACGGCAGAGCTGAAGAGCCCTGTTCGCCGCTCCATCGGCAACGATCTGATGAAATTCGATATCGAGTTCGACGAGGCTCTGCTTGTCTTCGAATGCTGCGCGCGTTTTCTCGACATTTGCTTCAAGTGCGGTGAGTTGTTCATCCGTGATGCGCTTGGCTGCTTTCTCCGCCAAGGCTGGCTCAAGGCACAACATTCCTTCCCAGAGCTCGAAGAAGCTCATCTCGCGCAGCACGATCGCAGATGTGACTTTGGAAAAAATATCGGTTTCGCGCGGCGCTGTCACATAGAGCAGCTTTTCGCCTTCTTGCCGCCGGACCAAACCGTTCTGCTCAAGAACCCTGATCGCTTCGCGGATCGTTGAACGGTGGACTCCGAGATTTTCGGCGAGCGTCATCTCGGCCGGCACACGGTCTCCTATCGACCATTCGCCTGACATGATTTTAGATTCGATACGCCGAACGACACTCTTGTAGGCCGGCTCGTTATCGATTCGATCGAGAGGGATATCGGATAGTCTCATCGGATGTTCAGCCTGGATGTGTATCCATCTGACATAACTCGAAAATTCAACTGAACCAAGAGTCCCGATGCTAGGTCCTCCGCTGGAGGAAACTGGCATAGGCACGGGCACAACCGTCCGGGCGGCTCATGAGCAGCGAATGGCGTTGACCGGGAAACCACTGGATCTCCGACGCTTTGAGATGTTGATGAAGATCGTAAGCCATCGAGCGATCCACAAACGGACTGCCGTCCGGCGCCAGTATCAGAACCGGTGCTTCGATATTGGACAATTCTGCGGAGAGATCCTGCGTCTTGATAAACTCGGCCTGACCGTAACAAGCTGTCGGTGAGCACCGGGATTGTAACTTATGAACCCACTCGTATTTGGCGGGGGCCACATCGTTTTCGGCGAACCGCATCGGCATCAGAGAGGTCGACCAGGCCGTCATGCCCTGGCTTTCAATCAGGCCTCGCCAGCGATCGACGGCTTTGATTCGGCTGCCGTCAAACGGCGTGGAGAGCAGGGCGCAGGACAATATCCGCGTAGGTCGTCTGGCCGCATAAGCCAAGCCAATCATTCCACCGAGAGATTCTCCCACATAGTGGAATTTGTCGATCGATTCGGCTTCCAGGACCGCGTCAATGTCCGCGAAGAAGTCCTGCATCGACCATTGATGTCCCTCCGCGACTGGTTCGGAGCGGCCGAAGCCACGCATGTCGATCCGAATGATTCGATAACCTGATGCAAGCAGGGCAGGCTGCCATTCGCACCATGCGTCGCCCGTGAGCGCTACGCCGTGATGCATGAAGATGGTGCCCTTGGATTCGCTCCAGGGTGGGATTAGCGAACTCACCTGATAGTGGATCTGTCCGCCGATCGATGATGTGGCCGTTGGCATAGAGCCTCCGCAACAATGGCGATTGAAGTACCGCTTCGCTCAACGATCTCGATGAGCGGTTCAATAGATTGGCGGCCGGCCCGTCAGTAGCGTAGAGCGGCCGCCCCACAGCTTATTTATTTCCCGATCTGAACGAGCATCCACCTTCCGACAGCGGCCGGAATGCTTCGTTGGCCGGAACTGTTGCGAGAATTTTATAGTAATCCCATGGCTCCTTGGATTCTGCCGGCGATTCCACGCGAACCAGATATATGTCGCGCATCACTCGACCGTCTTCACGAATGTGAACGTTCTTGCCCATGAAGTCGTTGATGGGAGTCTCCTTCATCTTTTTCACGATCGCTCGCCCGGAGGTTTCGTCCGTCGCCGCGAGGACTTTCAAATAATGAAGAACCGCACCGTAGACACCAGCCTGTCCCATGGTCGGTGCACGATTGAACGCCTTCATGAAGCGACGGCTCCAGGCGCGGGTTTCCTCGTTGGTATCCCAGTAGAATGCGGTCGAGAATATGAGTCCTTGGGCATTGTTGAGGCCCATGGCATGGACGTCCGAGATGAACATCAGCAGCGTCGCGAGCTTTTGACCGGACTGAACGATACCGAACTCGTTGGCCTGTTTGATCGAGTTGACCGTATCGGAGCCGGCATTCGCGAGGCCGATGACTTTTGCTTTTGAAGCCTGAGCTTGTAGCAGGAAGGACGAGAAGTCCGACGTATTGAGAGGATGGCGGACCGAACCAAGCACCTTGCCGCCGTTCGCCTTGATGAAATGCATGGCGTCCTGTTCTTGCGAAATGCTTCCGGCATTGTCGCCTGTCAGGAAAAACCAGGTATTGTCGCCCTGCCGGATCGACGCCTTGGTGGTGACGTTAGCGAGCGCGTAACTGTTAAACGTCCAGTGGATCAAATTCTGCGAGCAGTATTTTCCTGTGAGATCCGAACTGGCTCCGATCGACGGGATCAAAATCTTGTCACGCTTCTCCGCAAGTTCTCGCACCGCGAGCGCGACCGCGGTTGTCGTGAGATCGACCACCATGCCCACGTTCTGATTGTCGAACCACTGACGTACGATATTGGCAGCGATGTCTGGCTTATTCTGATGGTCCGCTGAAATTAACTCGACGGGTTTGCCGCGGACTTTCCCACCGAAGTCATCGATGGCCATTTGAGCGGCGACGACCGATCCTTTTCCGCCAAGGTCAGCATAGGGGCCGGATTGATCATTGATGACGCCTATTCGAATAGCGCTGTTATCCTCGGCTAATGCCGGTGTGACCAGCAGCATTACGCTACAAAACAATGCACTTGCGATTTTCAAGACGCGCCCTCCCGATAGAATGTTATGCCCCTAATTGTCGGACAATTATTCGGGAAGTCAAGGGATGCTGGGAGCTGAGGTGGCAAGTATGGGGATGTTGGTTAGACTTTTGCCTTGAATCTGCGCCTATACCCTGACAATTTGTCGGACAATGTGCCCTGTCACTTCTCGAGAATGTCCCATGCCACTGTCATCGTCCATGATCGAAACTACGGTGAGGCGCATGTTGGAGCGGGCGGATTTGGGGGGAGGACAGGCTCGACTGGCGAACGGCGTGTTTCCGAGCGAGATATGGCAAAGCGTCGTTGACGTCGGGCTGCCGTTGCTGCTCTGCCCGGCCGAAATCGGGGGCATCGGCGGGTCGCTCGAGGAGGCGGTCGAAGTCGCGCAGCTATGTGGCAACGGAGGGCTTCCGGTGCCGCTCATTGAGACGATGGTCGGCAATTGGCTCTGTGGGCTCGCGGGGCACGAGCCTGGTGAAGCGCCCGTCATCCCGGTGATCGACGTCAACACGCGAATTCCCACGCGCCAGGAGATTGAAAGCGGAGCGGCTAGGTGGAGGGCCATCCCGTGGGCCAGACACGCGGAACTGGCAACCATCGCCGAGGGGGGCGCTAACGGTCTTTGTGTCGGCCTCATCTCTGGGCAGACACATGTCGTGGAGGCTGATGCCAATCTCGCGGGCGAGTGGCGCGACAGTGTCGATCTTTCGAATATCGATGGATCATCTATTGGCTGGCACGACCTGCCGGCTGATATAACGCGCGACACGATTTTGGCGTGGATGGCGCTGCTGCGCGCCGCAGCTATGGTCGGCGCGATGGAACGCGCCGCGCAGATGAGTATCGACTATACGGCACAGCGAACTCAGTTCGGGCGGCCGTTGGCAGCCTTTCAGGCCATCCAGTATATGCTGTCGACTTTAGTGACCGAGGTAGCTGCTTCGCGCGCCGCAGTAATGGCGGCTGCTACCGAGCCCAATGTCGAGCGAGCCGTATTTCTCGCGGCCGTGGCGAAGGCGCGCGCAGGCGATGCCGCGGGCATCGTTGCCGCGGCGGCGCATCAGGCCCATGGCGCTATGGGTTTCACCGAAGAGTACGGGCTGGGCCTTGCAACGAAACGGTTGTGGTCCTGGCGCAGCGAGGACGGCAGCGAAGGTTACTGGTGCGAATGGCTTGGGACTCGCGCGCGTCAGACTGGAGATCTCTGGGGCGTGGTCGCCGCCTGACGCAGGTGAAGCTGCGTCAGCGGGCCAGCGACTTTCCGATAATGCCGCGAAGAATTTCGCGCGTGCCGCCGCGCAGGCTGAACGACGGTGCTTCGAGCACGGCGCGCCGATAGTGCTCGGCCAGATTTTGGTCGATCCCGGACGCCCTTTCCTCGATCAGGTCGCGTGCGGCCTCGACCATCTCCTGCTCGACGACAGCGCCAAGGTCTTTCACGACGGCCGCCTGCAAATTAGGGGATTGGCCGCTTTCGATCATCCCCCCGACCGACATCGACATCGCCCGCAGAGTCGCGAGATGCGCAACCATGCGGCCGAGTGCGCGGCGCACCTCACGTTCATCTTGTGAGTCCACGACAACCGCGCCCGCTTCACGCAGCAGCGGGACCGTGGACATGAAGCGGTCAGGGCCGCTTCGCTCAAGCGCCAGCTCGCTAGTAACGATCATCCAGCCCTGTCCAGGTTCACCGAGCACCATGTCGTCGGGCACGAAGCAGTCGTCGAATGCGACCTCGTTGAATTCACGCTCGCCGGCCAGGTTGTCGATGGCGGAGATTGTCACCGCGGGATTCGGCAAGGCGACGATCATCTGGGTCAACCCGGCGTGACGTTCGCTGCCGGGTTCGGTTCGGCACAGCACGGTCATGTACTGGGCGTTATGCGCGTTGGTTGTCCATATCTTGCGACCGTTGATACGCCAGCCGCCATTGTCTCGCGTGGCCCGCGTGCGAACGCTTGCAAGATCGGAGCCCGCGCCGGGTTCGCTCATCCCGATGGCGAAGCAGCAACGTCCCGCGACGATCTTGGGAAGGATTTCGCGCTTGGCGCGCTTACTGCCAAAGCGGATGATCTGGGGACCGCTTTGCCGGTCCGCCAGCCAGTGGCCCCCGACCGGCGCGCCGGCCGCGAGCATCTCCTCGATAACGACGAACTGTTCGATGGGCGACAGTTCCTGCCCGCCATGAACCTTGGGCCACGTCGCGCCGATGTAGCCGCGCGTGCCGCATTGCTCGCTGAACGCGCGGTCGACGCGGGTCCATGAATTTGAACGAAACTCCGTACCGGCGGCGCGTTGCTGTGCCAGGAATTCGCGAACCTCGGCACGTTTCTGTATGGCCGTCTCAGGCAGGCGATGCGTCGAAAAGCTTGGTATTCCGGCCATGTTCACCATCACTAAGAAGAAGGAACAGATATGTCCTCGGCGTCATCAGGCGTGCGAAAACATCCTTCGCCCTGGCGTTGGAAGTTCGGCGCGAAGGATCGATCCTGAGTGCGATTCGACAATGAACAGCGATCGGCGATCCGGCCCGCCGAAGGCGCAATTGGTCGGGAAATTGTCGGCGCAGGAACGAATGCGATAGAGCGGCTCGCCGGCGGCTGAGAACAGCCAGGTCGCGCTCATTCCCGGATGGCAGACGGCAAGATTTCCCGCTTCGTCGATTGCCATGCCGTCGGGGCCGACCCCGCCGCTCATCTGAATGAAAACGCCGACCTTGGACACTGAACCATTCAACAGCATTGGCGCACGCCAGACGGCGTTTCCGCGCGTGACAGCGATCAGGATCGCCGTCTCCTTGCCGTCGAGCACGATACCGTTTGGGCTTGGTATCCCCTCGAGAATTTTCTCCAGCGTGCCATTCGCGCGGAGCCGGTAGACTCTGCCGGTGGGGTCTTGCATTCCGGTCTGTCCCTGATCGGTGAAATACAAGTCGCCGGTACTGGAGAAAACCAGATCGTTGGGGCCTTTGAAATCATCGATGGCGTTGCGGTCGACGACGGAAGACAACGCGCCGCTGCCAGGATCGAGCGTAAGAATCCCGTTCTTATGGTCGGCGATGAAAATGCGTCCGTCCTGATGGACCTTGAGGCCGTTGGGTTCTCCGTCATACTCGACGACGATATCGAAGATGCCATCGGGCGAAATGCGGAAGATGCGTCCGAACGGCACATCGACAACGTAGAGATTTCCCGCGCGATCGAAGCTCGGCCCTTCCAGAAACGAGTGCAGGTTTTCACCGCGCCGTTGCAGCTTGAGCCAGTCCGTTTGCTTCCCGGCCAAGCGGTATTTGTCGGGAAGCCGGGCGAATACAGTCGTCTCGATGATCTTCGGAGGTTCAAACATGCTACGCTCTGTTGATATTCATTGACCGATCAAACCGGCGACGAATGTCTGTCGATTCAGGTGCCGGTGAAAGCTGGCTTGCGTTTTTCCTTGAAGGCCATGAATGCCTCGCGATGCTCGTTGGTTTCTAGTGAGATGGCCTGCATGGCGGCGGCCAGCTCCAGACTGTCGACCAGCGGCATCTCCAGTGATCGTCGCAGAAGCTGCTTCGTCATCCGCAACGCGTGAGGGGGTTGTGCAGCGATCTGCGCGGCGAGCTCATGGGCACGCGGGAGCAGTTGATCGTGTGGTACGACTTCTTCCACGAGACCCCATTCGAGAGCCTTGTCAGGTTTTACGAACTCACCAGTGTAGGTCATGCGGCAGGCTTTCGCGAGGCCGACGCGGCGTGGCAGAAACCACGCTCCTCCGTCGCCTGAAATCAGGCCGACGCGCAAGAAGCTTTCAGCGAACGAGGCCTTTTCCGATGCGATCCGCAGATCGCACATCAGAGCCAGATCGCAACCGGCACCGACGGCGGAGCCGTTGACGGCGGCGATCGTCGGCACCTGGCAGTTATAGAGTGCGAGGGGAATCTGTTGGATGCCATGCAGATAGACCCGCCTTGCATGGATCGGCGGCCCGGCGAAATGTCCGGTTCTCGTCACCATGTCTTTCAGGTCGCCACCGGAGCAAAATCCCTCGCCTGCCCCAGTGATGACCATGCAGCCAATGCTCATGTCCTTGTTGATACGATCGCACGTTGCGACGATCGTTTCGATCATGGCGTCGGAAATCGCGTTGCGCAGGTCCGGCCGGTTGAGCTGAAGTGTCAGCACGCCGTTCTGCTCGGTGATCTTGATCTCGTCTGACATGAATTGGTTCCGGTTCGGATGAGGTTTCAGGCTAGAGTGCCAGCGGTACGGAGGGTTTCGATTTCGGTTGTGCTGAAACCCCAATCCTGCAAGGTCTGATTGGCATCGGCGCCGATAACGGTAGCAGGGCTTGGCGTCGCCACTTCGCTGCGGCTGAAGCGTGGAGCGGGAGCGGGTTGCACGACGCCGGCGATCTCGACGAACGTGGCGCGCGCTGCGTTGTGAGGATGTTGCGGAGCTTCGCGTAGAGAGAGGACGGGTGCGAAACAGGCGTCGCTTCCGTCCATCACGTCGCACCACTGATCGCGCGTCTTGGTTCGGAATATTTCCGCGAAACGCGTTTTCATCTCCGGCCAACGGGCGCGATCGAACTGTTCGGGAAAAGCCGAAGGGGCGACGCCGAGCCTGTCCAGCAACTCCCTGAAGAAGCGATGCTCTACGGGGCCGATCGCGACAAACTTTCCATCAGACGTCTCATAGGTGTCGTACCATGGTGCGCCGGAATCCAGAATGTTCGAGCCGCGGCCTTCCTGCCACAGCCCCAACGCCATCATGCCGTGAATTGCAGTAGAAAGGTACGCCGCTCCGTCCACCATAGCGGCGTCAACGACCTGGCCCTTGCCGGAGGCATTGCGCTCGAACAGCGCGGCCAGAATGCCGAACGCCAGAAACATTGCTCCTCCGCCGAAGTCGCCGACGAGGTTGAGCGGCGGCACCGGCGGTGTATCCGGCCGTCCGATCATGCTCAGCACACCGGACAGTGCGATGTAATTGATATCGTGCCCCGCGCGGGAGGCCTGCGGGCCTTTCTGTCCAAAGCCGGTCATCCGTCCGTAAACGAGGCGCGGATTGCTAAGGAGACACTCAGTCGGGCCGAGATTTAGCCGTTCCATCGCCCCGGGGCGAAATCCCTCGATAAGAACGTCGGCCTGCGCGATCAACCGTTTGGCTGCTTCGATTCCTGCTGGCGTCTTGAGATCGAGTGCGACCGACTTGCGGTTGCGTCGAAGAAGATCGAACCGAGGATCACGGCCAAGGTCGAGTCCAAGATCGGCGCGCGCGGTGCGATCGATGCGCACAATATCGGCGCCCATATCGGCCAGCAGCATGGCGCAGAATGGGGCCGGTCCGATGCCGGCCATTTCGACGGTACGCAGACCTTTGAGCGGGCCCATGGGCTTCCTTCCTCAATCACTCGCCGAAAGCTGCGAGCGTATTTATTGCCCGACAAAAATGATGATACTCGACCGGATAAGTCAAGCGGCACATCTATGTCCAGCCGTGGGTCTGGAATTTTCGCACCTAACGACTGCGCAAATATACATTTATTATCAATGGTCTAAAGTTATCGCACGAAGAGCATGGCTTCGCGGCCAGAGGCACCGATGAAAATCTTGCCTTTCACGATTGCGATGGCTATTTTTGTCGGACAAAAATCGGCGACGAGTCGTAATTGCTGACAACGTGGCTTTCAGCTCCGATCTGATGGGAGGATATTGATCCGTGCTTATCAAGCCTGGCAGCAGCTACGAAGACGTCTATGGGGCGTTCCGCTGGCGCATTCCCGAGCGCTACAACATGGCGCAGGACGTCTGCGACCGCCATGCGCTTCATGACGGCAGGATCGCGCTCATTCACGACCGGGGTAACGGCGAGGTCCATCAGTATACGTTCCGCGACATCCAAAGGTCCGCCAATCGGCTGGCCAATGTCTTCCAGCACTACGATTTGGCGCGGGGACGCTTCGTCGCGATTCTTCTCGGACAGGATCCCGAAGCCGCGATCACTCATGTCGCCGCCTGGAAAGCCGGGCTGGTGTCAGTGACCATTTCTCGCCTTTTCGGCGTCGAGGCTGTCGAGCACCGCCTTGCGATCAGTGATGCGCAGCTTCTCGTGACCGATCGCGCGGGCTGGGAAGTTGTGTCTGCTATTCGCGACCGGTTGCCGCATCTCAAAGCGGTTCTGACGATCGACGGTGCTTTCGAAGGAACGCTTGATTTCCATACGATGCTGGAGCGGGCGAGCGACCGTTTCAACAATGTCGACACGTCCTCGGCCGATCCAGCCTTCATGAATTTCACCTCCGGAACGACGGGGCCCGCGAAAGGCGTTTTGAAAGCGCATCGCGCTATGCTGGGCGTCATGCCGAGTATCGAATTCTGCCACGATTTCTTTCCGCGGGAAGGCGATCTGTTCTGGTCGCCCGCCGACTGGTCATGGCTCGCGGGCTTCATGAATATTCTGATGCCGGCCTGGTTTCACGGCAAACCGGTTCTGGCCTATCGCGCGTCCAGCTTCGACCCTGAGCAGGCGGTGGCGATGATGGTGAAGCATCACGTCCGCAACACTCTTCTGACGCCGACGATGCTGAAGATGCTGCGGCAAGTGGGACCGATGCCCGATGACTTGAAACTGCGCTCGGTTGTCAGCGGCAGCGAAGCTGTCGGCGGTGAACTGGTCAAATGGGCACAGGAGGCGCTGCACGTGCACGTCAATGTGGTCTTCGGTCAGACCGAGTGCAATTCCACCATCGGTAACAACGGGCGGATCATGCCGTTCAAGGCGGGTTCTTTGGGGCGCGGGATTCCGGGGCACGTTTGCGCGGTGGTGGATGATGAGGGCCAGGAAGTCTCCGTCGGGACGATCGGGAATATCGCATTCCGCCGCCCGGACCCCCTTATGATGCTTGAATATTGGCGCGATCCGGAGGCGACAGCGGCGAAGTTCGTCGGCGACTGGATGATCACCGGCGATCTCGGAACGCGTGACGAGGATGGCTATTTCTGGTTTCACGCGCGCGCCGATGACATTATTTCCAGTTCTGGGTACAGAATCGGGCCCGGTGAAATTGAAGACGTCCTGATCAAGCATCCGGACGTTGCGATGGCGGCAGTGATCGGCGTGCCGGATCCGATCCGGAATGAGTCGATCAAGGCCTTTATCGTCCTGTCGCGTGGCGTATCACCGTCGAACGAAATGCACGAAAGTATTCGCGCGCTGGTCAAGGAGCGTCTGGCGAAGCATGAAGCGCCTCGCGAAATTGAGATCGTCGACAAACTGCCGCTGAGCGCGAACGGAAAAATCCTGCGGCGCGAGTTGCGGGAGCAAGAGCTCAGTCGCTTGAAAGCTGACCGAACGTCAACCACTCATGGTCGGGGATAGGCGAGAACAACGCAATCAGCAGAGTGTCAAAATGAGTGAACTTGATTTCAGCGGCAAGGCGGTGCTGGTGGTCGGCGGTTCCAGCGGTATCGGAGATGGTATTGCTCAGCGGTTTCGGAGCAATGGCGCAAGCGTTCACATCTGGGGTACGCGTGCGACGGCTTTCAGAAAATCATCGATGTCAATCTGAACAGCCTGATGGCCTGCAGCAAGAAATTTCACGGGATGCTCAAAACGAGCGAGGGAACGTTAACATCCTGAGCTCAATGGCCGCGTTCCGATCGATTAAGGGTAACCCTGCATCTAATGCCTCGAAGACTGGTGCTTACGCCCTGACGCGCACCCTTGGCGAGGCATGGGCCGAAGATCGTATTCGCGTTAACGGTATCGCGCCGGGGTTCGTTGATACCAAACTCATGAAGGTGACAAGGCCGGCTCTGATTGTTACATTGTTCCGGATCGACAGGAATCGACGCGCCGTGCTAACCTGATCGGGTATCGCGACCGAAGAGTTAGATTCAGAATTGTCGAGCCGCTTGTTCCAGCGCAGTTTTTTGCAGGCTCCACGGAGGGCGGTGACCCTTCTGGTGCTGATGGTATATCTTTGCGTTGGCGCACTGCACGGGCTTTGTGATCTCGAACTTTCGAAGCCTTCCGGATCGGTGGCCGTATCCCTCGTTCAGGAGGGAACCGGTCACTCCGATACGGGACTTGTCGCCGATCACCACTGCCATGGGCGCTTCTCGGTTTCTGTGCCTGCCCCGATCACCTCCGCCACGCTCAGCG
>ERZ778029.2657-NODE-2657-length-11924-cov-6.603758_pt1 | contig 11924 bp, 9 predicted proteins | sample MGYA00375759_ERZ778029 | MGnify/ENA primary metagenome ERZ778029 (study PRJEB29350, sample SAMN05389819) | bioreactor metagenome | isolation source: Ammonium sulfate bioreactor | place: South Africa: University of Cape Town | collected 2014-04-04 ...
ACGAGATAAGCTAGTGACTGGAGTTCAGACGTGTGCTCTTCCGATCTGACCGCTGGCCACAGCGAGGAACCGGCCATGACCGACAAGCCGAACTTCGTCCTGATCCCCGACGACGCAGAGCCGCCCGAACTCGCGCCGGTTAGCGGCCTGGATGTGGCGCTGGGTTTGGACGGGGTGTCGCGAGTGCAACCTTCACCACCGTCACGAGTGACCTCGTCGCACCGCGCGACCGCGCCACCGGAGTGGCCTCCCGGACGGACTGAACCGGCTGCTGCGGATCCTCTCGAGCAAACTGAAGCCGCCGGCGGAGGTATTGACCCATAACGTGATTGCGGCACTACGGACGCGGCTACGACAGGTGGCTCTGGCTGCTTTCCGGCGCCACCGACGGCGAGTGACCGAACGATCGATAACGGCTGATTTCCGGCGATCGAAGGCAGCGCCCCGAAACCTGGCTGTCCCCATCTCCTAGGACGACCTTCGCTCGTATTCTCCCAGCCAACACCAGGCCCAAAGCGCTTCAGGACGGGTGCCGTCCCCGGTGACGTGGAGCCCTTATGCTGCTCCGCCAGCCGCGGCGGCGCAACTGGCGAAAAACGCCGCGCGGTCGCGGGCGCCGCGCATCAGCAGGGTCAGGTCGTTTTCAGTCATCACCATGCGGATGCCGGCGGCGATCGCCCCCCGCCAGACCGCTTCCTCGCGCGGCCCGCCCATGCCACTGAATTCGCGGTGCCGTCGCGCCGCGAGCGCCACCGCATCGATCGCCTGGCGCAGCACCGGCCCCCCGTAATCGCCGGGGCACCCGCGCTCCCACAGCAGGTCGGAGGCGCCGATGAACAGCCCGTCTATCCCCTCCGTCGCGGCGATGGCATCCACATTCGCCAAGGCCTCCCCGCTTTCGATCATCGCCACCACCAGCACCTCGTCGTTGAAGCGGGCACAGGCCTCGGTAAGTGTCAGCCCATAGCCGAAATGCGGCAACGAGCCGGGCACGGAAAGGCTGCCACGCGGTGCGAACCGGGCCGCCCGCGCGACGGCTTCCGCCTCTGCGGCGGTGTTCACATGCGGCACAATCAGCCCCAGCGCGCCGTTGGTCAGCAATCCGGCGATCTCGCGCGGATCGTGGCTGGAAGGCCGGGCCAGCGGCAGCACCCCGGCCCGCAACGCGCCGAGCGCGATATCCTGCGCGATATGCGGGCTGGCGGGGCTGTGCTCATAGTCCAGCATGATCCAATCCATGCCGCAGGCGGCCAGCGCGGCGCCGATCTCCGCCGAGCGGGAGAAGCGCACATTGCTGCCGAGCGCGATCTCGCCGCCCGCCAGCCGGGCCCGGAATTTCTGTGCCGCCATCATTGCCTGCCTCCTTCCGCATGCCCCATTGCAGCGGGCAGTGCGCTCGGGCATCGTGTGATGGATGTCCGGAAAATACCATGGCCAAGCTTGACCCTGTGACGATCGGCCTGCTGTGGCAAAGGCTCACCGGGCTGATGGACGAGGTGGCCGGCGCCTTCGTCCGCACCAGCTTCTCCGCCGTGGTGCGCGAGAACTGGGACCTTGCCTGCGCGTTGATGGATGCCGATGGCAGGCTGTTCGCCCAGTCCAGCCGCAGCATCCCAAGCTTCATCGGCACCATGCCGCGCACCCTTGCCGCCATGCGCGCCCGCATCCCCTCGGAGCGGCTGTCGCCCGGCGATGTGATCATCAGCAACGACCCCTGGCTCGGCACCGGCCACCTGAACGACATCACGCTGATGCGGCCGATCTACCGCCACGGCCGGCTGATCGCGTTCGCCGGCGGCACCTTCCATTGCGTCGATGTCGGCGGCGCGCCGCGCCCGGATGCACGCGACGTGTTCGAAGAAGGCATGTGCATCCCCATCTGCCGCATCGTGAAGGCCGGTGAGGAAGACCCAGAGATCGTCGCCTTCATCACCGAGAATTTTCGTGAGCCGGCCGAGGCGATGGGCGATATCCGCGCCTTGTTCGCCGCGTTCTCGCTGGCCGAGCGGCGGCTGAACCAGATACTGGACGCCGAAGGGCTGGACGACCCCGCCCTGGTGGTCGATGAAATCCTGGACCGCAGCGAGCGCAGCATGCGCGCGGCACTGGCCGCCGCCCCAGACGGCGTGGTGGAGGATTTGCTCTACGCGGACGGGTTCGATGCGCCGCTGACCATTGCCTGCCGGGTCGAGAAGCAGGGCAGCGATATCAGCATCGATTTCGCCGGCACCTCGCCGCAGGTTGTCCATCCGGTGAACGCGCCGTTCAACTTCTCCTGGTCCTACACCGCCTATGCTGTGAAATGCGTGTTCGATCCGGCGGCGCCGAACAACGACGGCGGTCTGCGCCCGCTGCACATCACGGCGCCGGAGGGCTGCCTGGTCAACCCGCTGCGCCCTGCGCCGGTCTGGGGGCGGCACCTCTCGGGCCATTATCTGCCGTTCGCGGTGATGGGCGCGCTGGCGAAGCTGGTGCCGGAGCGGGTGGTGGCCGATGCCGGGGCGCCAGCCTGGAACGTGTATTTCCGCGGCGCCCGTCCGGACGGCCGGCGCTTCGTGAAGATGTATTTCATGAGCGGTGGCTACGGCGCCCGCGCCAGCGCCGACGGGCCGGACGTGCTCTCGTTCCCCACCAACGTCGCCAACACGCCTACCGAGCAGTTCGAGAACGACGTGCCGCTGCTGATCACCGAACGCCGGCTGATCGAGGGCAGCGGCGGCGCCGGGCGGCGGCGCGGCGGCATGGGCCAGCGCATTTCCTTCCACAATCCCGGCCCGCTGCCGGTCGGCTTCGTGATCCGCCATGAGCGGGTGAAAAATCCGCCGCGCGGCCTGCTCGGCGGCAGCCCCGGCGCCCCCGGCCGCGATCTGCTGGACGGCGAGCCGATCCCGGCCAAGACCAGCGCCACGCTGGCCGCGGGCAGCACCGTCACCTTCGAGACACCCGGCGGCGGCGGCTTCGGGCCAGCCGAGCCATGAGCCTGCGAATCGGCGTCGATATCGGCGGCACCTTCACCGACCTGGTGCTGCTGGACCCGGCGAATGGCCGCCTGGTCAACGGCAAGGTCCTGACCACACCGGACGACCCCAGCCGCGGCGTGCTGACCGGCATCGCCGCGTTGCTGGCCCGCGCCGCCGCCGCGCCCGCCGATATCGCCCAGGTGATCCACGGCACCACGCTGGTCGCCAACGCCATCATCGAGCGCAAGGGCGTGCGCACCGCCTTCGTCACCACCCAGGGCTTTCGCGACCTGCTGGCGATGGCGCGGGAATGGCGCTGGGACATCTACGACCTGGACATCACGCCACCCGCGCCGCTGGTGGACCGCGCCGCCTGCTTCGAGGTGCCAGGCCGGCTCGACGCGCAGGGCAGGGAGATCACGCCCTTCGATGAAGCGGCGGCGCGGCAGGTGGCCGATGCCATCGCGCGCAGCGGCGCCGAGGCCGTCGCCGTGTGCTTCCTGCACAGCTTTCGCGACCCGGCACAGGAGCGGCGCATGGCCGCCGTGCTGGCCGCCCGCCTGCCCGATATCGCGGTGTCGCTGTCCTCGGAGATCGCCCCGGCGCTCGGCGAATACGAGCGCGCCTCCACCACCGTGGCCAACGCCTATGTGCAGCCGGTGTTCCGCCGCTACATCAGTCGCCTCGCAGCCCAACTGCTTGCCATGGGCATCGGCGTGGACCTGCTGCTGATGCAGTCCGATGGCGGCACCGCGCACCAGAACACGGCGCTGCGCATGCCCATCCGCCTGGTGCAATCCGGCCCGGCCGGCGGCGCGCAGGCGGCGGCGCTGGCCGGGCGGCTGTCGGGTTTCGCCGATGTGATGGCCTTCGACATGGGCGGCACCACTGCCAAGGCCTGCCTGATCCCCGGCGGCCGGCCGGTGCGCGCGCCCAGCTTCGAGGTAGCACGCCAAGCCCGGTTCCGTCGCGGCAGCGGCCTGCCGCTCAGCGTGCCGGCGGTGGACATGATCGAGATCGGCGCCGGTGGCGGCTCCATCGCCCGCGTCAACGCCCTCGGGCTGATCCAGGTGGGGCCGGACAGCAGCAGCGCCGACCCGGGTCCCGCTTGCTACGGCCGCGGCGGCTCCGACGCCACCGTCACCGATGCCGACCTGCTGCTGGGCTATCTGGACCCCGCGCGCTTTCTCGGCGGCGACATGGCGCTGGATCGTGCCGCGGCGGAAGCGGCGATTTCCGCCCATATCGCCCGGCCGCTCGGCCTGTCCCTGGTCGCTGCGGCACTCGGCATTCACGACACGGTCAACGAGGCGATGGCCCAGGCCGCGTCCATCCACACGCTGGAAAAGGGATTGCGCGCGCAGGATTTCGCGCTGGTCGCAATCGGCGGCGCCGGGCCGGTGCATGCCTGCCAAGTGGCGCGCCGGCTTGGCATCACCACGGTGATCTGTCCGGCTGGCGCCGGGGTTGCCTCGGCCTTCGGCTTCCTCGCAGCCCCGGTTTCGTTCGAGGCGGCGCGCGCGCATCTGGTGCCGCTGCACGCGCTGGATGCCGCCGCCATCGCCGCGATCCTGGCGCCGTTGCGCGGTGAAACGCTGCGCAGCATCACCGAAGCCGGTATCGACCCCGCCATCTGCATGGTCAGCGCCAGCGTCGAACTCCGCTACGCCGGCCAGGGCCATGAGGTGGAGGCGGCGCTGACGGACGAAAATGACCCAGTCGCTGCGCTGAAAACCGCCTTCGAGGCGAACTATCGCGCGCTATACGGCCGCACCGAGCCGGGCCTGGTCGAAGCTGTCACCTGGCGGGTGGTGGCCCGCGGCCCAACCCCGTCGCTCACCCCGTTACCCCCTGCCGCCACCGCCGGCACCGCGCTGCGGGCGCACCGCGACATCTGGTGCGGCCATGCTCAGGCGATGGTGCGCGCGCCAGTCTACGACCGCTACGGCCTGGCCGCCGGCGAAGGCGTCACCGGCCCAGCGGTGATCGAGGAGCGGGAGAGCACCACCGTCATCCCGCACGGCGCCACCGCCCTCAACGACCATGCCGGCAACCTGATCATCACGCTGGAGGCCGCCGCATGAGCGCCGATACCAAAGCCAACACCCGAGGTGCGTTCGTCCTGGCCGACATGTTGCGCCAGCTCGGCGTCACCCGCGTGTTTGGCGTGCCCGGCGGTGGTTCCAGCCTGGACCTGATCGAAGGCGCCAAGGCGACCGGGCTGCCCTTCACGCTGGTGCGCCACGAAACCGCCGGCATGATGATGGCCAGCGTCACCGCCGATCTCACGGGGCGGCCGGGCGCGATGCTGGTCACCAAGGGGCCCGGGGTCGCCAACGCCGTCAACGGCGTGGCCTGCGCCGCGTTGGAGCGCTCGCCGGTGTTTCTGGTGGCGGACGGCTTCACCGACAAGCAGCGCGGCTACGTGACCCATCAATTATTCGACCAGGTGGCGCTGGTTGCACCGGTGACCAAGGCGCAGGCGCAGGTTTCCGGCCCGGATATCGCCGCGGAGACCCTGCGCCTCGCCGAAGCGGCCTGCGCGGCGCCGGCCGGCCCGGTGCTGCTGGAGATGAACGGCCCGGCTGCCCAGGCCGCCGCCGTCGCGCGGCAGGTGCCAGCGCCGCCACCGGCCGCTTCAGCCGCGTCGGCCGATATTGCGGCCGCCCAAGCGCTGCTGGCTGCCGCCCGCCGCCCGGTGGTGATCGCCGGGCTGGAAGCGCGCGACGAGGCGACGTGCGCCGCCTTGCGCACCCTGGTTCAGCGTCTGGGTTGCCCCGCGCTGGTCACCTACAAGGCCAAGGGCGTCATTGCCGACGCAGACCCGCATTACGCCGGCATCTTCACCGGCGGCGAGGCGGAGGCGGCGATCATCTCCCAGGCCGATCTCATCCTGCTGGTCGGTGCTGACCCGGTGGAGTTCATCCTGCAACCCTGGCGCTATGCCGCGCCGACGATCGATATCGCGTTGTTCGCCCGCCCGATCCACTACATCACCCCAACTACCGCATGCATCGGCGCGCTCGGCCCCAGCCTGGACGCACTGACGGCGATCGCCGCCGCCAGCGCCTGGCACGTGAGCGACATCGCAGCACATCTCGCCCACATGGCCGAAGCGCTCAGCTTCCCGGGCACCGAGGCTGCGATCGGCCCGCAGCGTATTGTCGAGATGGCCGCCGCCGCCTGCCGGCGGCATGGCGTGGATGCCCGCGTCTCCGTGGATGCCGGCGCGCATATGATCTCGGCGACCACCTTCTGGCCATGCAGCCGGCCGCATGACCTGCTGATTTCCAACGGCCTCGCCACCATGGGTTTTGCGCTGCCCGCCGCCATTGCCGCGGCCTTGCATGACACCGCCCGCCCGGTGCTCGCCTTCACCGGCGATGGCGGCCTGGCGATGTGCCTGGGCGAACTGGCCACCGCCGCGGCGTGCGGCGCACGTATCGTGGTGATCGTGTTCAACGATGACGGTCTTAGCCTGATCGCCGCCAAGCGCGATGGCCGCGACCTGCCGGAGGACAGCCTGGCCTGGCGCCACGCCGATTTCGCCGCCACCATGCTCGGCTTCGGCGGCCTGGGCTTTGTAGTGCGCTCGGCCGCCGAATACGATGCGGCGCTGGACGCGGCGCTCGCCCAGCAAGGCCCGGCGGTGATCGACGTGCATGTCGACCCCGCCGGCTATGCGCAGCAGCTGAAGGCGTTGCGCGGTTAAATCCGCTTCATCGCCTCCTCGGCGATCGACGGTTCATACATCGAGGCGAAGGTCAGACTCTCCGGCATCGGGTCCTGTCCGGAGGATTTGTTGGCGATGTTGATGAACATCTTGTTGGTGGCGAACTGCGCCTCGGTCAGCCGTGGATCGCCGTAATACATCGTGGCGTTGCCGGCATAGGCCGCCTCGGCGATGCTCGCATCCAGCTCCAGATACGGAATCGCGAACGCCTTGAACTTGTCCGGCTCGGCCTTGATCGCCCGCAGCGACAGCGCCAGCCCTGCCACATAGCGCACGAGCGCGTCCCGCTTGTCGTGCAGCGTCTTCTCGGCGGTGTTGCAGATGATGTAGGTGTAGTTGGTGAATTCCGGCGGCGGGTTCAGCACCATCTGGAACAGATAGGCGCAGCCGAACTTCGACGCCGCGATATCCGCCGTCGGCGAGGACAGGCAGAACCCGTCGATCACGCCCTTCTCGATGCCGGCGATCATCCCCGGCCCGCCGCCCTGGATGCCAACCAGCCGCATATCCTTGTTCGGATCCATGCCGCCCTTGACGGCGAGCCAGCGAAGCATGTTGTCCGGCGCACCGCCCGGCCCGGTATTGCCCATGCGCAAGCCGCGCAGCAACGCGATCTTCTTCTCAACCGGGCTGGCCTCGGTAAGCCCCGCCTTGTCGAGAATTTCCTTCTTCACCACCACGTGCGAGCCGAACTTGCCCACCGTCTGCCCGATGGTGCGGAATTTCAGGTTCTCCTTCTTGGCGTTCATCGCCTCGCCCGGATCGCCCCATTCCACATCGACGGACGGCCCCACGAGGGCCGTCATGTTGGTGCCCCGGCTGGAGGCATTGGCCGACACCTTCACGCCGGCTTTGGCGAAGAAGCCACCCTCGATCGCATAGGCTTCCGCCATCCAGATCCACGACTTGGCGGTGGAGCGGATCGTGGTCAGTTCCGGCATCGATTGCGCAATGGCGAAGCGCGGCAGCGCCGCCCCTGCCGCCGCGGTAGCAATAAGCGATCGGCGCGAAATTCTCATGTCCCAGATCCCCTGCTTGACGTTTGCAAAGCTCACCGCTGCCAGCGCAGCACATGCGCTTCGATATGCTTCAGCGCGGTGTTGATCACCGCCCCCACCACCGCCAGCACGATGATGCCGGCATAGACGCTCGCGATATTGAACAGCCCGGTCGCCTGGTTGATGAGGAAGCCGATGCCTCGGTTAGACGACATGAACTCGCCGATCACCGTGCCAACCAGCGCATAGGGCACGCTCACCTTCAGCCCGGTGATCACCCAACTCGCCGCCGACGGCACGATCACATGGCGCAGCACATCCGCCTCACTACCGCCCATGATGCGGGTGACGTTGACGTAGAGCGGATTGACTTCGCGCACGCCGGTATAGGTGTTCAGGAAGATCACGAAGAACACGATCGCGGCCGAAACCGCCACCTTGCTTTCGATACCGATGCCAAACCAGATGATGAACAGCGGCGCCAACGCGATTTTCGGGATCGAATAGATCGCGGTGATATAGGGGTCGAACACCTCGGCCACCAACGTGTAGCGCCCGAACAGCAGCCCCAGCGAGAATCCGATCACACAGCCGATCGCGAAGCCCCAGGCGGTGGCATACAAGGTCACCGATAGGTTGCTCCACAGCGTGCCGTCGAGCGTCCAGTGCCACAGCCGCAGCCCCACCGCTTCGGGCGAGGAGATCAGCATCGTGTCCACCCAGTTGCCGGAGGCATGGTGCCACAGCCAGATGAAGCCGACGCCAACCAGCACGCGCAGCACGATGATCGCCCAGCGCCGCCGCCCGGCCGCCTGCTCGGCCGCCGCAACCCGCGCGGTGCGCGCCGGCCCGCCGATGGCCGCCGCTTCGTCCGCAGCCCCGCTCATGCCGCTGCTCCCCGCTGTATCTCCGGCGCCAGCGCCTCCCAAAGCCGCGTGTAGGCGACTTCGAATTCCGGCAGGAAGCGCACGCGGAACACGTCGCGTTCCTCCGGCAAGGCCACCGTCTCGATCTGCTTGATCCGCCCGGGGCGGCCGGAAAATACCACCACGCGCTGGGCCAGCGTCACCGCCTCGGCCAGGTCGTGGGTCACGAACACCACCGTCTGCCGCCGCGCCCGCCAGATCGCCAGCAACTGCTCCTGCATCACCAACTTCAACTGCGCGTCCAGCGCGCCGAACGGTTCGTCCATCAGCAAGGTGCGCGGCTCGTAGGCCAGCAACTGCGCCAGCGCCACCCGCTTGCGCATGCCGCCGGACAGCTCGGCCGGGAACGAACGCCCGAAGCCTTCCAGCCCCACCGCGGCCAGCATCTCCGTCACCCGCGCGGCCCGCGCCGCCGCGCCCATGCCGTGAAAACGCAGCGGCAACGCCACGTTTTCCGCCACCGTCCGCCACGGCAGCACCGCATCCTGCTGGGTCATGTAGCCCACGTTACGGTTGATCCCGTTGACCGGTTTGCCTTCGTGGGTGATGCGGCCCTCCTCAGTGGAGAGGATGCCGGCGATCATGTTCATCAACGTGGATTTGCCGCAGCCGGAGGGGCCAACGAAGGCGACGAACTCGCCCTCTGCGATATCGAGGTCCACTCGATCGAGCGCCAGAATCTCCCGCCCGCGCGAGACGTATGATTTTCGCACGGCAGAGATCGCGATGCTGGCGGTCATGCCTTACTCCGGATAACTTGTATTAACCGTAGGACAAATGCCCGGAAGATGACAACCGATGAATGACGCCGCCGATGTCGTGGTGGTCGGCGCAGGCGCCGCCGGTGCCGTGCTGGCCGCGCGGCTGTCCGAGGACCCGGCCCGCCGGGTAATCCTGCTGGAGGCTGGCGGGCGCGGGGCCAACCCGCTGCTGCGCGTGCCCCTGATGACCGGCATCCTGCTGCGCAGCCGCTACGCCAACTGGTCCTTTCGCACCGAGGCGGAGGCGGGCCTGGCCGGCCGCAGCACCGCCATTCCGCGCGGCAAGGTGCTGGGCGGTTCCACGGCGATCAACGGCATGGTCTGGGCGCGCGGCCGCCCGTCAGATTACGACGGCTGGGCGCAATCCGGCCTGCGCGGTTGGGCCGCCGAGCACGCCACCGCCGCCTTCCGCCGCATCGAGCGGTTTTCCGGCGGCGCGTCCGACATCCACGGCGGTGATGGCCCGCTGCCGATCACCGATGCCGATGTGCGCCACGAACTGATCGATGCCTTCCTCGCCGCCGGCGCCCAGGCCGGCTACAAGCCCACCGACGATTTCAATGCACCGCCCTGCGAAGGCGTCGGCCGCTACCATTTCACCATCGCCGGCGGCCGTCGCTGGTCCGCCGCCACCGCCTTTCTGCGCCCTGCCGCCCAGCGCGCGAACCTGCGCATCGTCACCCGCGCCCACGCCACCCGCATCGTGCTGGAACAGGGCCGCGCCACCGGCATCGCCGCCTTGGTGAATGGGCGCGAGACCATCTTCCGCGCGCCGGAAATCGTGCTCAGCGGCGGCGCCATCAACTCGCCGCAACTGCTGATGCTCTCCGGCATCGGCCCGGCCGACCAGCTCCGCGCCTTCGGCATCGCGGTCGCCGCAGACCTGCCCGGCGTGGGCCAGAACCTGCACGACCATGTGCTGGTGCGCGTGGAGCACGCCTGCACCCGGCCGATCACCCTGCAATCGCTCACCCGGCTGGACCGCGCCGCCGTGGCCCTGGTGCGCGCGCTGGTCAGCGGCACCGGCCCGGCCGCTAGCTTCCCGCTCGCCGCCGGGCTGATGGTGCGCTCCGACCCGGCGATGGAGGAGGCCGACCTGCAGAGCCATTTCCTCCCCGGCCTCACCACCGCCACGCTGCGCGTGCCCTTCCTCGCCGGCCCGCTGCGCGCCGGCGATGGCCACGGCTTCATGGCCAATATCAGCCAGATGCGGCCGGAGAGCCGGGGCGAGATCCGCCTCGCCAGCGCCGATCCGCTGGCCGCCCCACGCATCCGCCCCAACTATCTGGCCGACGCGCGCGACCGCACCGCACTCCGCCGCGGCGTCGCCATCCTCCGCGAGGTGTTCGCCCAGAAGGCGTTCGACCCCTATCGCGGCGCCGAACTCTCCCCGGGCGTCGATATCCGCTCAGACGCCGAGGTGGACGCCTGGATCGCCCGCACCGCCGACACCGTCCATCACGCCGTCGGCACCTGCCGCATGGGCAGCGAGACCGACCTCGGCGCTGTCGTCGACGACCGGCTGCGGGTGCGCGGCATCGCCGGGCTGCGGGTGGCGGATGCCTCCGTCATGCCCCGCATCACCAGCGGCAACACCGCAGCACCCTCGATGTTCATCGGCCAGCGCTGCGCCGATTTCATCGCCAACGACGCATAAGGAACCCGTCATGACCGTCAAGGGCCTGCACCCCGACATCGCCGCCGACAGCCCGGACCTGCTGCGCCAGGTGCACGGCAGGCGCGGCTACGCGCTCAGCTACCACCGCATGTTCCAGGCCCACGCGCCGGAACTGCTCGCAGCCTACGACGCCTACTACCAGCAACTCACCCTGCGCCCGCGCGCCCTTGCCGACGCGGCGAAGGAGACGGTCTGGATCGCCCTGCAGGCCGCCACCCGCGAGCATCACGGCATGATCCATCTGCGGCGCGCCGAGGCGGCCGGCCTCAGCCGCGACGCCATCGCCGACGCGCTGGCCATCGGCGCCGCCGTCGAAACCTGGACCGTGCTGCAATTCGGCGACGAATACTGGCGCGACTGGACCCCGATCGAGGCCGCCATCCCGCGCTATCTGCGCATGTTTGAGGCATCCACCGGCAGCGTACCGCCCATCGCCGCCGAGATCACCGCCATCGTCTGCCACGCCGCGCGCCGCACCCATGCCGGCATGAAGCTGCATCTGCCGCGCGCCTTCGCCGCAGGCGCCACGGCCGCCATGGTCGCCGAGGGCCTGTCCTTCCTGCTGCTGCCGGCCGGTGGCCCCTGCCTGATCGACGCCGTGCAGGCCTGGGCCGACGCCAGCGCCGCGGACCCGTCGCTGCCTTCGCCCTACGGCCCCTCTGATTTGGAGAATCCGGCGGCCTCGTCGTAGCCGCCCTGGCCCTCGAACGCCGCCCAGATGCGGTACGGCTCGCTGGCCGGCACCGCCCCGGCGGCGATCATCTCCCGCCACACGCCGCAGGCCTCCACGAAGCGCGGGATGGAGCCGGGGAACATCGCTAGCGTCAGCGCCTCGGCGATCTCGTCCTCCGGCACCCCGTCCTCATAG
>ERZ778029.2664-NODE-2664-length-11898-cov-3.695179_pt1 | contig 11898 bp, 9 predicted proteins | sample MGYA00375759_ERZ778029 | MGnify/ENA primary metagenome ERZ778029 (study PRJEB29350, sample SAMN05389819) | bioreactor metagenome | isolation source: Ammonium sulfate bioreactor | place: South Africa: University of Cape Town | collected 2014-04-04 ...
CTGAATGCCGCCCGGTGCCTGTTTCGAGCGCCACCGCTCCAAGAGCCATTCATCCTTTTCCCGGCCGGTCACGACGGGTAAGAGCGCGTCCAGCACATCCTTTCCAACTGGAACGGGAGTGCTGCCGCTCTTGCCGCCTCTGCCCTTGCGGGACACCGGAACCATGAGGCGGCCTTGTGCGCGCTGCACGTCGGCCACCTTCATGCGCACGATCTGACTGAAGCGGGCACCGGTTGCGGCGAGCACCACGACCAGCCGGAACAGATCGCCGTCCCACTCCTGCGCCGCGTCGACTTCCCGCGCCACAGTCAGCAAACGGCCGATCTGCGCATCCGAAAGGATCTGGTTTTCGCGCGCGAGCGGGACAGCTTCGTCATCATCCGCCTTGTCCGCCTTGAGGCCATGCTTGATGATCGCCGGAAGCGTCGGCGAGAGCCGGTCCCGGTGCGAGGAATATGCGGTATTGAGCGCAGCCTTGAGGTCGTTGATCGTGCGCTGGACCGCGGTCGCCTTCAGCGTCTCGGGCAGGGCCGCGCGCCATGCCAGAAGATCTGATTCCTTGAGAGCGTGCAGCGCCACGTCGGCCAACGAAGCAGCCGGAATAGCCTCCTGCTTCCCTCGCTTGTCCTGCCCTATCACATAGCGCCGCAGCCGCTGCCCGGCGTCGGAGCGGACAGGCCGGCCCTTGCGTCGGCTGTCCCGCGCATCGCGATCGGCGATGTAGGCCTCGATAGCGAGCCTCACGGTCAGAGGGGGGCCTTCCGCCGCCGCCTTCGCCGCTTCGCGAGCTTCAGCCACGATGCGCCGGGCGTCTTTTTCGGCCTGGAGAAAGGTGAAGACGCCTTCCGCTGGCTTGTCGTTCACGTCATTCGCCGGGCCGATCGGAGCCTGCCGATAGTTGGCTCCCGGACCCCAGTTGCGCCAACGAGCGAACCAGACACCGCCCCTCTTGCCCTTACGGTACCAAAGCGCCGCATCGGCATCGAGGCGCCTTGCATATTCCCCAGCCGCCAGCTTCGACCGCGCGTTCGCCGTAGTGATGGGGGCTTCCGTAAGGGTCTTCGCCATGTTTCCGCCCTTCCGCTATTCGATGGACATTCGACGGGTACGTCCCGCAATACGTCGAATATGCGTCGAATATCCATCTATGTACAGTGGCGAACGTTGGCGCACAGTCTCGTTGAAAACGCTGGCTTTTTGCGAACAGTTGCGAACGAAGTGGTGCCGAAAAGCGATCCCTCTCACGGCGGAAACAGGGGTTCGATTCCCCTTGGGAGTACCAGCAAAATCAAATATTTGGCCAGCCGTCGAGCCTTAGTCGCCCAGGATTCGCGAAAGAGATGCGGTCGTGGATGGTGCCGTTCCGGCTGCACGAACGCGGGCGATGACGGCCCGGCGAAGCCGATCAGATTTCCGGGATGTTCTCCCGGAATATGATTTGCAGTCGCGGAGGGTGCAATTCAAACGGCATGTTGCGAACACTGTTTGCAAGCACCTGCAGAGCCTCGCGTGCTTCGACCCGCGGATTCTGGTCGATGACAGCATCCAGAGTGCCGTCGAGCAGGAGGGCCTTGTTCTGCTCGGTCAATTCATGACCGACGAACACGATTTCACCGGCGCGGCCTTTGTCTCCGAGCGCCCTGGCAATACCCTGGTTGCCGGCGCCGATATTGTAGATCGCGGCCAGATCACCATACCGTTCGAGCAGGTTGGCCGCTTCCACGAAGGCCTTTTCCCTGTCGTCCCGCATCTCGCGCAGTTCGACGATCTCCAGATTGGGGAACTCCTCGGAAAGGATGTGACGGAATCCCATCTCGCGCTCCTCATGCCCGCGATAGGACAGCGAACCGGCAAATAACGCGACTTTCATCGGACGGTCGCGGCCGAGGAAGCGGCCCACGACATAGCCGGCGAGACGGCCTGCGGCGCGATTGTCGATGCCGATATAGGCCGTCCGCGGCACATGCAGGATGTCCGAGGCGAGCGTCACGACCTTCACGCCGTTCATCGACAGGCGCCGGATCGCCTCCCGCACGGTAGGGTGGTCGAGCGCGATTATCCCGACTCCCCTCGTCGCGGGATCGAGTTCCTGGAGCGCCCTGGCGAGACTGTCCGGATTGAAGCCCTCGATCGTCTCCACATGGACATCGAGGTCCGATCGCGCCGCCGCCTGCTTTTCGATCTGACGGTGCAGGTCGTGAATGAAGGTGTTCGTACCGGCCGGAAGAATGAAGTCGAGCCGGAGGCCGTCAGAGCCCCGCGCGGGAGCGCCTCCCTCTGCCTCGGCGATATAGCCGAGCCGACGTGCTGTCTCGATCACGATCTGTCGCGTGCGCCCGCGCACCCCGGACCGGTTGTTGAGCACACGGTCCACTGTGGCGCTCGATACCCCGGCTTCCCTGGCTATGTCCTGTAACGTGGAGCGCAAACTCTGATCCTCTTCCTGCCGTGGGCCGGCATCAACCGGGTCATGTGGTGCATTCAGGGTGGCGAATCGTATCGCTGCACCCGGCATGATCGAAAATGATGTAGTTCAATTCGAACGCGTTCAACAACTCCCGGCGAGTAGGTCTCGCGAAGCCCCAGTCCGATCCCGCCGCGCCACGAACGCTGCGCGTCCTGCGCTCCAGTTCACATCAAAACCCGGCATGATTTCCTGTCCCCAGCGCAGGTACCGCATCCATTTTCTCCCCCTTATGATCGAAAATGCCAAATAATGATTTGAAATGATGTTGACAGTGATGGGCGGCGCCGTCAATATGCATCATAACGAGCCCGCCAATGAGGAAATGCGGCCTCGTCGGGAGGAGTTTCCAATGTCAGATTTGATCCGCATGTCGCGGCGCCAGTTGCTGGCGTCCGGAGGAAAGGCTGCGGCATTTGCCGCGGCCGTCGGTATTGCTCCACGCTTCATCCGTCCCGCCCGCGCCGCGGCGAGCGACAAGCTGGCGCCCGGCATGATCGGCGGCCCGACCGGTTTCGACGGGGCCGAGCGATACCAGTATGGACCCGATACGCCGGAAGGCCGCGCGATCGAGGCGATCAAGGCGATGAAGGGTTCCGGCAAGGCGCCAGCCAAGATCGTGCTCGGTCTTTCGGACGGCTCGATCGGCCAACTGACCAAGCCTTTCCCGGAGGGCGCGCCCTCCATCAAGGAGTTGTGGGAGAAGGAGACGGGCGTAACCCTCGACATCGTCGGCGTTCCGAACGGCCAGGAATTCACCAAGACGATGCAGGACATCTCCACCAAGGGCGGAGCCTTCGACATCTATGCCGTCGAATGGAATCGTCTTGGCGACCTGGCGGAGACCGGCGGCATCATCAAACTCGACGAGTATGTCTCCGAGTACAAGCCGGAGTGGGATGATCCCGAGCGCGGCTACGTCAACGGCGCCAAAGGCGTCTCGCTGCTCAATCAGTATCGCGGCTCAACCTACGGCGTGTCGCTCGACGGCGATTTCCAGACCTGGGTCTATCGCAAGGACCTTTTCGAAGACGAAGCCGAAAAGAAGGCATTTACCGACAAGCACGGGCGCGCCCTCGTCCCGCCGCGGACCTGGAAGGAACTCGACGAGGTCGCCACATTCTTTCATCGTCCCGACAAGGGGCTCTTCGGCTCCACGGATCTGCGCAACCAGGGCTGGGGTTACACCAACTGGTATCAGCGCTACGTCTCTTCGGCCGCCCCGAACCAGTATCTGTTCGACGACTCGGGCAAGGTACTCATCGATTCCGATGCCGGCGTGAAGGCGACGGAAGCCTATGTCGCCTCGCTGGCCTATCACTCACCGGACGCGATTTCCTGGGGCTGGCCCGAGCAGTACGGCAACTTCGCCAAGGGCGGGGCAGCCATGACCTGCGCCTTCTCCAACCTGCCAAAATTCCTGGACAACGCGGCGAACAAGGATTCTCAGGTAACCGGCAAGATCGGCTCGATGCTGCCGCCGGGCAATGTCATTGACGACCATCTCGTCAGCCGCTCGGTACTGTGGCTGAACCTTTCGGCCTCGGTCTCGTCCCAGAGCAAGAGCCCGGAGGCGTGCTACCTCTTCCTGCAATGGCTGGGATCAAGCCGCATCTATTCGTGGATGACCGCAAACCCCGCCGGCTATTTCGATCCGTTCCAGCTCGCCAACTTCTCCGACCCGCTGGTGCGCCAGACCTACCATGCCTACCACATGGACATTGTGCGCGAGACGGTGGCGCGCACCGTGCCGACGATCAACTATCCGGGCGCGACCGCGTTCCACAACGCGCTCGACGAGAATCTCGTCGCCGCGCTGACCAAGTCGAAGACACCGGCCGCGGCCATGTCGGACACGGCGCGTGAATGGAAACGCATCGCGCGACGCGTCGGCGAAGACAAGCTCCTGGAAGCCATCAAAGCCAACAAGCAGGCCTGGCCGACGGTGCTCGACCCGATCCCGAGCTGATCCTCCCGATCAGAAGTGCCGCACCTTGCGGGGGGAGGTTCCTGCCTCCTCCCGCAACCGCAAATCCGCCGAACCGCAGATCGATCATGAACCGTTCGCCCGTCCTCGAAGTCCTGCGATATGCCGCGATCCTCGCAGCGCTCGCCATCACGCTCATCCCGATCCTGTGGATGGTGTCGATGGCCTTCAAGCCTATCGCGGAATGGTCCGCGACGGGCGCAGATCTGACATGGTGGCCCAGGCATCCGACACTCGACAATTTCCGCTACATATTCGGCCATTCCTCGACCCGGCTCATCGCGACGCTCGACCGTACCGCCGGCAAGCCGATCCTTTCGTCGCTGCTCTCGGCCTCGTTCGGCACCTTGATCGCGATGGTCTGCGGTACGGCGGCGGCCTATGGAGTCTCCCGCTTCAAGTCCGGCCAGAACCTGCCGCTCGCGCTCATCCAGTTGCGGCTCTTTCCGCCGATGGCCGTCATGATTCCGATCATGATCATGTGGGCCTTCTTCGGTCTGGTCGATACCTGGTGGGGGCTCGCGCTCATCTACGGGATCGTCACGCTGCCTTTCGCCTTCTGGCTGATGAAGACGTTCTTCGACGACATGCCGCGCGAGATCGAGGAGGCGGCCCTGGTCGAGGGCTGCTCGCGCTTCCGTGTCTTCCTCAAGATCACCTTGCCGATGATGCGTGCGCCGCTCGCCAGCTCCGCGCTCTTCGTCTTCATCCTCAACTGGTCCGACTACCTGATCGGCCTGCTCCTGACCACCCGCAACTGGGTGACGATCCCGGTCTACATGGCATCGCTGTCGTCTTCCATGACCGGACAGCTCTACGGAGCCAAGGCCGCGCTCGGCCTCATTGCCGCGGTGCCGCCCGTCGTGCTCGGCATCATCATCCAGCGTCACCTCGTGCGCGGCCTCACCTTCGGGGCGCTCAAGCAATGACCGCGGCGGCGATCGAACGACAGGAGGATGCCGTGACAGCATCCGCGCAGGCAACGAAGCTTCCACGACATCAGGAGTCAAGGCGGCTCGGATTCAGGCTGACCTTGCCTGCCCAGGTGCTGGTGCTGTTCGTGGCCGCGTTCCCGCTCCTCATGCAGGTCTATATCAGCCTGACCGACTGGTCGCCTCTGGATGGGGTCGGCTGGTGGCGCGCCTGGCAGTCCTGGAACACCTTCGCCAACTATGGCGATCTCCTGTCCGACAGCCGCCTCTGGGGAGCGCTCGGGCGCACGCTCTTCATCATGGCCGTGTGCGTGCCGGTCGAGTTCGTGCTCGGCTTCGCACTCGCCATCCTCTTTGCCGACGAATTTCCCGGCAAGCGGGTATTCTATTCGGTCCTGCTCATGCCGATGATGGTCGTGCCGGCCGTCGCCGGATACATGTTCTTCATGCTGTTCCAGTCGGGCGGCCCGATCAATGACATCCTGTCGATGCTGCTCGGCTCGCGCGTCGCCATCGCCTGGCTTTCCGATCCGAAGCTGGCGCTCCTGGCGGTCATGCTCTCCGACATCTGGCAATGGACGCCGTTGATGTTCCTCATCCTGCTCGCCGGCCTCGTCGGCGTCCCGGAAGACCAGCTCAAGGCGGCCACGCTGCTCGGCGCCTCATGGGGCCAGCGATTCGTGACGATCGTGCTGCCGAAAATGAAGACGATCGCCATCATCGCGCTCGCCATACGGGTCATCGAGATATTCAAGGTCTTCGATACGCTCTACATCATGACCGGCGGCGGACCCGGCGTGGCGACCGAGACGATCTCCGTCTACATCTACAAGATCACCACGCAGGACCTGGTCTGGGGTTATGTGGCCGCGATCGCGCTTGTGATCCTGATCGCCCTTTCCGTCCTCGCCGCTCTCGCCATCAAGCGCCTGGCGTCCGCCAGCGGGGAGGCTTGAGGCGATGACGGCCATCCATCTTGAGAACCTCGTCAAGCGCTTCGGCGACTTCACGGCGCTGAAGACGATGGACCTTGCCATCGACGACGGGGAGTTCATGGCGCTGCTCGGGCCTTCTGGCTGCGGAAAATCGACCACGATGAACATGATCGCCGGCATGGATGCGCCCAGCGAAGGACGGATCCTTTTTGACGGCCGCGACATGTCTGGCGTCGCGATGGGCCGGCGCGGGGTAGGCTTCGTCTTCCAGAACTACGCGATCTTCACTCATATGACCGTCCGGCAGAACCTTGCCTATGGGCTGAAGATGCGGCGCCTTCCGGCAGGGCAGATCGGGTTGCGCGTGAAGGCGATTGCCGATTTCCTGCAACTGACCCCTCTTCTGGACCGCCCGTCGGCGGGCCTGTCGGTCAACATCCTGCAGCGGCTCGCGATCGGCCGCTCCGCGATCATGGAGCCGGCGATCTTCCTCCTCGACGAGCCGCTGTCGAACGTTGACGCCGCGTTCCGGGCAGTCATGAGGACCGAGCTGAAGCATCTGCAGAGACAGTTCCGCCAGACGATGGTCTACGTCACCCACGACCAACTCGAGGCCATGACCATGGCCGATCGCATCGCAGTGATGGACCACGGCGTCCTGCAGCAGGTCGGCACGCCGATCGAGGTCTACAACAACCCTGCCAATGTCTTCGTTGCGCGCTTCATCGGCGCGCCGGGCATGAATCTCGTGAAGGGCGCGCTCGCCGAAAGCGATGAAGGTCTTCTCGTGGACCTGGGCGCCCTCGGACGCACGCAGCCGCTGCCCTCGGCACTCGCTGCGGCTGCACGGGCGAGCCGGAGCCGGGAGGTCCTGTTCGGCTTTCGCCCCGAGGAAATCGGAATCGTCAACGAGGGACCCGGCATCGAACTGCCCATCGTGTTTGTCGAGCGGATCGGGGCGCGCACGATCGTCCACCTTGGCGACGGCGCAACGGCGCTGAAGGCGGTATTCGATAATGATGTCGCCCTTTCTGCGGGTGACAGGGCGCGCTTCAGGGTCGCGGAAAAATCGGTGCGCCTGTTCGATGCGGCGACCGGCAGCGCAATCAGGGGAGGTTGAAGTGATGGCCGGGATCATTTTCCGGAACGTCAGCAAGTCCTATGGCCCGACGCGGGCGCTGCATGACACATCCTTCACCATCGAGGACAACGAATTCTTCTGCTTCTTCGGACCGCCGCTCTCGGGGAAATCGACCATCCTGCGCCTGATCCTCGGGCTGGAGGAACCGGACGAGGGCGAAATCCTGATCGGCGGACAGCCGGTCAACGACGTCTCGCCCGCCGAGCGCAACGTGGCGATGGTCTTCCAGAACCTCGCTCTCTTCCCGCACATGACCGCGCGCGACAACATCCGTTTTCCGCTGGTCGAGCGGCGCATGCCGACGGCCGATATCGAGGCGCGTGTCGCCTCGGTCGCGGAAAAGCTCCACGTCGGCCACATATTGCACAAGCTGCCCGCGCAGCTTTCCGGAGGAGAAAGACAGCGCGTGGCGATCGGCCGTGCGCTGGTGCGCGACCCCGCCGCCTATCTGATGGACGACCCGATATCGGCCCTGGACGCGCGGCTGCGGGAGGAAATGCGCGTGGAGCTGAAGCGCATCCAGCGCGAACTCGGCCACACGCTCGTCTATGTGACGCACGATCAGGAGGAGGCGATGTCGGTCGCCGACCGGATGGCAATTCTGGAACACGGCTCCATCCGGCAGATCGGCACGCCAATCGACGTTTATGACCAGCCGCGGAGCGCCTATGTCGCGCGGCTCCTTGGCTCGCCGATGATGAACATCCTCGCCTGCTCCCCCGCCGAGGACAGCCTGGCGGTGACCGCTGCGGGCGGTGCGATCCTTCTGCCGGTCGACGGACGGTCCAGCCGGGCCGCCGAGATCGGCGTGCGCCCCGAGGACCTCCGGGTGGAGCCCTGGTCGGAAGATCGGCAGGGGCGGCCCGCCAGGGTCTTCGAGGTCGAGCCGCTCGGCGGACATACGGTGGTTACGCTGGAAGCCGGCGACGACACGTTGAAAGCCCTCATGCGCGGGCAGCCGGACATTGCGCCGGAAAGCCTCGTCGCACTCTCGTGCAACCCGGAACAGGTTCATTTCTTCGCCGAAGGCGGCGCCGCGTTGGAGCGCTGAGGCGAATAAAGATGGGAGGACACCAAAAAATGGCGCAAGCCGTTCAATTCAGACCGGACGCCGAGATACGCTGTCGCGACTTCGCCATCGGCTGCATCGGCGCCGGCATGATCATGGCCGAATGTCACCTGGCCGCCTACAAGGAAGCCGGCTTCAAGGTCGCCGCCATCGCCTCGCGCACGGAGGCGAAAGCCCGCAGCGTCGCAGAGCGATGGGGCATCGGCAAGGTACACCGCACGCCGGAAGAACTGATCGCCGATCCGCAGATCGAGATCATCGACATCGCCTATCCGCCAGACCGGCAGCCCGCGCTCATCCGGGCCGCGCTGAGGGCGCCGAACGTCAAGGCGGTCCTCGCGCAGAAGCCGCTGGCGCTCTCATTGAAGGAGGCGATCGCGCTGCGGGACGAGGCAAGGGCGGCGGGCAAGATCCTCTCCGTCAACCAGAACATGCGCTACGACCAGTCGATGCGCGTCCTCAAGCAGCTCCTTGACGGCGGTGAGCTGGGCCGGATCGTCTTCGCACAAATTGACATGCACGCGATCCCGCATTGGCAGACCTTCCTGGAGGGCTATGACCGGCTGACGCTGTCGAACATGAGCGTGCACCATCTCGACGTGCTGCGCTTCCTGTTCGGCGATCCCGAGGAAATCACCACCCTCACCCGCAAGGATCCGCGTACGAAATTCGAGCATTCCGACGGCATCGTCGTCTCCACGTTGCGCTTTCCGTCTGGCGTGATGGCCGTGTCGCTCGAGGATGTGTGGTCCGGGCCGCGCGAGCCGGGCTATCGCGACGACCAGCATATCGGCTGGCGCGTCGAGGGAACGGAAGGCGTCGCGAAGGGAACGATCGGCTGGCCAACCGGGACGCCTTCGACGCTGAGCTATGCCTCCACCGGCGCCACCGGCGGCGAATGGGTGACGCCGAAATGGGACACCATGTGGTTTCCGCACGCCTTCATCGGCGTCATGGAGCAGCTGCAATACGCATTGAAATCCGGCGAGGCCCCGGCGCTCTCGGTCGCCGACAATGTCAGGACCATGGCACTCGTCGAAGCCGCCTACAAGTCGATCGACGAGAGGCGGACGGTCAGGCTTTCCGAAATCAGTACCAATTGAGCTTGCAAGGGAGGATCACAGATCATGATGCAGGTCGGAATTTTCACGGGATATTTCCCGTACTCGCTCGAAGAGACCGCGAAGAAAATCCGCGCGCTCGACTTCAATACAGTCCAGCTCGACATGCACTTCAAGGACATCGACATGTCAGCCGGCCAGATAACCAGGGACAAGTGCGTCCGCATCCGGGAGACGTTCAGGGACCACAACCTGCCGATCTGTTGCATCTCCGGCTACACGAACATCATTCATCCCGACAAGGCGGAGCGTGAGCGGCGGGTCGGCTATCTCAAGGAGATCATTCGCCACGCCCAGTATCTCGGCACGCCTTACGTCATCTCCGAAACCGGCACATTCAACACGGAGAGCGACTGGGTCCACCACCCGAAGAACAAGACCGAGGAAGGCTTCGAGGAATGCCGGAAGGTCATCGCCGATCTTGCCCAGCACGCCTATGACCATGGCGCGACCTTCCTGCTCGAAACCTATGTCAACAATGTCGTGGGCTCGGTCGAGGAGACGGTGAGGATGTTTGCGCAGGTCGACCATCCCGGCCTCGGCCTTCTCATGGATCCGACGAACTATTTCGAGACCCACAATATCGACCGGATGGATGCGATCCTCGACCAGGTCTTCGACACGCTTTCGGACAAGATCAGGATCGGGCACGCCAAGGACGTCAAGCGCTCGGGCAGTGACAAGTCCGAAAAGCACGCCGACATCGGCGACGAGGACGCGCTGGAATCGCATACGTTCCGCGGGGTTGGCGAAATCGAGCTGCCGGCGCCTGGCCTCGGCTCGCTCAACTACGATCTCTACCTGCAGCGCCTCGCCAGGAAGCATCCCAATATTCCGATGATCATCGAACATCTGGACGAGGCGGACGTGCCGCGCGCCAAGAAGTTCCTCGATGGCAAGCTGCGGGCGAATGGCCTGTGAGGTTGCCCCGTGCCTCAGGGCACGGACAACCTCGGATTCAATGGAAACAGGGAGGTGACCATGTTCGGTATTCGGTTGGCGATGGCCGCGGCACTTGTGCTCGGCGCGTCGTCATTGGCCCATGCGGCCGATGGCAAGAAGGTGTTCTATCTGCTGTCGCACGGCGGTCCGTCGGACGCGTTCTGGATCGATTGGAACGCAGGGGCCAAGAAGGCATGCGACCAGCTCGGGGTCGAGTGCAAGATCTCCTTCAGCGGCGGCGACATGGCCGCACAGAAGGAGGCGTTCAACTCGGCGCTGGCGGCCAAGCCGGACGGCATTGCAACGACCTCGGCCCAGCCCGGGCTCTGGACCGGCGAGGTAGCGGCAGCCAAGAAGGCCGGGATCCCGATCATATTCTTCAATACGGACGACCCCGCGACGGGGCGGCAGGCCTATGTCGGCGCCGACCTGACCGAGGCCGGTGCCATCTGGGCGAGATACCTCGTCGAGCACAAGATGGTGAAGAAGGGCGACAAGGTCTTCCTGCCTGTCGAGGTGCCGGGCGCCAGCTACCAGCAACTCGAGACGAAAGGCATCGCCAGCGTATTCGATCCCCTGGGAATCCAGTACGATGTCGTGGACTGCGGTACGGATCCGGCCGGGATCATCTCGAAGATGACGGACTATGTCGTGGCGCACCAGCCACCGGCAATCATCGCCCTCGGCGATTCCGTCGCAGCCAGCATCAAGCGGGTCTTTGACGCAGCGGGTGTTGCGGCCGGCGCCGTCCCGGTCGTCGGCTGGGGCAATTCGAAGGAGACGGCCGAAGAGGTCAAGGACGGCTATGTGAATGCAGCAGCCTGGCAGTTCCCTTCCGCTCAGGGCTTCATGCCGGTCGCACTTCTCAGCCTCGCGGCTTCCGGAGAGCCGATCGGCTATGACATCCATACGTTCAGTCTTTACGACGCAAGCAGCGTCGGGCCGATCCTCAAGCTTTACGACAAGAAATAGACGCTTTCTCTTCCGCCGGCCCGCTGAGGGCCGGCGAACTTCCGGGCTGGAAAATGGCTCTTCTGACGGACGATATTCAGACAAGGAAACGGGCGTGGCCGAAGGCGCTGACCTCGCCGGAATTCTCGTCCTTCGTGATTCTTTGTGTGGTCCTGGCAGGTTTCTCGATCGCCAATGACAGATTCCTGTCGCCGCTCAACGTTTCCAACATGATGGCCTTCCTGCCGGAGCTCGGCATCATAGCACTGGGCATGACCTTGTTGCTGACGGCCGGCGAGTTCGATCTTTCCGTCGGTGCCGTCTTCGCCCTCGGGCCGGTCATCGTCATGTTGCTG
>ERZ778029.2669-NODE-2669-length-11885-cov-3.387997_pt1 | contig 11885 bp, 8 predicted proteins | sample MGYA00375759_ERZ778029 | MGnify/ENA primary metagenome ERZ778029 (study PRJEB29350, sample SAMN05389819) | bioreactor metagenome | isolation source: Ammonium sulfate bioreactor | place: South Africa: University of Cape Town | collected 2014-04-04 ...
GATTCGACGTTAATATGCCAATATGAAATGGAAGATAATTTTGTGTATCACGAAGATCGATTCGTGCGCCACAAGAAAGTAAATATTGAACAAGAAGGAGATTATTCGTTGAATATGCGTAGAATATTGGACTTTGACGATAACAATCAAGTTCATTGACATCTAATCCACCGAATTCAATCAAATAGAAAACACTTTTCAAACAACCGCTTTTACATGCTAAATGTAAAGCTGTATGATGTTCATTATCGACAGCTTTTACGTCGACGCCATTTTTCAAAAGAAGATTGATTACTTCGGGCTGTTTGGAAGTCGCAGCTAGATGAAGTGGTTTCGTTCCATCAGCTGCTGGTACATTGACTAAATTTTTTCCATGTGGATGTTTTAAAATTGAATTTGTTAATTCGAAAGCATTTGTCGGATGTTGAACAGCGATATGCAATGGTGTGTCACCAATTCGATCTTGGATTTGTATTTGAATATTCTTTTCGATTAGTAAATTTACAATTTGTTCATTTCCATGATCGATTGCGTAGAAAAGAGCATTTCGATGATGACAATCAACTTCATTGAGATCAGCCGATGATAAATGTTCAGTAATTAACGAAACTAGCTCATAGTTTCCGAATTGACAAGCCAAATGAAGTGATTGTCGAGAATACGGGTCTTTTCTTGTTAGACAAACATTTTTCGAGATCAATAAACGACATAAATCAACCGATTGATTCACTGTACACATCATAAATGGATCCATTACTTGTCCATTACGTTTTTCATAATCGAATAGACCATGTTGATCATTGAGTAGAGTTTCGAGAATATTCGTTCGAATTGATGCATTTGTACACATGCATGCATGATGAATAGCCGTATTACCATGTTGATCAGCGAGATTTCGTTGTAAACCGTGTTGTTTTAATAGAAATTCAATACCGGAAAGAAAACCTTCGTCGATACAGATCATTAACGGTGTTCGATCATCGAGAGTCGGCTGATTCAAAAGATTTCCTTCGAATTTGAGAATTAATTCCATGAGAGGAACATTTTCACTGACACATGCATATGCTAGCAGTGTATAACCTTGATTATCTCGTTTGCTGAGATCGATTCGATAGGAATTCTTTTTCGAATTTTCAAGAAGAAATTTCATCAATTCGTATTGTTGTTGTTGATCATCAATTGATATACTTTCAGTATACGTGGGCATGCAAAGAAAATGTAAAGGCGTACGATTGAAACTGTCCTGTTCGGTTAACTGAATACCTTTCGAGAGGAAAATTTCAACGAGCTTTTGATTTCTCGACCAACAAGCATAATGAATCGGTTGAATATTAAATCGATCACGTGCACTAATCAACGCACCATGTTCAATCAAATCCTGAGCTAATTGTGTCGTATGCTGAGCTCGACATGTCCAATGCAATGGCGTGGTTAATTCTGTCGAAACAATATTTACACGAGCGCCATGATTTAAAAGTATTCGAACTGTATGTGCATAGGAAATGAATCGTTTGGGAAAATATTTCGACCAAAGACAAGCCAATTGTAGGCCAGTGAGATTTCGAACGACCTCTTTTTTATTTGTTTTTATATTTTCATAGTTCAATGAAAACGTTTCGTTGACATCTTGTTGATGATTTTCAATGTATAAAATACAGACTTGACTGAAACCGTATGTACATGATTCGTGAAAGCCAGTCATTGTCGATGAAACAAGTTTGACTTGTTTGTAGAATTCAACATTTTTCTCGAGTAAATATTTGACCATTTCATACGATTGAATACTGTAGAAAAACCGAAGAAAAGCATCGACTTTGTCGCTTGATGATGAATCGGCAAGAAGATCGACGTAGAATTTATCTAATTCAGATAATGATTGTTCGTCCCATAATTGAACAAGACGAAGAAGATCAGGTATCCAATTTCGAATATATTCAGCTAGAATAGATATTTAAACTTAAAAAAAAATGATTTGATTTATCAAAATTTACCATCGATTGTATCGGATTCAGTTAATTTTCTTGATAATTCACTTGCGTCATGTAGATAAGTTTCTTCATTGTTTAACTTCCAGAAATCGTAGATCAATGAAATCTTGTGCGTATCTAGTAACATATTTGCAATTAAATTGCGATTTGTATCTTTAAATTTACTCGTTATCTACTGTTCGATATTTATAGTCAATGACAGAAATTAAACGACGAAATTAAACTGTCTAGAAGCGTGATATAACGAAATCAACGAGAAGTAGCACGTGAACATATGATCACGTTCCTTATCCATTCATAATATCGTACAAAATACGTTTCTCCTTTCGTTTTGCACCTGTCAAATATTACGCAATTGAAGCACGCGCTTCATTTTAATCGTCATGTTCGTTCGTTACGCATCACCTAATTAGTAAAAAACGAAAAAAAGAAGTCTATACAATTCGATTTATTCGAAAATAAACGATAGTGCAAATGAATATCTTTGATAACAAGCAAAACAAGGATTTGAATGCACATATATTCTCATTCCAAGTGATTTCTGTTTGATTGATAGATGTCGGTTGCGTTCATTCTTTTCATCTGTTCGTTCGAACCAATCGAAATGCAACAATGAATCGAGGCCCATAAAGATATTCGTCAATGGTAGAAAATCGAACGAAAGACACAGTTTAAATTCATTTGTCTCGTTCACATTTGTCCATTTTCATTGAATTCATGTTCAAGAGATTTCTAAATCGACTTGATTATTTGTAGATGGCTTCAGCGGTGGATTCCACTGCACTCAATGACGATGAAACAACGTCGAATACATTGAAACGACGTCGTTCATCAGGTTTAATATCCAATGATTTTGATATTGAACAAACGCCGTCGAAACGTGCTTGTTCATCATCAATAACATTCAATTCCATACCTTCTGATACAACAAATCACTTTCAATCGATGTATTCATCTCTCAATGAAATTATTCAATCACATCGTTTTCTACTTCGTGAATATTTGGATTTACAATCGACGAATTCATTCGATGAACAAACATTTCTTCAAAACGAAGAAGATCTTATTGATAAAGTTGAGAAAAACTTTCATGATATTAGTCAAATACCTTCAACGCCACCATCCTCATCACGTCATGGCAAACGTCAACGTTATCAATCGATTAGTTCAACGAATCAATCGTTCGATCGTGTTAAACATGAAACTCACATTCTCAAACGTATCGAAGAATTGAAATCCGATGGCAAATGGACGAATCAACGTTTAGCTAAATGTTTAGAGCCCAATAAACGTAAAACACATTGGGATTATTTACTCGATGAAATGCGTTGGTTAGCCGAGGATTTTCAATTAGAAAAACGTTGGAAACAAGCAATGGCAAAGAAGATTTCTCAAGCTGTATTGAAATATTTTCACGACAAAGATTTACATTATCTACAGGAACAAGCTCGTCGTCGACAAGCGAAATTTATTTGCTATGAAGTGATGAATTTTTGGCGACAAATATCTCGACTTGCTCATGATCGACGATGTTTATCCATTGATTCGAATATCGACGACGATGATGAACAAACGATCGAACACGAAGAACAATTCGAACGTGATGAATACGATTTCAATGAATTGAAATACTTAGAAAACGATCGAAATCAACCGATCGATTCCATTCTTCAAACTCATTACGGAATCGATTTATCAACTGAACTATCATCGACAAGTAAATCGCTCAGCATCGAATCTTATCAGCCTAATGGCGTTCATTTTCAAAGCAATCCTCCTGTAAATCCGGTGTCTTTCTTATTCAAATCATCACTACGAGAATATCAACATATTGCATTCGATTGGTTAGTGAAATTGTTCGACGAAAATCTTCATTGCATATTAGCTGATGAGAATGGATTAGGTAAAACGGTTGAAAGTATTGCATTACTCACTTATCTAGCTGGTAGTCAGGGCAATTGGGGTCCACATTTAATTGTTACATCGAACGATTGTCTTGAACATTGGGAAAATGAATTGATTCGATTTAGTCCAAGTTTAAAAATATTTTTCTATTTCAATTCATCTTTTCAATACGAAGATTTGACTAAACTCGTTGATTTTCATGTTTGTATTACATCTTCTCAATTATTCTATCGTGATATCAATCGATTTCGTTGTACGAAATGGAATACGATTGTCTACGATCAAATCAATCTAATTCAACAATTTCCAATCGATTGTCAACATTGTTTAATCATCAATAATCAATATTCGACGAATTATTCGCTCGAATTTTTACTGCCTAATATTGAATTTGCATCTCGATTTCGTCAAGATAAAAATCTTGTCGAACGAATTATTCGTTTGTTAACACTTCGTCGATTGAAAATCGATGTTGAACAACAATTACCAACGATAAACGAATATGTTTATCGATGTGATTTATCTCGTCGACAAAAATATCTTTATCAACAACAACAACAACAATATCGAAATCAGCTAACTGTTGAGAATTTTCTTCGATTAAAACAAATTTCCAATCATCCGAATTTGATCGAAATGCGTCCGGTTAAATCACCATTTGTATTCGATAGTCAATCGATAAAATGTCAATTTCCAAAATTAATCATGGATTTAAATTTCAAAAATCCAAATTTCGAATTCAATCGAAACGATGAAGAGAGTTTCATCGCTTTTCGAAGACAAACTGTTCTAAATGTAACCATTGATCTATTCGTCAAAGTTTTCAATCAAAATCAATCAATTGAACAAGAGAAAGTTCAAATAACAAAAGAAATCATCGAACGATACAGAAATACTTCTACGTGGACAGACAATCAGCAAGCTAAACAAAACGATTTCTCAAAATCACTTGATGACGAATGCGTATCTCGTCTCGAACGTTTATGTCAAATCAATAATAAACGTTGCGAATATCATTTTATCTACGGTTCAGATCTCCTAACACAAATTCAATTAGCTCTTCAAACTTGTCATTCATTCAATCGAACAACATTCAGTGGCTATTCTCTTTGTCAAATCAATCGACAAACAACATCTACACAAATATTAGAACATTTACTTCAATTAAATCAATACGACGATGTGTTTAATCGAGTGATATTTTGCGCAAAACGTGTGTTAACATCACCGATTGATACTCGTCAATCGAAACCATTGATTGAAATCTTACCATCGCAAGATCCTATTCAACAAGAAATCTTAATCGATTATCCATCGAATGATTTGATTAAATATGACAGTGGTAAATTACGAATTCTAGCTGATTTATTGATGAATTCGAGACGAACTCAACAACGTTGTGTCATCTATTGTCAAATGTTCGATATGTTGGATATATTAGAACGATTTGTTCGATATTCGAAGTATTCATATATAAGAATTGATCAACAGCAAACAAATCATGAAATCAATGTTTTAATCGAACGTTTTAATCGAAATAAACAAATATTTATTTTAATTTTAACGACACAAATTCAAGTGAATTTCACCGGTGTAACAGATCGAATTATTTTCTATGATTATGATTGGAATCTACAACGAAATCAACATATTCGACAGCAATGTGAACAAATTCGACAGAGACAAAATTTAAATATCTATCAATTGATCAGTCGAAATACAATCGAAGAAGAACTATTCGAACAAAATGAATCGATGCGAAATTTTCTTACACAATTTCAAGAAGAGATTTTATTGAAAGAAGAAGAAGAAGAACAAATCGAATCCATGGATTTCGATAATCAAATCGAAGATGTTGATAGTGATGATGAATCAGCTGTTCAACAGCTTCGACCGATCGAACGATATGCTTTACGTTATGTCAAAACCAATCGTCAACAATATCCAATTGGACATCTATCTTTTGATACTGAACAATTTCAACAAGATTGGCAAATGTCATGTTGGAAAATGTTGAAACAACAAGAAGAAAAAGAACGCGAACAAGATAATGACGAAATGTTTTATACATATACAAGAGATAACGAACAAAAGATTTGGATGACTGAAGATGGTCAAACATTTGTCGTCTGGTGTGGAATTATAACGAAATGTTCGATTGATCAAAATGAAGAATTTTATAATGATAATGAACTTGATTTCGGTTATGAATCCGAAGCAATGTTGATCGAACCTGAAGAATATATTCGATTTCCTTTACCAAAAGCTCTTGCCGATGCAACAAATATGTCGAAATCAGATACAAATATTCTCGTTCCACGTTCATTATTCGATCGATCGAATTTATTATTAAACACTCAATCAACATCATTATCAACAAATACATTCAATAAATCCAAACAAATATCGAATCATAATAACAACAATAAACTATTTCCAGGTGCACTTGCAACATCACCATCGAATCTCAAAGCTCGTCAATTATATGTCAACAATGGTCCAGCAACAGCAACAACATTATCTAACAATCCAAATGCGAATGTTATCGTTTCGGCAACAGCAGCAGCACGTCCCGTTAAATTAGAAGAAATCTTGTCGAAAGATAATTATCAAGGTTTACTAGAAATTGATAATAGTGATTGGTTAATATCCGAAGATTACAAAGTCTTAGATACAATACAAAATATTCAACAATTACCATTATCATCAATGTCATTTTCCAGTACATCAAATGCTAATAAACCGCAATCAATTCTACCGAATACATCGTTGACAACATCGCCATTATTACCATCGACAACGATAACATCTCCATCGTCATCAACTGTCATAGCAGCACCATCATCGTCGTCATCGATGGTTAATAATACGACGAATGCGTTGACACAAAATTGGGATTTCATATCGGATATTGTCAATCATTATTCGAGAGTTTTACGAACGCCAAAACAGTGTAAACATCGATTCGAACAAGTCATTGGACCGAGAGAAGAAGGACGAGTTGTCTACGATTTAATTAAGAAAAAGAAACATGTTATTAAAGGAACGGTGAAAATGTCTGATGACAATTGGCAAATATTACGTACGAATCAATTATTTGTTCATGATAATTGTCAAAAATTAGCTCAAATCTATCATCAAAAATTCGAAACTATATCACAATTCGATCCACAAGTTTCATCGATGACATATTTTAATAAATTCAAACAAATGCAATTAGCTCAAGCTGCACATCATCAAATGAAAGGATTGAGAATTGGCACACTCTTACAAGAAAATAGTCAGTTTTAATAGAGAAAAAAAATACAATAAAAACAATTATTTTCTTTTCATTTGAATTAGATATTAATATAGAAAAACCATTAACACCCGGTGATGTGACATATCAACGTACGGAAAGAGAAAGAGAATTAAAACAACAACAACAACAGCAACAAGCACAACTGCAAGCAGCACAAGCAGCAACGACTACAAATGTTCATCCACAACAAACACCAACAACACCGAATAGTATCGATACAATTAAATCACAAACATCTGTTTCCAATACACCGTTAACACCAACTATAACAACACGAGTAAAATTCATGATACTCTTTTTTGTCGAATCTTTAGTTTTTTTCTTAATTTCATTCGTTTAGCCACGTCCGGCCTCATTATTCACAGCAATAACACCCACATCAACATCAATCAATCCATCTCCAACAACACCTATCTCCCTCATGCCAACAGTTCCATCATCAGCCTCGTCACCAACAGCAGCAACAACGTTTCCACGAACTGTTTCGAATAATATCATTGTTCCAAATAATAATCACCCTCAAATACAATCAAATCGTCTCAAAAGTACGATTCTACCACCTCGATCGAATGTAAGTTCTCTCAAAACGAACAAAACAAACAATTGAATTTTTCATTCGATAGATATCTTCACCTACACCTACATCAATCAGTTCTATACCGACATCAGTCAATCCACCTTCAATTTCAACAGCAACTATCGTGCCTGGTCCAAGACAAGTACAAGTTTTACCAACGAATAGTTTATCTACAAATGAGACTACTATCATACAACCAACACAAGTACGAACTTTACCTAATCAACAGCAAACGACAGCAACCACAACACCACCACCACCACTGCCACCATCTTCTCCAAGCACAAATCGATCGCCTACGCCAACTAATATCCAAGTTCGAACACCAACTTTACAAAGAACTTCATCACAAGTATTTGAACAAAAAAACACATTTCTTTTAAATTCAATTTACATCTTTCTTTTAAAGACAACAATCATTCCTACACTCGAAGTTCGTACACAACTACCAACATCTCCTAAACCACAACAAACATCAACTCGTCCTTCATCGACAACAGCACGTCCACCATCTGCATCTCAATCTTCAATTGATTACGTCATTCAATCACAACCTAAAACTCTTACTACCACTGCAACAACTGTATGTGTCGAATTTATCAATTTAGTTCATCGATCGATCGATTTCTTTTTCCTTTTCTTCAGCCTCAATCAACTCTTCCTGTTGCTGTCGTTCGTTCAATACAAAATCCAACAAGTACAGTAATAACACCAACAGTTTCATCATCTCCAATGCCGACTTCACCATTGAATCTTCCTTCAATGAATGTCACCTTACCTTCAAGTAAGAGACATCATCGCTCGCAAATTTCATCTTGCTACTATCTTTTCATATTTTCAGATAAAATCACATCTACAAATATTCCTCAACAATCACGACCGACAACAACAACAACAACATTACTACCCAATTCCAATCATTCAACTTCACAAATAACAACAATTTCACCACAAATTCGACAGTTACTGCCTACAACACCCTCCAACTCTCAAACAACAACAACAACTGTCATAAATCCAACCACACAACGATTGACTGATACATCTCAACGTCCATCGAATAACATTCAACATTTTGTTACCAATCGAACAACAACTATACCTGGTCATCTTCGAAATGTTCGTATTGTAACATTTACACCAGGAACGAGTCCATCAACAAATCTATCCGATTCAACAACTGTAAATACCCAACAAACTCCTATGCAATCAGCGAATATCACATACAATCGTGCAAATTCTGCAACAGCAACATTTTCACGTTCAACAATAAATCATGATCAAGATATTTCACCTGATCTCGCTGCTCAATTGCAGCGTTTGAAAGCGATAAGTGGCATGTCCAATAGTGACACAAACGAGTCGACTCCCACGCCACGTGCTCTCTTCATTCCAGCGCAAACAATCTCAAGTTCATCGGCATCATCAGTCTCATCGATAAATTCAACTTCAAAACTGAAACCTTCGGCAATAATCGATCCATCAACACTCGGATTGACGACTAAAACTTCCCAAGCAAATATTGTTTTTCAATTACCATCGTCGACAGGAGGTGATGATCAATCGAATTCAACAACAAATTCAACTGGTTTACCACGACAAAATCTCGTGCAACATATCAATTTCATTCCATCAACACTGAACCAGCGTTCTCAATCGCCAACAGCAACTGCTGCTATTGCTCGATTTCTTCAACAATGTCAAATTCGTACAGCAGCAAATCCTTCGAATACTCAAATATCATCAATTCGACAAGCAGCAAATGAACAACAAACGTCTTCATCATCATCGTCGTCATCACCACCACCACCACCAGCTCCTCCTTCATCCTCGACAACTTGATAAAAATTGTTTTTTTTTCTTCTTCTTCTTTTCTAATATCTTCTTCTATGTACAGTTAGTCATGATTGACCGTTTATTTTCTTTTTCTAGTCGAATGAAAAAACCAAACAAACAAGAGCACGAGCGAGCGAAAGAGAGACAGACAGAGACTTCATTATTTTTTTATAAATGCACGCTAGAAAACGTGTTGTTCATCTTTCTATACATTATATTAAAAACTAAAAACCTCAAATGTTGTTTGTTTGTTTTTTGTCATCCAACAAACATACGAAAGAAAAAAAACAAAACAAAAGGATCTTCTCAGGGATACGATATCTGTGTACGGTCTCATATAAATGTATGTGCGTGTGTTTTTTTTTCATTTCCTAAGAAGATCGACAAAATAAACAGAAATAATTCTCTTTTTTTTCTTGATTATTAGATAAGATGAAAGAAGATAAATTAGTCAAATATCTATTCTCGACGAAAAATATTCAAAATGAAACATTAGAAGATAAACAAAAGTACGATAGTCGTTTGTTAGGATTTCTATCGTCGGATAAAGTAATGAATAGAATTGATTTTTCAATATATGCGAATGTTTTCAGGTCGATGCAACAATCTATCGACGAATTTTATTACAAATTCCAACGAAAATCATCCCACGAATGGCAAATCCTTTGTTACTAGCTGATTTTCTCACGAGTTCATATGAAACTCAAACGAATTCATCGAAAATTCTTGCTCTACACGGTCTATACATCTTAATGATGCATTATAATCTTGAATATCCGTTTTTCTTTGGTAAACTCTATTCATTATTAACCATCGATCTATTTCAAGCAAAATACAAAGCGAGATTTTTCTATCTATTAGACATTTTTCTTCAATCATCGTAGGATTTCTGTCTTTTGTTTTTTTTTTGATTTACCAAAAGATTCTTTTGGTTTTGTTTTGAAGACATTTACCAGCCAATTTAATTGCTAGTTTTGCTAAACGTCTCGCACGATTAGCACTTCTAATACCTCAACATGATCAATGTTTGGTTCTAACATTTATTTACAATTTAATCCTTCGTCATCCAACGATACGTATACTCATTGATCGAACCGATAATCAATCGTCAATAATCGATAGTTATTCACCGGATGAGATCGATCCGAACAAAAGCAATGCAATCGAAAGTTCATTATGGGAAGTCGAGGTAATTATTTTTCAATCGAATTCTTTCGTTTTCAACAAAATTATTTAGACATTAACACATCATCATCATCCTAATGTATCAACATGCGCTTTAGCTTTGATGTCGATTAAAAAAACGCATCATGAACGAGATATTCACGATTTACTCGAGATTGATTATGATGAAGTGAGATTTTGTGAAAACTATTCATCAAATTATTTATTCCGTTTTTAGATGTTTGAAAATGACGTTAATCGAGTCACTCGTTCGAATAAAAAGAAGAAAGAATTCGACTGTCCAATTAATTATGACACGTCAATCAATTTGTTTTCCTGATAAACAAGAAATTGTTTTTGTTTTTGTTGTTGTTTTTTATTCTTTTATTTGAAAAAACAAAAAAAGAATAAAAATGATAAATCATTCTGTCAAAAGGGAAAAGATCAACAAATCTGACAAGCAGACGAGACACAAACAAACATCTACGGTTTAGGACGTCGTTGAACTTGAATAAAATTTGTTTTCTTCACAATTTTCTTTCCATTTACAAACAATTTTTCATATTCAATTAAAAGTTTCTTCCAATAATTTTCCACATTCTCCATTGTCAAATAATTCCAAATGAAATCTCGACCTTGTCGCGCAATTTTGCCTACTAATCGATCATTTTCCTGTGCAAACTTGAGAATATCTTCGACTTCACTCAAATCCGTGCTTATAGGAATATAGTGATACCATGGTCGAAGTGCATCGTAGAAGAATTCGATCCAATCCGAACCGACATGCAGAACAAGTGAACCACAGAGAAACAAATGTCGTAAACGGAATGACGCAGCAACACCACGAAAATTGAACAGATATTTGAATTGACAGAAATCTTCGTGTTTCAATTCGGATGCTGGCGGATAGCCGAGTGTATCGGCATCGGATTTCCAGGCTTGGTTTTTCGTATATTGAGCATCGAGTAGTTCGGGATGCGAACGAGATAGGAGAACGAGTGGATCACGTTCTGACGATGTACGAGAGCCACGAAAGAAACCTCGAGAGTCTTTTTTCGACCACGGATATTTCTGTCGAGCTTGATTCAATGTTTTTCTCATTAAATCCCATCGG
>ERZ778029.2674-NODE-2674-length-11872-cov-3.253110_pt1 | contig 11872 bp, 9 predicted proteins | sample MGYA00375759_ERZ778029 | MGnify/ENA primary metagenome ERZ778029 (study PRJEB29350, sample SAMN05389819) | bioreactor metagenome | isolation source: Ammonium sulfate bioreactor | place: South Africa: University of Cape Town | collected 2014-04-04 ...
GAACAATCTTATTCATTTAATCTTATCAGGAAATTCAAATTATACAGGCGATACAATTGTACGTTTAGTATCCGAATGCGAACAACTAAAACAACTCGACATTTGGGATAATCCCAATTGCACAAACGATATTTTAAATACTCTAATTGCAATCGGTCAATCTCGTGGCGAACAACGAACGATAACCATTGTACATAAAAATCTTCAACATCCAAGTGTTGCACCTGACAATCCTTGGGAGGTTGTTATGTCGAAGCCGAGATAGAGTTCTATTTTGTTTTTCTTATTTATTTCTAATCGTTTAATAAACAAATACACGAACAAAATTGATATGAAAGAAGAAAAAAAAATGAGGAAGACTGCCGTTGTTGTTGTTGGAATGAGCACCTAAGTCAATTTGAAAATCACGAGATGGATAAAAAGAAATCAATATTAGTTCTATGAATACTGCTAATTGTTGTGTCGTTGTTTTTGATTTGAATATGTTTTGATGTTGAACAGAATAAAATTGTCGAAAATTGAATAATGATTTGTCGAGTCTTTTAAAGACGACATAAGCAAAAAATAACAGGAATAACAGCTACTATTGCTAGAATCAATGGTAAAAATGAACTGGATTGATCTTGAGCATAGGGATCGACGATTTTCGGACCACTTGTTTTAAGTTTACGATTTCGTTCGGTTCGTTTCGCAGGTGGTTCGTCGGCTTCGGGCTCTTCGGGTTGCTCAGGTTGTTCGGGTTCGGGAATCGCTGGTAGTTTTGGAATTTCTAAAAACAAAAATCAATACTGAAGTTTTTTCAAAAAAAAATGAACTAATCATCGCTTACGATCAACAGTTCCTTTCCATATGATAATAGCGTTGACTTTTGGATTATCTCGACTGTCAAGTCGTTGAAAGGCTACTTTTAAAACACCGGAATACGATGAACTACGTGATTTAACAACTAAACGACCATTTTTTATTTGAAATGGTATATATTCATCATGTGCTGTTGTACGACCAGCATTGGCAAATATATCCAATTCGTCAATAGCTGAATGTTCATCGTTGAGCAAAATTTGAAAGACCTACGTTGATCGAATGAACTAAATGAGTCAATTGAAAAACAATCAATTCAACTCACTTTCATATTCGGTCCATTGAACCAAACTTCAGCAAATTTCATCCAAAGAACATAATCTCCATCATCGGCAAGATCGATTTCATAGGCAAAATTTTGTAAATCATAACGTTCAGTTTGATAGAGAACCATGTCTTCTTTTGGCACACGGGCTATGAATGAATTACGTCCATAATCAGATGCAATGCCACTTTTAAGGTAATCTTTACGATATCTTATGCCTACAAAATACAATTCAATATCAAGCCAATTAGCCGATATTTTTCTTTGCTTGTAAGTTTACCGTTTGCATCAGTATGAGCTTCACCGCCGCAATTGACAGCGAAAACAACATTGTCCATGATTCCCGCTGCATAACATTGATGAAGAAAGACAATCAAGAGATAAATAGACTTCATTTTAAGTGAAATCAATCAATCAATAAACTAAAGAACTATTAGAGAAATAACGAACGAATAGTTACACACACACACACGAATGTTGCACATTTTCAATGGTTTAAAAAGTAAACCAATTGAATTTTGTTCGATATCGCTATACTTTTTATCTCATCTTACATTTCAACAATCATTATACGAAAAATAATTCATTTTTTGTATTTATAAAAAAATAAGTCAACATGAACTTTTCCGAATGAGACATTGCAGCCGGAGACATCTATTAAAACAGACTACATGCATTCAAGTTGCTCAAACAGCTCTTTTCTCAACACTTTGTTTTGCTTATGAAAAAAAATGAAACTTTTGAACTCAGATATTCTCTGTCGTAGTATCGTTCATCCTTTTATCATCTCGATTGAGGTATGGTTGTCATTAGCAATACCGTATTATGAAATTGTCTTCCACTTCGAAAATTAAATGACGAGAAAAAAGAGAAAGGAAGAAAAAAAAATGATGACACAGCCAAGCATTAAAAATAGGTTTTTTTTCCTGCGATTTCTTCGGAAGTAGTGCTCATTCTTGTGTCTAACTATATAAAACGTTGAAAAGGAATTTTTCACAATATTTTTTTGCAGAAATTAGCAAGAACTCGAAACAATGTCTAGCGAATATTCACAATCGAAACGAGCTGAAAATATTTTCAATGGTTTTAAATTTCGTTCGATGAATCTTCGTGATGCATCGTCGGGCAAAATACTTTGGCAGTCATCAGAAGATTTGTAATGTCGCAATTCGATTTGTTTTCAAGATAGTTGTGACATTTTCTTTTCGTTTTTTAGTTCAAGTCCAGATATTGAACATGAAGCACGAGTTCCAAAACGTATACTTCAATGTCGAAGTGTTTCACGTGAAATAACATTCTCATCTGAAGAAGAAATGAAACAATTTCGTTTAGAACAGAGAATTTATTTCAAAGGAACAATTATTGAAGGTTAAAAAGAATTGTCAACTTGTTTCATCTATTTTCTTTTCAAAATTTAGAATGGTTATTTTCATTTGGTTTTGTTATTCCTGGCTCAACGAACACATGGCAATCACTCATCGAAGCTGCTGCAGAAAATCAAATGATACCCGCTAGTTTACTCAAGTAAAACGAAAGAAATCATCGTTTAGTTTTTAATTTTCGAAAATTTTGTTCTTCAGTGGAAATGTTGTTATTGAAACGAAATTTTTCGATGGTGATTTAGAAGTATCAACCTCTCGTGTTCGTCTGCTCTATGTATAAACCTATTTATTCGATTATATCATGAAATGAACAGTACATATAAATAAATTAAACTCGATTATTTATTTTAGTTGTTTGTTTGTGTATAGTTCTGCTTAAATTATTGTCAAAAGAAAATAATAAAAAAAAAATGAAAACGACAAATTGTTTGTTATCTATCTATTTCTTTGTTTTCATGTTTTGCCATAGTACGATCAAAAAGAGAGAAAGTGTTTATGTGTGACCTATCTGTGATGCTCTTATCTTCAATGAATATGTGACAGATAAAAATAGATAATAGATTGAGAACAAAACCGAGAAAATATAGATGCAAGGTAAACATAATTGAAGAAATACAAAATTAGCATCGTTGAATTTTGTTGTTCTTAACAAGCAAAAATTAGAATATGAGTGATTTTATTGGAGGATTATTTGCTGGTAAAATTCTTTTGTTTTCCTTGATTTATAAAAATAAAGCAACTGTATTTCAGGAATAATAACAACATTTGCTATTCATCCAATCGATACAATTAAAGTAACAATGCAATACCATTCAACTCATAGTATAACTCGAGCTACTCAATTAATAATTCAACTAAATTCAGTGAGATAGTATGCTTAAGCATGTGTTTATTGTTAGGAAATGTTCTTGAATTGTAGATCAAAGGTTTCTATCGTGGTGTTCCACCGCATTTACTTCTTCAATGTGCATCGCAGACATCATTTTATGGATCATATGGTGCATGTCTGCGTTTTCTCGGATCCGATCGTGATAATCCAGCGCCAATTCCTTTATCACATAATTTTCTTGCCGGATCATTCGGTGGTTTGATTCAATCATTTCCATCAAGTATAATTGAATTATTAAAAATTCGTCTGCAAACAACAAGTAAATTAATTTTACAAAAAAAACAAGAAAACTAAAGACTTACTAATATACCAGCAATTATTTTACAATTAAGGCCATCAACAAGAAGCAAATCTCGTTCAAGTTATTCGTCATCTTTATAAAACCGAAGGATTTCGCGGATTTTCTCGTGGTTTACATGCTACTATTTGGCGAGACACACCAACCTATGGTAAATATTCATTAGAAATCAAAGAATTCTGTTTAATATTATATTAACATTTAGGTGTTTATATGATGGTCTATGATCCATTAAAAATTTATCTCCATTCGTTGAGTAATAGCGAATTATTTGCTGGTCTTTTCGCTGGTGGTACAGTTGGTGTGATTAGTTGGACATTAGCATGTCCAGTTGATATATGTAAAAGCAAACAACAAGCTGGTTATGCCAATACGAATTTGTATCAATGTTTGAAAGATGTCTATCGAATTGAAAATGGTATACACGGATTTTATTGTGGTTGGACTGCGATTGCTACACGAGCATTTCTATTTAATGCTATTTCACTTTTTATTTGGGAACGAGCTCGACGTTGGTTTTAGAAGTTAAAATAAATAAATTCTTTATTTGTTTTCGATCAAAATGCAAAAAAACAATAAAACAAAACAAAAGAAATACAGTTACATGGTTATTGAAGATCGTTTTGAAAGGCTGCATGACACAGCATCAAGATATTGATTGCCTTTCAATTGTTGTTGATGGTGATGGTGACGATGATGATGATGATGGTGGCGATGATGATGATGATGATGATTCTTTTGTTTTTGACATATTTCCGGAAACGCATAGATACTTAGAAATGGTGAAAAACAACAAGGTACATATGATAATGTATCTGCTATTTGAATCGATAATGCTGAATTCATCCAAGGCCAAAAATTGTATAGCGAATTTAAATTTGTAAGAACATAAGGCACGAGACCAATTAAATAGATCAATGAGAATAGAATCATTTGACGTGTCAGACGTTTACAACGTCGCCATTTTTTCGATGGCAAACGAAAGATTCGCAAACGTAAACGAAGAATACGTATTAATAAACAAAATGTTACAATCAATGTTATAAATAACGGAACAATCAAACTAAGAATAGTATCAACTAGAAAAATAGTTTTCTCATGTTCAAAACAAGGTCGACATTGATAAAGTTGGCCAGGTGTTGTGTCATAATGACATGCTGATGCTAATATTGAATACCATGTTAATGGAAGAATAAATGTAAGAATAGTTGGAATAAGTTTAAATTTTAGAGTTGATTGTAACTTTTTGATGTGTATTGGACCGAATATGAGAATATGTCGTTGAATTGACGCCCAAAATACGAGTAGACCTAGAGAAACAATTGATGAATAATCAATAATCAACCATAATTTACATATGAATATTGGCAATGGAAAATATAAATTATTGTATAATTCGAGAAGAAAAAACGGTACACAAGTGAGAGTTGTAAATAAACTTAAATGAAGAATAGAACGAAAAACAAAAACAGTTAATTTTTTATTCGTATGAAGTCGATAAATAGCATAGAGATTTATAAATATACTTGGAATACTAATAAATAATGTTAGAAAAAATAGGATTTGATTTATGAATCGATTCGATTGATTATCATCGAAAATATATGTTCGATTGAATTCACCGATGTTCCAACTCATCGAATGGTTTGTCATCAACAAGGATGTATGATATTTCACCATAACTATCAATTGAAAAGAAAAGAGAATGTTTTCATTGTAATCAGTCTTTAGTTTTTTTCTTCTCTCTTGTGCTCTTTTTCTTCTCTTTTTCTCTATTCTCATTGAATCGCATAGGTTTTCTCAAAAGAATAATAAACTATTTACATCTGAGCAAATAGTTTTCTTTTCTTTTTTTTTGTCATCGTGATCAACATTCCACAATGCTTACTGACAGTGCCGAAAAATAATATAATAAAGCATGAGTAAATACTCATCTTATGATATCGTCTATGAAATTATCAATTATTGATAGAATTCGTTGCTGTTATTTAAAAATCGAGACCAGTTTGGACTATTTTTATAAAAGAAAAAAAAAAGAAGCAGTCGATAGCGAATATTTGATTTAGATTGAAATCATATTTGAGAGAGAAAACTTCTCAAAAAGAACTCTATACTCAAGTTTTTAATGGACTTTTTATAGAAAAACACAGATTGAGAAAATATTTACTTAGGAAAATAAATCTACTACGTTGTTTTTAATAGGAAAATCAAGTGACACGGATTAGAATGGTATTTCAATCTCTTTCACGTATGCTCATACATAAGGAATATTTGTAATCTTTTTACTATTAATAGCATGTCGCCTGCGAAGGTGTTGCCGTCAAAATCTACTGGGCCGAAATATTATCTCGTTCCAGGACGTTAGCATTACGATTCTGAATAGGAGAACTAATGAATCTTATCCATAGGAAATTACAGCAGGTTATGGCAACTTTTTTGCTTGCGTCAAATAAGAACGAATGTTTTCAAAAAAGAAAATAAGCAATTATTAGATTATGCGATCTATGTAGACGTTGATCATCTCTACTGAATATAATTCCGTTCAATTACTAGACTAAATGGTAAAAAATTAAAGAGTTTCTTACAGCGCAACTACAGCGATAATTCATAGTTGCCTGTTGTTCGTTGATAATTGACTTTTTTCTCTCAATTTTTTTTTCCTTTCTCATAAATATTCGATCAACATGATCAATGAATAGAAATAAAAGAAAAGTTATGATGTGCAATCAGCATGCATAGAACTATAACTTCGAACTGTGTTAATTAAAAAGAATATGATTTTATAATTCAACATATATTTTCAAAAATATGCAAGACTTCATCATCCAACTATGATGATCTCGTTATCATCAATTCTAATTTTTAACTAGAGATCAATTGGAATGATAAAGAACAAAAAAAGAATATAATTGAACTGGAAAGAATCAATAAAAAAAAACATTCTGCCTGCTTTTATATAGCATGAAATTACTTTTTATATGTGCACATTTTTCTCATTGATGTACTGTGTTCAATGTAAAAGTACACATTAACCTTGTCATTGTATTCTGTTTGTTCTCGTCAACCTAGGAGATAGACTCGCCATTATCACTCCTACTGATCGACAACAAATCAAAACGTTTATCGTCTCGAATTTCTCTCTCATTCTCTTTTTCAACAATTTTCAAATGTGCACTCAAGCGTGACACCATACAGTACAATACAAAATTGATTGGTTAAATGTTTCGATTGTTGTTGTTCATCATCATTTTTGTTTTAAACCTTTTGTTCGATAGTTATGGTTTCACGATACGCCGATCTCGAACGTAAAACATTAATTGTACAATTCGTTGCTGTTGAACCAGTGACATTTTATACGACTTCGGATGGAACCGATCTTGTTCAAGATGTTTTACGATCGCAATTGGCACGATCTGACGCTGAAATCTTCGGACAAGAAGGTTCAGCATCAATCGATGATCTCGGCGAGTTTCTCGTTTTCGAGCCGAGTGACACACAAAATCGAAAATTACATTTACCTGTCGAACATTTAGCCTATTGCGGTGCTTTACGACGTATGAATTACGATCCATCGGATCGACGTGATCCTGATCGAATTCAACGGCGTGAATTCGAAAATGTCGATCTAGCCAATCGCTACCCGCAACATATTGTTGGACCGCCAATATTCGTCGCTGTATTTCATGGTTTTGACAATGCACTATGTTACACATTTATCACACAAAGTGCCGATGATGCTTGTCTTTTAGTTATGAAATTAATGCGTGCATTTAAATTACACGAACAACAGCAAGGCCAACGAAATCAAGGTTCACCTTCATTTCCTCCCATTCCGAATATTATTAGTGGAACAACGTCACCTGTCAATTTCAGACAAGGCAGTTCGAATATTCAAACAAGTCAACCTATTTCATCATCGCCATCGTTCTATGCTCAATCATCGAATCCGTACAATCAATATCCTCAACAAGATGAATTAATTCAACGTCTTCTTGGCAATCCAAATTTACAACTAGTGAAATCAGGTGTTGATGATTTGCCCATTTTATCTGCGCCATCATCGTCAGTTTTGGTAAGAATCACGAACAACATGCTACCTGAAAAGTTTCTACTAAATTGAAATTTAAATTAAAAATGAATTTGAGTGCAGAACACATGACAGATAGTGTTAGTAAACATATTTTTTCATGTAGTTTGAGGCAAAACGTGATATTTACTGAGTACTTATGAGTTTGTTCTTCTAGAATAAATTATTCTGAATCAAAATGACATACGTATATGTTTGCTGTCATAACTAATCTCGAAATATCAGACTATGAGTACAAAAAAATTAATAAAAGAAAAGCTAGTACATACGAACTTAATTAAGTTATGTCGTAATGTGATCGTTAATGCTCTGTAAAATTTAATATCTTATTTCTTATTATCGTTAGAATCAAGGCACTGCTCAAATCAATATGAATAATAATCTAAATCCTTCGAATAGCACGTCACACATGGGTCGATCATCACCTCAATTGAATCGACCGCCTTCTCCACCCATCTTCGGCATTTCAGATATCGATAAAAATCAAAATGCACGAGTCGTCTACAAACAAAACAATCAAGAAGTTGTCTACAAACAAAATATCATGGTGCGTTGGCTACAACCACCAACACCTCCACCACCTGCTCCAATTATCATACGTGGTATGTACTTTTTTTATTTTCTTTTTTTTTGTAATCATAGAAATTGTTCATTTTGATTTTGTTACATAGAGGTACAAGCTTCAACACAAACTCAGCCGCCTCTTGTCTGTCGACAAGTACCTCCTTGTCCTCCAACACCGCCACCTATTATCGTTCGGTAAGAGAAACTTATAACTGAGTTTTTATTGTGAAAATTTTCTTTTTGAAGAGAAAAGCCGCCACCATGTCCTCCAATAGGACAGCCTATAATTATAGAAAAACGTGTGCCACCCGTATGCCTTCCTCGTCAAGGTAAAAAAAATACATTTCTTCATGATTAATCTACAAAATGTAAATGTCATATAGTTATTGTTGAACGACATCCAGCACCTCTCACTAAACCACCAACAATTATCTACGAAAAATATCTACCACAATGTCCACAACCACGTCAAGTTATAGTAAGACGTGAAGTTTGTCAACCGGCAGGATATCCAGTAGCAATGCAACAAACAATTCCTGGTCGACAAATAGTTCGTCAGGTAGTTCAACAAATTCCTGGAACTACAGTCATTCCTCAACCAGCTGTCGTATGCACATCATCACAACAACAACCTGTTCAACAATTAGTACCCGTTTTTGCTCAACGACAAGTAAGTCAACACAAAACCAAGATAAACATCAGAATGATTTGATTTTCTTATCCATGTGCATATCACAATTACGCATTGTTTCGAGTACAATAGGTCATGGCAATGCATCAAATTTTCTGATTTCCCCTGATAGTAATTGATAGCGATTGCCATTTTTCTACGATAAGAATTTGTTTTCTAAAAAAAGAACACTTATGGTTGTTCTGGTTTATTTCTACTAAAAGTATAAAAAAAACACAGAACTTACACTTGTCAAATCAAACTATTTTTATTGATTATTCATTTCGACAAGTGCATATATTTTATGACATTTTCATTTTTGATTGATATTCATTTTGATTGATCGACACAACACAAAATTTCTCCTAAACAAATCGAACTTTTTCTTAAAAAAATATTTCGTTCTATGATTCTTCTAGCATATCGTTCAACCTAAAGGTGTTCGAGTTGTACGACAAGTTCTCGGCCCAACGCAAGTACCCATTCAACAGCCACAACAACCACAACAAATCTTCACTTCTAATAGCTCACCGTTCATCCAAACAGTGCCGACAACGATGTTTCAATAATTGTATTTTCTCATCAAATGAACTTACCGCACGGATGAGTTCAATTGACATCTTTTTTTATGCTTTCTGAAATGTGTATTAATAAATCGAACATTTTCTCACGTTTCGTCTGTCTGCAGTTACTTTAATTTATTTTTTCATCTATTCTCGATTATTTAGACGCAAAAAAAACACATAGATATTCTAAGACATTTACAGATAAAGCGGATACAAGGAAATAAATTATTGAATAGAAAAATAAAGGAACAATGAATAAAGAGTTATATCATCCACGTAAATTCTCTACCAATATATAAGTTAATGAAACAACTAATGAGTTCATTTTACGAGTGCAAAACAATAAAAAGATAATTTATTAATATTTAATCATTTTACTGCTGTATTATTGCACTTGCGATAATTAGTTATTAAATATTAAATTTCATATTTAAACGTATATTTGCATTCAATGAAAAGAAAATCAATGCTATATCAAATGCAGTTATTTGATCTAAGAAAAACATGTTTTTTAGATCTACTTTTGTAACATTTAGTCAGACAAAAATAGATCTCTTGCTAGTCATCAACTAGCGTATCAAAGCTTCCTCTCTATTATTGACTTTCAAAGTATAAAGATCATGCGAACATTAGCTTGGAGTAATATTTGTTCAATTGAACCTACAGGATATGCTTAGAAGTAATATAAAATGGCGTATATTTAATAATAAATATTAAACTTGAACTTCGCCGCCTGATTTAGATTCGCATATTTTTCATAAACGCAATAGTCTCAAAGTTGAATAATTAGCTGGAATTCTCTAACCTACAAAAACGATTATGAAAAACATGTCAATCATGATGAAAACATGTTTAACTTGTAGTTTTTTTTTCCTGCAATTAATTTACTAGAAAGGCATAGTAGGTTGTTCATAGATGATATAAATATTTTATTACTAACTACCCTCCCCCGCAATAAAAGGTGCCGAGGCCCTCTTTTTTTTTCGCAAATCGTGATTTTTTCGGACCAAAATCGCCGTACTCCCCTCTCCTAGGAAGATTTTCCGAAAATTTGACCTCAAAGAGACCTTCTATTCGGGGAGGAAGTTTACAAGCACTTTGTTTTGTAAAAAAAACAACTCGTAGAAATCAAAGATAAAAGCCAAGAAAAGCGGAGCTTTTGTAGGTATTGTCTGTTTCAAAAGAACATCTAATGACATGTTTATTTGTCTATTATGTAAAGATTACTGTACCTAAAAAAATGAATTTTAGCGTTAATTTTCTACCTTTCATTTTTTTCTCTTCGTTGCATACAACACGTCATGATCATGCTTCGTGCATGCAGTGTTAGTTAATTACATAAAACAGCTCGTTAACCTTATTAGATAGCTAGCTTCTTTTGTGTTTCTTTCTTTTTTGATGTCATAATATTTTTAAATATATGTACGTATATTTGTTTCCTTTTTTCTTAATGACATTTACTAACAAAAAGTTATGATATTTGTCTATGAAAACTAAGATACATTGTCTTTTTCAGGGAGAATTTCAAAAATATTCGTTGAACGAGAGAAAATCTAATTAGTTTTTGCATGATATGTAAGTTAGTTTACTCAAGAGAAATCTTTTTGAATTCTGACAAATAACAATGATTAGCAAATTCTCTTTCACTATATTTGAGATTAACTGATAGAACAGCAAGTATATGACATGAAATGAACAAAGACCTAAGACATGACAATCGCCTTCTTCATAATGAAGTATAGACTTATTAAAACAAGAAGAGAAAAAAATTCGCCTTTACTCTTCTTCATGTGTGCGTGTATTCTTCTTCCTTCTTCTCTTCCTTCTGTCTCTGTCTCTCTTTCTCTTTCTTTCTTCTTTGCATATCCGAGCATAGCATAAATGACAGATGTGATAAACAGATGAAGTTATAGAAGACATAATGTAACTATCAAGACAACTCACTCAAGCACAAACCATAGAATGTAAGTATGTGTGCGTGTGTGTTTATTTAGTTGGTAGTTCAATCATTAATATTAACATAATTTCGTTCATTAACAATTTATCTTTTCCTTTCATTTATTCTAGATTAAAAGGAAAAAAAGAAAGAAACGACTTAAGTAGTTTTACTGATGTTTTCCGTGTTTTTTTCTCGTTCTAACTAATTACAATGAAATAAATTTTAGAAAAATAAGAAAAAAATAATTAGAACATGAATCCAGAAAATCCGTTGAAGATAACAAACATTTCCTCATTTATATTATCACCACATCCCACAGCATTAATCATGTATTGTGAAAAACTACTTTCA
>ERZ778029.2678-NODE-2678-length-11865-cov-4.376715_pt1 | contig 11865 bp, 8 predicted proteins | sample MGYA00375759_ERZ778029 | MGnify/ENA primary metagenome ERZ778029 (study PRJEB29350, sample SAMN05389819) | bioreactor metagenome | isolation source: Ammonium sulfate bioreactor | place: South Africa: University of Cape Town | collected 2014-04-04 ...
CCTGCCGAGCTCGGTGCCGAACAGCTCTATCCGTCCGCTCTGGTGGGGGGTGAGGACCAGCAAGGCCCGCACGAGAGTCGTCTTGCCTGAGCCGTTGCCGCCCATCAGGGCGGTCAGGTCGCCGACTCCGACCTCGATCGAGACCTCGCGCAGGATCGGCAGGCCACCGAGTTCCACCAGAAGGTGCTCGGTACGGACCACAGGGACGGGATCGGTCAGCTGCATCCGTTCGCCGCTTCCAGGGCAGTGAGGTTGGACCGCATCACCTCAAGGTAGTCGGTGCCGGCCGAGGACGGGGTGATTCCCTCGATCGGGTCGAGCACCGCGGTCTTCAGCCCGAGGTCGCCGGCGATCGACTTGGCGACCGTGTCCGAGACCAGGGTCTCGAAGAAGATCGTCGTGACGCCGTACTGCCGGGCCAGTTGGTGGACCGCAGCGATCCGGGCGGCCGTCGGCTCCTGGGTGGGGTCGAGACCGGCGATCGGGATCTGCTGGAGCCCGTAGTCGCGGGCGAGGTAGCCGAAGGCGGCGTGGCTGGTGATGAACTGCGTCCGCTGGCAGGACGCGAGCCCCGTTCGGTAGCTGTCGCCCAGTGCGGTCAGGTCGGCCACCAGCGCCTTGGTGTTGGCGTCGAACGTGCCGGCCAGTTGGGGCTTCTCGGTGCTCAGGGCCGTGCTGATGGTGTGCGCCATCGTGACCATGTTGGCCGGCGAGAGCCAGATGTGAGGGTCGTAACTGCTGCCGGCGTCCGCCCCTTCCTCGGCACCGTCCTGGGACGCCTTCAGCAGGCTCAGGCCGGACGTGACGTCGATCGCGAGCTTCGGCGGAGTGGACGCGATGGCGTCGTCGACGGCCGCCTGGAAGCCGGGGATGTAGACGACGGCGTCCGTTGCCGCCATGGCTGCGATCTGGCGAGCGGTGAGCTCGAGGTCGTGCGGCTCGGTGCCGGGCGCGGTGAGGTTCGTGACGACGCCGGCGTCCCCGACGATCCGCTCGGCGAGGAACTGAAGCGGGTAGGCGGCGACGGTGACGGTGACGGCGTTGGGCTGCTCGGTCGTCCCGGTCGCGGTGCCGGGGGCGCAGCCGGTGAGCGCGCTGGCGACCACGGCCGCGGTGAGCAGGGCGAATCGAGGCTTGATTGTCATGAGAACCATTATCAAGTAGCGGAGGTGGGTCGGTCAAGCTGGCTAGCATGTTGCGGTGATCGCGATCAGCAGGTTCCGGGTGCCGGCCGATGACCTCGGCTTTCAGGACGGCGCGGAGGCGGTCGTGGCCCGCTTCGTCGACTCGGCCGGCTGTGAAGGTGCCGAACTCGTCCGGAATCTCGACGAGCCTGAACTGTGGGCGATCGTCTCCCGCTGGGCCGATGTCGGCTCCTATCGCCGCGCCTTCAACGGGACGGACGCGAAGCTCGTCCTCATCCCGCTGCTGAGCCGGGCGATCGACGAACCCAGCGCCTATGCCGACCCGGAGGCCGTGGGCGAGAACCTACCGCGCTCCCGCTAGGCTGGACCGGCTGCCAGCCGGGCAGCATGTCGCGATGACAAGGAGCAGCAAGTGGCCAGCCGCCTCGACGATGTGATCAGCCTCACCAAGCGCAGGGGATTCGTCTACCCGTGCGGTGAGATCTACGGCGGCACTCGCGCCGCGTGGGACTACGGCCCCTACGGCGTCGAGCTGAAGGAGAACATCAAGCGGCAGTGGTGGCGTTCGGTCGTCCAGGGACGCGACGACGTCGTCGGCCTGGATTCCTCGATCATCCTGCCCCGCCAGGTGTGGGTCGCGTCCGGGCATGTCGGGGTGTTCTCCGACCCGCTGACCGAGTGCCTGAAGTGCCACAAGCGCTTCCGCGCCGACCAGCTGGAGGAGAACTTCGAACACAAGAAGGGCCGCGCCCCGTCCGGCCTGGAGGAGATCAACTGCCCCGAATGCGGCACCTTGGGCCAGTTCACGACTCCGCGCGACTTCAACATGATGCTGAAGACCTACCTCGGGGTGATCGAGGACGAGTCGGGGCTGCACTACCTGCGTCCGGAGACCGCGCAGGGCATCTTCATCAACTTCAAGAACGTCGAGGGCACCTCGCGGATGAAGATCCCGTTCGGCATCGGCCAGGTCGGCAAGAGCTTCCGCAACGAGATCACCCCGGGCAACTTCATCTTCCGCACCCGGGAGTTCGAGCAGATGGAGATGGAGTTCTTCGTCAAGCCCGGCACCGACGAGGAGTGGCACCCCAAGGAGAAGCTGTCGCACTACTCGAAGCGGACCGTCGACATCGAGTACAACTTCGGCTTCACCGGGGGGGACGGCTGGGGCGAGCTGGAGGGCATCGCCAATCGGACGGACTTCGACCTCGGCACGCATTCGGAGCACTCCGGGGCGGATCTGCGGGTGTTCGAGCAGGCGACCGGCGAGCGCTACCTGCCGTACGTGATCGAGCCGGCGGCCGGCCTGACCCGTTCGCTGATGGCGTTCCTGGTCGAGGCGTACGCCACCGACGAGGCGCCGAACACCAAGGGCGGGGTGGACACCCGCACGGTCCTCAAGCTCGACCCGCGGCTGTCGCCGGTGAAGGTGGCGGTGCTGCCGCTGTCCCGGAACGCCGACCTGACGCCCAAGGCGAAGGATCTCGCCGTCAGCCTGCGGAAGTTCTGGAATGTCGAATTCGACGACGCCCAGGCGATCGGACGCCGCTACCGCCGCCAGGACGAGATCGGCACCCCGTACTGCGTTACCGTCGACTTCGACACTCTCGACGACCAGGCGGTCACCGTCCGCGAACGGGACACGATGGCCCAGGAGCGGGTCGCGCTCGATCAGCTGTCGGGCTACCTGGCCGCGAGGCTGCCCGGCTGCTGAGCCCAGACGGACCGATTTGAACCGAGGTACCTGTCCCCGACGGTTCACGGCTGCTGAGCCCAAACGGACCGATCTGAACCGAGGTACCTGTCCCCGACGGTTCACTGGCCGTGGGGCTGCCCGGCTGCTGAGCCCAGACAGACCGATCTGAACCGAGGTACCTGTCCCCGACGGTTCACGGCTGCTGAACCCAGACGGACCGATCTGAACCGAGGTACCTGTCCCCGACGGTTCAGAACGTCTCCGGTTCCAGAGATCACTGGCTGGCTGTCGCGGAATCGGATCGTGCCAGGAAATGGTGGTTATGGAGGCCGTGTTGCCCGGCTGCGCCGGTCGGTGCCAGTTGGTGGTGGTTGTCAGGGCCGACCGCAGCCTGACAACCACCATGATCTAGCACGGCGCGGTGGCGACCTGGTCGAGCCCGTCCATAACGACCACCAGCTCGCACGCGCGGCTCAGCCTCGGGTCGCCCACACCTCAGCGAAGCGTGGCGCCCTCGTCGCTAGGGTCGATTCCGCCGGGACCGACTGGGGCTGGTGCCGGTGGACTCACACCAGGGGGACGAAGGCGAACCGGTAGCCGGTGACCGGTTCGCGATGCCAACCCTCGTGGTCACGGTCGACGATCCACATCACGCCCGACGCCGGGACGACCATCCGTCCGCCGACGGCGAGTTGCTGCTCCAGTTCGTCGGGGAGCTCGTGGGCATCCGCGGAGACCAGGATGCGGTCGAACGGCGCGGACGCCGGCATCCCGAACTCGCCGCGCGTCGCCTGCTCGACCCGGGCCCAGGGGAAGTCGAAGCCAGCGAGGTTCGCGCGTCCGAACGCGACCAGCTCGGGGACGATCTCGACGCCGAGCACGGATCCCTTCGGACCGACCAGCCGGGCCAGCAGGGCCGTCGTCCAGCCCGAGCCGCTGCCGACGTCCAGCACGGTCCCGCCTTCGGGCACGCGCAGCAGTTCGAGCATGAACTGCACCGTCCACGGCTGTGAGTTCGTGGCGCCGTGCCCGATCGGCAGGGGCTCGTCCAGGGCGGCGCGGCCGCGGACATCGTCGGGCAGGAAGCGTGCTCGCGGTACTTCGGCCAGGGCGGCAATCACTCGACTGTGCTCGGTCATGGTGCCAGCGCACACCACCGGCGGCCTCTCCCGCAAGGGGTGGCCGCCCCGGCAGCTAGGCTTTTCCCCCTGCCGAGTTGTCAGGCTCTCGTTGGGTCAGCGGTCAAACAGAGTCTGACAGGTCGGGGATGAGGAGGTGGACGAGTGGTCGAGCCGCTGCGGCTGGTGGCACCATCGGGAGACGCCGTCGACGTGGATCCCCCGGTCGTGCTCGCCCCGATGGCCGGCATCACCAACGCCGCCTACCGGCAGCTCTGCCGCGAGCAGGGGGCCGGCCTGTACGTGGCCGAGATGATCACGTCCCGCGGGATCGTGGAGCGCATCCCCAAGACGTTCGACATGCTCCGCTTCGGGCCGGACGAGACCGTCCGCTCCGTCCAGCTCTATGGCGTCGAGGCGGACGTGATCGCGCGCGCCACGACGATCCTGTGCGCCGAGTTCGGCGTCCGTCACGTCGACCTGAACTTCGGCTGCCCCGTCCCGAAGGTCACCCGGCGCGGCGGCGGGGGAGCGCTGCCGTGGAAGCGGGACCGGCTGGGCGCGATCCTGCGGGCCACCGTGAGGGCGGCCGAGCCGTACGGAGTGCCGGTGACGATGAAGACCCGGATCGGTATCGACGACGAGCACGAGACCTTTCTCGACGCCGGACGGATCGCGCAGGACGCCGGCTGCGCTGCGATCGGCCTGCATGCCCGTACCGTCAAGCAGGCTTACGGCGGCCAGGCCGACTGGAGCCGGATCGCCGAACTCGTGGACGCCGTCGACATCCCCGTCCTGGGCAACGGTGACATCTGGGAGGCCGGTGATGCCCTGGCGATGATGGCGGCGACCGGCTGTGCCGGCGTCGTGGTCGGGCGCGGCTGCCTGGGCCGGCCGTGGCTGTTCCGCGACCTCGCCGACGCCTTCGCCGGCCGCGACCGGCGGACCCTGCCCACGCTGGGCGAGGTGGCCACGATGGTCCGCCGGCACGGCGAGCTGCTGGCCGAGCTGTCGGGCGAGCGCCACGGCCTGACCGACCTGCGCAAGCACATGGCCTGGTACTTCAAGGGGTTCCCGGTCGGCGGCGACCTGAGGCGTTCGCTGGCGACGATCTCCTCCTTCGCCGACCTGGACGCCGCTCTGGCCAGCTCGACCCGTCCGTCCCGTTCCCCGAGGGCGAGCTGGGCACTCCGCGCGGCCGCCAGGGGACGCCGCGGGAGAAGGTCGTGCTGCCCTACGGGTGGCTCGACTCGACCGAACTCGGCGACGAGGACATCGGCGCCGCCGAGTCGGACGCCTCGGGCGGATAGCGGTTCGTCAGTCCGCGCCGGTCGCGAGCAGGCGGATGAGAGCTGACGACGTCCCCCGTCCGGCGCTGTGGGTCGCGACGTCACCCAACGCCGGCTCCGGCCAGCCCAGTTCCACCACGATCGCGTCCGAACGCTCCCGGCGGACGAGGGCGACGGCGTCGGTGAGGAAGGGGACGCGGCCCAGGTCGCGCCCCTGGACGACCAGCGGCCGGGCGGTGTTCGCGCCGAGAACCGTCCTCAGCTCGCCGAGGTCGCGGGCGGTGGCACACGTCGCTCCGGGCAGCCAACGGTCGAGTTCAGGACGCAGGTGCTCGCCGATGCCCCACGGCGTCTGCGCGAGGGCCGGGTTGCCGAGCGAGTCAAGCTTCACGATCAGCGGGGCGACCAGGGACGGCAGCGACCCGCCTCGCCAGAACACGGCACTGTCGAGTTCGGGCGGATCGGCGATCGGTGCGGGTGCCGTCCGCAGCTCCGAAACGCCGGACACCAGCCCGGACACCCGTCCGGCCGCCTCGAACACCCGGGACTCGGCCAGTCGTCCCGTCCGCACGGCATCGAGGATGTGCGTCCGGATGGCTGCCAGTTCGTCCCCGGTGTTGCCGGCGCCGATGCACATCAGGTCGACCCCGGCCGCCAGCGCGAGGACGGCGGCTTCGGGGATGCCACGGCTGCGGCTCGCGCCGGCCATGTCGAGCGCGTCGGACACGATGGCTCCGGTGAAGCCGAGGTCGTGGCGCAGGATCCCGAGCACGGTCGCCGACAGGGTGGCGGGCAGTAGCGGGTCGACCGCCGGCACCAGGATGTGCGAGGTCATCACTGCCAGCGTGCCGGCGTCCACGGCTGCGGCGAACGGCACCAGCTCGCGATGATCGAGGGTGCCGCGGTCCACGCCGACCACCGGCAACTCCGCGTGGGAGTCGGTAGCGGTGTCGCCGTGCCCGGGGAAGTGCTTCGCACACGCCGCCGCCCCGGCCCGCTGGACGCCGCGGACGTACGCCGCGACGTGCCGGGCGACCAGGTCAGCGTCCGCTCCGAAGCTGCGGACGCCGATCACCGGGTTGCGCGGGTCGCTGTTGACGTCGGCGTCCGGGGCGAGGTTGAGGTCGATCCCGGCCTCCCGGAGTTCGGCACCGATCGAGTTGCCGGTGGCTTCGGTCGCGGCCACCGAGTCCTGGCGGCCGAGGAATGCCGCGGTGGCATGCGGTGAGCCGATGCGGTGGTGCAGCCGGGTGACGTCTCCGCCCTCCTCGTCGGTGGCGACGATCGCGTCGGGACGTCGCTCGTGGATGGCCGCGGTCAGGGTCCGGAGCTGCCCCAAATCGGCGATGTTGCTGTCGAACAGGCACACCGAACCCAGGCCGGCGTCCAGTTGCGCGGCCACCCAGCCGGGAAGGACGGGTCCGTCGAAGCCCGGCATCAGCGTGGCCCCGATGGCGAGCGAGAGCTCGGACTCGGTCATCGTCATCTCCTGTCAGTACGGATTGAACAGCTCAAGCAGTGCCCACCCGAACCCGAGCAGGGGCCAGGTGGCGTCGGGCGGCAGCCAGTGCGGAAGTCCCCACAGGCCCACGTAGACCGCCGTCCGTCCGCCCTTCCACCAGCCGGACGCGATCGCGGGCCAGCCGCCGGCCATGATCGCCAGGGACGGTGCCATGGCCAGCAGGTGCACCCAGCGTCCCCAGTCCTCGCCGAGGGCGAACAGCGGTGCGACCAGGGCAGCGGTGGCGGCGAACACCGGCCAGTTGCGCCGCAGCCAGGGCGTGGTCAGGACGGGCAGCAGCGCCAGCGGCAGGAGCAGCACGTAGCCCCAGTACAGCGGGAACCGGAGGACCACCTGCTCGATCGCCTCAGCCGGGGTCTCGGCGAGCCGGTCGATCGCGCCACCGCACAGCTTCGGGTTCATGCCCTGAGAGGTGACCGAGCCGCACACGGCCCAGGCGACGCGCTGGCTGCCGCGGGCCAGCACGCTGGCGACGCCGCCGACCAGCGCGAGCCCGAGGATCGACGCCGACGGCCACCCGCGCAGCTCGAACCAGCGGGCGTCCCGGCGCAGCAGGTGGAGCATCACCGGGACGGCGAACACGCTGGCCTCCCAGGAGAACATCGCCAGCCCGAACAGCAGCACGGCGACAACCGTCAGGACGACCTGCAGGCGGGTCGCCGCGGTCCGCGCCCAGGCCAGCAGGACGATGGCCGCGAAGCCGATGATCTCCTTGCGCCAGCCGCCTCCGGTGTCCCAGCCGATGAACGGGAGGGCTGCCGGCCCGCAGGCCAGGGCGACCGCCGGCCAGGCCCACCCGCTGCGGTGCAGGAAGCCCAGCAGGAAAGCCAGGACGGCCGCGTAGCAGGCGACCTGGAACCAGAACAGCGCCCACAGCGCCGCCTCGCCCGTCGGAGCAGCGGTCAGGAGTTGGCCGAACAGACCGCGCCGGACGAAGCCGCCGGCGTAGTTGATCACCCAGTCGCCCACCCGGTAGGTGGTGCCACCGACGGAGATGTCACGAGCGAGGTAGTCGGTCACGGCTCGCCACAGGGCCAGGCCGAGGACGGCGCAGGCGAACGCCGCGCGGCCAACGGCCGCCGGGCCGCGATTGACGACGGGGAGCGTCCCGCTGTCGTCAGTCCCTGTGCGGCCGGCCACCACTCACCCCAGGACCACCACGACCCGCTGCGTCGTCCCCTCGGCGGCGAGCGGGAGCCGGGCCACCATCCGTCCGCGCTGGGGGTCGGGGACGGGGGAGATCGCGCGTCCGTCCACGTCGACGCGGGCGACGCCGGCGCGAACGTGGTCCGGGTTGCGGACCTCGATCTCGTAGGTCGTGCCCCGCCACTGCCGGATGAGGGTGAATCCATCCCAATCAGTCGGGATGCACGGGTCGACGACGAGCGCGTCGAAGTCCGGCCGGACGCCGAGGATGTACTTGGTGGCCGCGGTGTACATCCAGCCGGCGGTGCCGGTCAGCCACGGGTTCTGAGCCTTGCCGAACCACTCGTGGTCGCGGCCGTAGAGGAACTGGGCGTAGACGTACGGCTCGGCCCCGTGGACCTCGATCGCATCGTTGGAGTTCGCCGGAGCGAGCGCATCGTAGTAGGCCATCGCCGCCTCGCCGCGGCCCAGGATCGTCTCGGCGATGATCGGCCACGCGTTCGGGTGGCTGAAGATCGCGCCGTTCTCCTTGACGCCGGGGTAGACCCGGGTGACGTAGCCGATGGTGTCGTCGACCTGGGTGTAGCTCGGCCAGCACAGGTGGGTTCCGTACTCGCTGGCAAGGTGGGTGCGGACGGCGTCCATCGCGCTGGTGCCGCGCTCGATCGGGGCCGCGCCCGAGATCACCGCCCACGGCATGTGCTCGAGGAAGATCCGCCCCTCCGGGCTCTCCGCCGAGCCGATCTTCACCCCGTCGCGGGTGTAGCCGCGCAGATACCACTCGCCGTCCCACAGTTCCCGGTTGACGGCCTCGGTGACCCGCGCCGCGATGGCGTCCAGGCGCTCCTGTTCGCCCGTCCTGCCGAGGTGGCCGGCCACCTCCGCGAGCGCGTTCGCCGCCCAGACGTGCAGGAAGCTGACCAGCGCTGTCTGGCCGCCGCCCAGGTTGAGGCAGTCGTTCCAGTCGGCGCGCAGACCCTTGGCGATCCCGTTGGCGCCGACCTGCTCGGCGCTGAACTCGATCGCCCGGCGCAGGTGTTCGTAGACGGTGGCGGGGGCGGCGTCGAAGCGTCCGGCTGCGTCGGCGCCCATGACCTCGGCGCGTTCGCCGGTCGTCATCGTCGAATCGGCGAACGGCACCACCTGCTCCAGGAAGTCCAGATCGCCGGTCTCCTTGACGTACTCGATCACGGACGGCACCAGCCACAGGTGGTCGTCGGAGCAGGCGTCCGCCAGGCCGTGGACGAGGTCGGAGGCGTTGCCCGGCACCACCGTGGGCAGCTTCACCCCGACCGGGATGTCGTCGCGCCGGTTCTCGGCGAACAGCAGCGGGTCGAACAGGTGCAGCCCGTAGCCCCACGACATCTGGCCGTGCAGCAGTTCGAGCATCCGCTGGCGCACCTTGGAGGGATTGGTGTGGATCACGCTCATGATGTCCTGGGCGGTGTCGCGGTAGCCGAGCCCCACCCGTCCGCCGACCTCCACGAAGGACGCGAACCGCGACCACACCACGCAGGTCTCGGCCTGCAGCAGCGTCCAGGTGTTCAGCAGGGTGTTCATCGCCGTCGACGGGGTCTGCAGCGCCAGCACCGAGCGCTTCCGCTGCCAGTAGGCGGCCAGTTCGGCGATGGCGGCGTCCACGGCGGCCGGGTCGGCGTACTTCGCCCGCAGCCGGACGCCGACCTCGCGGCGTCCGTAGCCCAGCACATAGGCCAGCCGGACGGTCTCGCCCGGAGCGAGCGTGACCCGGTGGTGCAGCGCGCCGCAGTGGTTGCTCGTCGTCGCCTGCGACCCCGAGCACTCGCCGCGCTCGACCGCGAGAGGGTTCGTCTCGGTGCGATAGGGGCCGAGGAAGGAGTCGCGCAGGGTGTCGAAGCCGACCGGGTCGGCCGTCGCGGTGAAGTAGTGGTAGGTCCACGGCTCGTAGTAGAAGTCGTACTCGACCACCCCGTCCGCGTAGTCGGCGCCGGAGGCGTACAGCGACATCTGGAAGTTCTCGTTGTCGATCTGCACCGAGTGGAACGAGAACTCGACGTAGCCGAACAGTGACAGCGTCCGGGTGGTGTCGGTGGTGTTGGTGAGGGTGACGTCCCAGACCTCGGCGTCCTCCCCGAGCGGGACGAAGACGCGCTGGCTTGCGGTGATGCCGTTGCGGTTCGACTCGAAGACCGAGTAGGACAGCCCGTGCCGGGTGCGGTAGCCGCTCGCGTCCGCCGGGGTGCCGACCGGTTGCCAGGACGCCGACCAGTAGGCGCCGTCCGCGTCGTCGCGCAGGTACAGGTAGTGGCCGGGACGGTCGAGCGGGACGCCGTTGGGGCGGAATCGCGTCACCCGTCCGGTCTGCGAGCTGCGGTAGAAGCTGTAGCCGCCGGCGTTCTGGTTGATGACGGTGCACCAGTCCTCGACGCCCAGGTAGTTGATCCAGGACGCGGGCACGTCCACCTTGTCGATCACGTACTCCAGGGCTTCGTCGTCGAAGTGGCCGTAGCGCATCTGTGGAGCTCCTCGTTGGTATCCGGATGTCTGGGGACGGACCCCTCTGGTGTGGGTGAACCGAAGTACCTGTCCCCGTCGGTTCAGCGGCTTGGGTGAACCGATGGGGACAGGTACTTCGGTTCACCGGTGACCTAGGCGGACGCGAACTCCTCCAGCCAGGCGATCAGCGCTTCGGCCATCTGCGGGGTCTCGGCCTCGACGAACATGCGCAGGACCGGTTCGGTGCCGGAGAACCGCAGCAACGCCCACGAGCCGCCCTCGAGGTGCAGCTTGATGCCGTCGTAGGTGTCGATCCGGGTGACCCGGTGGCCCACCACCTCCTCGGGGGCGGCGGACGCCATCCTCCGCGGCAGCTCGACCCGCATCTCCGGGGTCGCCGGGACGCCGCGCTCCAGCTGGTACAGCCGTCCGGTGATCGCGTACACGGTTTCGAGCAGCTCGCCGAGCGTCTTGCGCGTTCGGGCCAGCATCTCCACCACCAGCGCGCAGGCGAACACCCCGTCCTTGCCCTTGATGTGACCGCGGATCGTCAGGCCGCCCGAGCTCTCCCCGCCCAGGACGGCATCGATCGCGTCCATGCCGGCGGTGATGTGCTTGAAGCCGACCGGCACCTCCCGGTGCTCCTCGCCGAACGCCTCCGCGAGCCGGTCGAGCAGGTGGGTGGTGGCCAGGTTCCGGACCACGCCGCCCCGCTCGCCGCGAACCTCGTGCAGGTACCAGTAGATCAGCAGCAGCAGGTCGTCGGTCGAGATGTAGCGACCCTGCTCGTCGATGATCGCGATCCGGTCGGCGTCGCCGTCGGTGGCCATGCCGAGATCCACCCGGCGGCCGCCGTTGCGGACGATGTCGATCAGCGTCGACAGCCGCTCGGGATCCGGGGCGGGTGAGCGTCCGCCGAACAGCGGGTTGTGCCGGTCGTGGATGAACTCGGTGCGGACGCGGGCGTCGGACAGGATGGTGCCGAGCGTCAGCTGGGACGTGCCGTACATGGCGTCCACCACCACCCGCAGGCCCGCCTCGCGGATCGTCGTCACGTCCACGATCTGCTCGATCGCGTCGATGTAGGGGTTGGTGAGGTCGACCTCGGCCACCAGGCCGACCGTGGTCGCCAGCGCCAGGCCGATCGAGACCACGTCCGCCTGGGTGAGCGAGTTGGCCTCGGCGGTCAGGGCGTCGGTCTCGTCCTCCAGGGGCAGCGACCCGTCCGCCCGGAACACCTTCAGGCCGTTCCACTGCGGCGGATTGTGGGACGCGGTGAAGATCAGGCTGTACGCCGCCGAGAGGTACGGCGCGGCGAACGTCACCAGCGGCGTCGGCACGTCCTCGGTCAGCAGGTGCACGCGGATGCCGTTGCCGGCGAAGACCTCGGCGGCCGCGACCACCGACTCCCGCGAGAGGAACCGTCGGTCGCCCCCGATCACCACGCCCATCCGCTCCCGGCCGGTCCGGGTGA
>ERZ778029.2684-NODE-2684-length-11845-cov-4.778541_pt1 | contig 11845 bp, 12 predicted proteins | sample MGYA00375759_ERZ778029 | MGnify/ENA primary metagenome ERZ778029 (study PRJEB29350, sample SAMN05389819) | bioreactor metagenome | isolation source: Ammonium sulfate bioreactor | place: South Africa: University of Cape Town | collected 2014-04-04 ...
TATATCTTGATCTTGTAAATTGAAATAGATTAATTGATAAAGAAAATATAAACAAAATTCGATTGCTTACCAAACGATGAATCGAATACGCTCGAATCTTCAACGAGATTATTCAGTCCGTGTCGATTCTTCGACGGAATAACACGTAGAGGTGCTTCGAGTTTATTATCTGTAAACCAATCGATTGAAAACATTGGATAGGATCGAAGAATTTTATCAGCATCATCGCCTAATCCAAAACAGAAAATCAATTTTCAAATAAATAATTCTTCTTTCTACCTGTTTCAACAATTGGCTGAAGGAAACTACTCGTATTATGTGTTGTCTGTGGCATTAAACGAAATAACGGTTGATTTCGATAGATATCATCTAACATATCGTATTCATCTGTGCTACTATTGCCATCACTATTTATCATTGAATAATCATTATTTTTCAAGATTTTCTCTTTTCGATTCGATTTATCTGTTTGTCGCCGACGTTTATTTCTCGATGTTTTAACAAAATAATCGCCAAGACGACAGATCGACCACGAGTCCGATGATGACAGAGTATTTTTTATTGTTGACCAATCAATATTTTCAATATCACTAAAACTATAAAAACAAAATATCACCACAAATTGTTTTTTTGTTCATACGTTTCGTCATCGTCACTCGACGTTTCACTCAATCGACGTGTTTTATGTTCGATATGAATATCTACACTTCGTCTAAACATTCGAAAAAAAACCGATTGACAATCATTTTCTTTTGATAGAACTTCATACTTTGCATAAATACGGATTTGTTTGAAAACATTTTCACAGTTTAATTTCGATTCAGGCAAAGATATGATAAATGGCGTGCCGAGAACTTCATAGTTATCCGATGAACGAAATCCACAGTAGTTTTTATGTTCAGTTTGATGGAGTTTTTGACAGGTCCTATGTCGAGAGAAGATTTGTTTTTTTTTTGAACACAAATCGAGTGAATCCTACTCATCGCAATAGAAAACTTGATAACATTTCGGACAACATTTCGGTGGTATAAGAGGATTCGGTGGTGCTTGACAGTAACTACACGGCGAAACATATTCAGCAAGTTTGAAAATACGTTGAATAAACGTTAGACAAACAATCGGCTCGTTATTACATTCTGAACTAGTTAAAATTTCCGTTCTAAAAACAACAAAAAAAGTTAAGAGTTTGAGTGGTGAATTGAGTCATTTCGATTTACACAAAGATGAGATCTGCGTTGTTCCAAGAAGCATTGCCCGATGCTACTCGATCGTCATCTTTGAAATATTCAACTGCTCGATTGCCTCGAATTTTGTAGGCTAACATCTAATTAATTGAAAAACATTTTCGTTTTTGCAGAAAATCTATTTGCTCGACTGACTTTATTAACCGACAGTCCACATTTAGCTGATAGTAGCCGTTTGAAATCGCCGATTGATCCATCGGCAGACATGATGATTCGATATTTCGTCGGCGGTTTTGTCTCATCTCGATAGGTGATGATCGTATCAATAGCTGTACGTTTTGGTAGTGGAACAGATATCGATGTAAACGGATCGAATGTCACCGATTCTTTGTGACATTGTGGACATTTGGTTTTCGATTTAAATTGACCGGTGAATAGTTGAACTATAATCGAATCATTTCGTTTCAAATATCCTTGCCAATATTCTTCAGCAACAATCTAATAAATCTCTTTTTTTTTGCACAAGAAAAATGGAAAAGAAAATCAAATCTACATGATCAGGTCGACCTTGATCTTCGACTGCTGGAACAAGTGGTTTGTTTTTCACACGATTAAGATCCTGAAAAGTCAAAACTGTCGATCTTCATTCAATTTAAGTCTCGATCTACTTCATGAACTGCATCTAATACAATCGTTAGTAATTCTTGTGCATCATGTTGACCATTGCCCACGAATTCCTGATGTCGTTGAGCAGCGAAAGCCTAGAGAAAAATGCTCTTTTTTTCGTTTTTTGTTTCGAAATTGAACAAGCACAAACTCGTAAACGATTGGCGTTGATCCAGTTATATTTTCCGCACCAGAGATTTTTGATAACGCTCGCGAATTCTTCGGCCATAGCGCCTTTCATGCCGAGTGGATTGATTCGATTGATTTCGGATGCGTAACAATTTTCTAGAATAAATTTAATCGAAACAAATGAAAAACGAATTCGTTTTTCGTCCTACGAAGAAAATAATCTCGTAATTCTCGAGTATTGGCAAGACATTGAACGGCTGCATTCATAAAACATGAATTCGCCGGATTATGAATGCCAGTAAAACCGTTCGAGATCGAACAGATCGGATGTGTTTGCGTATTTTCTTTCTGATGAATAGCTGATGTAAATGCCGATGATGATGGATATTTATTCGACTAAACAAACGAACAAATGATTGACGGTTTTCAATTGAATTTCGAACTTGTCGATCGTTGACCGGCAGTGCAATCGGCGGAGGTGGTGGTGGCAATGGAATGGCTAAATAACGAAAGCATAGAACTCGAATCTAGCGAAAGAATTGAGCTCACCTGTCATCGTACTGGTTGGTGATGACGGTGGTCGAACTTCTGAATATTCATTCGGTTCTAATCGACCCCATTTCGTATGATTGGGATTGTCTTTACAGAGTTTGATTTCCATGAACGTTGGCGTGAGTTTAAACGTGCATTTCTCGGGAATGATACGTTCTTTGACACGAACGAATAGACGAATTTGTTTTGTTGAATTTATTGAATTGGTTTGGAGAAATTGTTCATCACTGAACAAACAAACGAATGTCTTTCGAAGAAAAAAAAACCGAACGAATTGATTTACTCGCAATAAAAACTAGCTGTAAAATTAGTTTCAGTAAACTTCACTTGACAATCTCGAATTTGTTTTAGATAGATATTCGTTGTAAATGTTTGATCAGATTCGAAGAAATTGGTTTTCAATTTTTTTATTGACAAATCAAAAACATCATCGCCGATCGTATTAGCATCGTGATATTCAGTCGGTAGACCGTCACGTGCCGGCGTTATTGGTGTTGATTGATAACTGTACAATCGTGGCCAGACTTTTTTCGGTTGTTGTTTGATAAGACGTAGTTCGATGGATGTTTGCGTACGAGCTTGATTGATTGTTGTCTCAACTTCAACTCGATCGGAGTAGATATGTTCCCAAAGTTGAAATATCCAAACTTCATTAGCTTAGAAACGAACAAAAAATAAAGATTTTCTTTTTAATCTGGAATTTACCAGGCGTTCGAATATCTATTTGGTCAGTATCAATCGAAGCAGCGATGTCTTTGACTTCGAATGCTCCATGAGCATAGAGTGTAACGATAATTTCATTGTTGATATCACAAAAATCGTAAGATTCTGATAGAGGTTCGTCGACACTACCGGTCGACATTGAAACAAACTCTTCTAAGTGAATCGAATCTAAAGTAATTCAAATGTATTCTTTAAACCAATCGTCGGTTGTTTAGCGACATCCCTACTGAATATTTATTCGTTGAAAAAAAAGCACAATCACAATCATAAGAAAAAGAACGATAATGAAAAGAAGAAGACGACAATTGTCAGTTTTTGTCTGTTTATTTCGGTAGCCGTGTTCAGCAAACCATTGAATGCAAATTCGCATCGCTTCGTCCGGTTCAACTTGAATTTTATAGCCTAGGAATTGCTTGGCTTTCGTTATATTCGCATAGTGTGTCACGCCGACTTTTAAAACTTCGGCACGCGTAAGTAGTGGCGAAAACTGACGAAATCGATAGATAATTTCAATGAAATAACCAACGTAGAACATAACAATCGTCGGAATATAAAAATAAAAACATTTCCCGTAACCTAGACCAGTTGTTAATTTCGAAAGAAATTGAAAATTATTCACTGGACAATCATCCGAAATGAAATAGACTTCGCCAGCATATTTCGGCAACGATCGTTCAGCTAAAATCAACGCATGAACAAGATTATCCGCATAAACCCAATCGCAGAGAACATTTTCATGACCAATAGCAAAAAAAGCAAGACCACAACGAACTAAATTCAAGATTCGAGGCAAATGTCTGAGTTCACCATCGCCATAGATCGCTGCTGGTCGAATAGCAGCTGTCGATAAAGTCGTTGAATTCGCCTGAATAATCATCTGTTCGGCCAATGATTTCGTTCGGCTGTATTCATCGGAATATTTGTCATCAGTCGGATACGAACATTGCTCTTCGGTAACATGAATCAACTGTTTTTCGCCCGTATAAATAGCGTTATACGTCGAGCAATAGATTATTTTCTCGATTTGATATTTTCGACAAACGTCAATGATATTTTTCGTTCCTTGAATGTTCACTTGCTCAATCAACGCATGATTCAACATTTCTCTGCCCGACATGCCGTAACTTGCAAGATGAAAAACACATTTTACGTTTTCTAATGCAATCGAAACTGATTCGTACGAACGAATATCACAAAATCGATAAATCAATCGTTCGTTCGTGTCGAACGTTGGCGGATGAATATCAATTAGAATCACTTGATTTGTTTCATCGATTCTAAGCAAAGATCGAGCAAGTCGCAAGCCGATATACCCGCAGCCACCGGTTATTGCAAGATATCTCTTAGTCATAGGTCTAGTTTAGATAACAATCGAAACATATTCTTCGTTTTTATTATTTCTCATAATCATTGACGACGACATCTATGTCGATCGTAGAAATTTGGCAATGAGCCATCTTATATGCATGCAAACAGAGAAAGAACAAGGAAATTTCTTCTTCTCTCTTGCGTTCTGTCGTGTTGAATGAAAGAACAAGTAACTAAATGTAGCATAGTAATGCATTCGACGGTGAAAGTTATTAATGAAGGCCGATTAACAAAGGAAACAATAGGGCGAACGTTCTTTGTGTCGGACAGTTTGTTGATTTTTTCTTCGTGAATAGGAAACAAGTGCGACCTGTCATTGACAAAAAACATACACATTCAATTCATTTTTAGATGAAGCCACTGTATATCAACGGTTTTTCGGCTCATCATTTATATAAAGACACAAACTAAACGAAGAAAAAACAAATATATATATATATTAATCATTTCTTTCTATTTCTTCTTTTCAACGAAACATGAAGGTACGTATGATTCATTAACGTTGTCTCTCTCTCTCAATGTTATTCATGTCGTTTTCGAAGACAACAAGTACGATCCCAGGAAAAATTCCTCACATCCCAGCCACGAAACGTGGCCGACAAACAAATCAATTACAATTTCTCTCCAAAGTTCTCGTTAAAACTCTAATCAAACATGAATTTTCTTGGCCATTTCGAAAGCCTGTCAATGCGGCCAAATTAAATCTACATGTACGAATAATAAACGATTCGTTTTGATTTCGATTCATTTTCTCTCTCGTTTAGGATTATCATACGATTGTTAAATATCCCATGGATCTTAGTACAATAAAAAGACGTCTAGAAACCAATTATTATTATAGTGCAAAGGAATGTATAAGTGATTTCAATATGATGTTTACCGATTGTTATTTGTATAATAAACCAGGAGAAGTAGGATGACGATGAAAACGAAAAAAAAAAGTCTTCTAATTCGATTTGTGTGTGTGTGTTTTCAGGATGTGGTTATCATGGGTGTAGCATTAGAAAAAGCTTTCTATGAAAAACTAGCTGAAATGCCGTCAGATGTACGTGGAAATTAAAAACGAATTTAACCATTGAATTTTATTCTTTATTTTTGTAAAGGAAATTGAAATTGTACCACATTCATCGAAAGCGACAGCTTCGAAAGGTTCGACGATTGCTAATCTCGGAACATCAATTATCTCTCCTTCAACTCCAAGTGAAAATCTTAATTCACCTTGTAAAAAAACAATCCAAATCTCATATTTTCTCATCGATCGAATCTATAAATTCCATTCTAGCATCTCCATCGACGCCTTCAATAGCTACACGTGTTGCTAATACTACAACTCTAACTCGAAATCGTTCGTCATCAGCAACGAATCCAAGTGGTATCACATCTCCTCTTTCACCCAATGTTAACTCGAACTACATCGAACAATCTATGTCACCACCAGCATCTTCACAATCGATGCCAAACACTTCAACACGACCACCACCACCACCACCAACAGCAGCTAAAAATGCAAGCGAAACTAATGTTGACACGCCGATATCTGTAAAACAAAAGTCGAATCTTTGAATTATTCATTCAATTGAGTTTTATTTAGAATTCAAAACGCAAAGGCGATATGACCGACGAACCACCACCACCACCACCAACAGCATCATCAACAACAACAACAACTGATTCGACTAAAGTTCTTGCTCGACGTGATAGTGCTACTAGACGAACGAATAGCGTGAGTGGACCGTTCAAACGAACGAAATACGATAGTAGTTATTCCATGGAAACGAACGATGTAAGAACAACGATTTGTTGAGTGAATTGACTTCACTGATTCGTTTCGAATAGATCAAACGACCGAAGAATCGCATGACCGAACAGTTAAAATATTGTCTCAGTATTATCAAAGATCTATTGCATAAGAAGAACTTTGCTTTTGTTTGGCCATTTTCGACGCCTGTCGATGCCGAAGACTTGAATCTTCCCGATTATCATCAAATCATCAAACATCCCATGGATCTCGGAACAGTGAAAAAGAAACTCGAAAATCGAGAATATGCAACACCGGAAGAGTTCGCCAGCGACGTTCGTTTAGTTTTCAGCAATTGTTATCTCTACAATCGACCCGAGACCGACGTCGTTGCAATGTGTAAAAAAGTCGAACAAATGTTTGAAAATAAATACGCGAAAATGCCCGACGAACCAGTCACGGCAGCGAACGATCTCGAACCGCTGTTGCCAACGCATTCAACGAGCAAGAACAACGGAACTGCACATCCACGTAAACGAAGTCGAACATCGTCGAAAAATCCGAGTCATTTAACCGGCTCGAATGTGTCGATGATGCCGAGTTCGGACGACGGACGATCGACTGACGACAGTTCCGACGATGAAATGCAGATCAACGACGAACAGACTCTCGGTCAATTGAAAGTTCTTCAAGATCAATTGAAACGTTTTGGTGATACAATCAATCAACTAATCCAACGAGAAAACGATCGTCTAACCAACCGACGAAAACGCAAACCGAAAGTCAAACGAAACAAGACCAAAGTTCGAACGCCACGTCAAACATCGACGCTTCCAACACCGATATCCACGCCAGTCAATCCACTCGGATCAGCCAATTCGTCCTTATTTCCACCGAACACATTCACGGGCACCCCGTCGTCGATGCCACCAACCGCAACACGAAATCCACAATTGCCGACAGCAACGAAAAAATCAGATAGTTCAACGCTCGCTGGTCTATTGACACCATCATCGACGACGTCATCAGCAAACGGCTCCAATCAATTCGGAAATATGTATCCCGGACAAGGTCTCTTGTCCGATGTGAATCCGGCAGCGAAACCTGCAGTTCAAGCGACGAAGAACGTCACACCGATGACGGGCATCAGCGCTGGACTGTCGAATCGAGGCTCGGGCAAAGGCAGTCGAAGTACTGGCGCAGGTGCCGCCGGACCGAAGCGAACGCCGAAGAAAGCACCGGCGCAATCCAATGCGAATATGCAATCGACTTTGTCGACATTTGATATCGAATCCGAGGATAATTCCATACCGATGACGTACGAAGAGAAACGAAAATTGAGTCTCGATATTAATAATTTGCCGAGCGATAAACTTGGACCTGTTGTTGATATTATTCATAAGCGGGAACCGTCGTTACGCGATTCGAGTCCAGATGAAATGGAAATCGACTTCGAAATGCTTAAACCTTCGACTTTAAGAGAATTAGAAGCTTATGTTAATCAAGTTCTCAAACGAAAACCACCACGTAAACAACCGAATACATCTGGTAAAGAGAAAATCAAACAACAATTCATTTTATTTTTCGTTGTTTTCTTCTAAGTAGAAAAATCAGCAGCAAAAACCTCATCAGCTGGTAAATTTTGATTCTTTCGAAATGATAGAATTTTAAGTTTTTTCTTTTGTAGCGAGTGCAGAAAAGCGAAATCTAGCCAAAGCACAAAATGCTCAACGTAAAGAAGAAATTCAAAAACGTCTGGAAAAAGTCCAAACACAATTAGGTACCAAAACCAAACAATCATCGGCTAGTTCATTAGCTAAACGAGGTAAATCACGAGTAAACTTTTCGATTTCATCGAAATCTCGTTCATTTAGAATCGTCAACGTTCAATTCTTCAACCGGTGCATCGACTAGCCTTGCAAGTAGCACATCGAATCATCCGTTAACATCGACACCGGCACCGATATCCAGCAAACGTTTAAGTGAAAGTTCAGCATCGGAAAGTGATTCCGATCTGTCACACAATGGAGACGATACTGACTCCGAGTCAGGTTAGATCATCAGAAAAGAATCTCTCTCTCTGTCATTCGAATTCAAATGTCTTCTCTTCGTTTTTCTCTCTCGTGTTTTCTATGAGGACGAATAAAGAGAAATAGTCTGCTGTTGACACGTTTTCGCTGCGCTTAGACACAGAAAACTAACCGAACAAAAATAAAAATGTCGTCCGGCGTGCTGATAATTTTATTGGCCCGGATTCGAGCCTACTATCACCACTACCCTCACCCTCCCACAGCCTTTGCTTTTCTCTTTCAAGCAACTATTTCTCTTTTGTCTTCCTCAGAAATAAGAATGATCAACCATGTTTTTGTGTTTATATTTGTATCTTGTATATATATATTATATATATTAAAAAAAAAACTAACTCAAATTTCATCTGATTTTTGTTGATATGATTCCCTTTTTCCGCCGAAGACATAGGTCGAGTTTGTTTCGCCTTGGCTCAAGAAAATAATAACAAAAAGAAAAGAATTCGAAATGATATCTGATATGAATGATGAACATATCCTCAACTAAAACTCGATTTTGTTTAGGCGCCAACGAAAGCAAATCAGCTGCTAATGGTGCTGCTCGAACGAAAGAACAGGTTAGTAGACTCGACTCGACTCAATCGAATTCAATCTAAATTTCTCGACTAAATAGACGAAGACAAACGTTGAAAGTCATGCTGAAAATCTTTCCAAACGAAAAGGTGAATATAGAAATTTGTCAATTGACTGACTAATCGACTCTATTTGTTGCATATTCAAGATGATTTAACTGGTCATAGTGGCAATACAAGTATGTTTTGTTTTGTTTTGTTTTTCTCTTGTATTTGATCGATTGATTTTTATCTTAGTGAATGATTTGAATGAGCGACGAGCAAATTTTCATCTGGGTGGAAATGATGATGATCTTTCCGATGAATCTCCACCACGAACATCTCCTCTGTCGAAGTCCCACGGCGAAGGCGATCTATCCAAACGAGTAAACTCAACGCCCGCCAATCGTTCTCTCTGATCATTCGTTTTGTTTGTTTTTCAAGGATTTAAGTCAATCCAAACTCACGGGTAGTAGCAGTTCTTTGAAAAAAGATAATCTACGAACGTTAGCAGCGACGATGGCTGCGACTGCATCCGCACCATCATCGACCGTCAAACCCGATGATAAAGTCGCGCAAGATCGTTTTATGCAATATCAAAAACAAGCCAAACTCAAAGCTGAACAAGTTCGTTGGCTGAAAGAACCCCAAATTTTTCAATGAATTTCTTTTCGATTTTCAGGAGAAATTATACAAAGAACAAGAAGCGAAAAAACGCGAAGACGAAGCTAAACAAGCTCGTTCAATATCTCGAAAGTATGTCGATTAGGAATTGTGAGCGAATGAATCTATCGATTTTTGCTTTGCAGAGAAACCAATGGTACTCATTCAACTGATTCGTCATCTTTTCGAAAACAAACGCCAACGTCAACCCTATCCGATACATCTCCGTCACCACCGTCGAACATTCAAAATACTCAACAAGAAACATCTATCGATGATGAACAACGACAAAAACGTGAAATTGCTAAACGAAGAGAAGAAGATCGCAAACGTCGAGAAGTACGAATCGAATTTCTCGTGGAAAAACAATATTTCAATCTCGGTTTTTTTTTTCGTTTGTTTGTTTGTTTAGTGTCAAGCAATGGGTCAATCATTACCATTCAATCGTCATGAAATGGACTTTTCATTTTGAACTGATAAATCAATCCTTCAGTATTTCAAATTCCTCTTTCTTCTCGTGTAATCTCGCTCGTTATTTTCTTCTTCTGTATGTGTGTGTTGTCATATGTATAGATTCTTGTGTTCTTTTGTTTTGTTTCGTATATATTCAAATTAAGGTTATATCGAGTGAGCAAAACAAACCAAAAAAAAAACGTCGATACGAAGAGAAAGAGTGCCATTTTATATTTTGCGAAAACGAAAAGGAACAAAAAAAAATATCCGATAAATCCAAAAGACGATCATTTCTCGACAGATGAATTCATATACATAATTATATTTGCACTCAAATTCTTCTTGTCCATAAACTTAGCAAAAAAAAACATTTGACTGGTTAATAAAAAAAAACGCGTTTCTTGTTGTGTTTACAGTCGATCGTTTTGTGTATGTGTAATGCTACTCATGTCGTTTGTTCTTCTTTGTTTCTTCTTTCTGCTTTTCCGTTCTGCGTACGTTGTCAAAACGTGTGCATTCATTTTTTTCTCTTTTTTTTGTGACACATTGTATAAGTTTTCTTTTTTCGCTTGCGTGTGTGTGTGTGTGTTATGTTTTCTTTTTTTTTCTTTTTCATTACTTAAGCCCAGAAGAGAGAACGTGCTGATCCCGTGAGATGATAAGACCAATGTTCTTTTGTTTTTGTCTTTGTCTTCTTTTTTTCTTTTCGTTTCATCAGCAGAAAACAAAAAATAAAGTTCAGAGAGAAAGAGGATTGTAAAAAAAAAGAAACTTTAAAAACGACGATAATTATTCGGCGTTGTTGTGTTGTTCAATGCTGAATTGACGTGCTGTGGAGGACCGGCACCGAATTTAACCGGAGGTCGACTCGGACGAATTGTATTCAATTGACCACTGCACAAAAAAAAACACGAACGATCAAATTGAGCAAGAGGACTTTTTGTTTTCAACATACCGACGAACGACGAGTTGCAATTGTAAAGCATTTCGAATGATATTCTCGGCGACTTCGTGTTTCATTGAAGTTGTATCTTGTCCGTCGATTGAAGCGAGACCATCGCCCGGATAGATTTTATTGTGCGATGGAGAATTTGCGACAACCTAGAAGAATTTTCTTTTTGGGGGAATTAAAAAATAAAATTCGATGTACTTTTTTTATTGATAATGGCAAACGATAGTCAATGCCACCTTGAAGACGAAAACCCCAACTTTGATCTAAACTTTTTCGTTCTAAAAGTATTGGAATCGCCGGAAATAGTGAATAATCCATGGTGCTATGTGACAAATGTGTATTGCAAAAACAGTCTTTGTTTTTCTGTTCCAAAAAGGAAAGACATCGAGAGGAGAGGAGACGTATGTCGGTTAGCTATTTTTGTGTTTTTCCGCAAGAGAGAAAGAAAAAACAGGACAGGAAAAATAAGGAATTAGTCGGGTTTGTACTGTACATATGCCGACATTTGCGATTCGCTATATTAATCATATAAAAATAACATTTAATCAAAAAAAAGTCCGTCTCGAATGTCAAATATTGATACACGAAAAACAAACGGCAAAACTTAATTTTGAAAAGAAAAATCACGATGATGATTTTCTCAACAGATGTCAGAAGAGAACATGACTTAACTGGACTAAACAATTGATTTAATTGTTCGTTTGGTCGATAAACTGGTATTGGATATCGATTGAATTCTCTGTCTCGTATGTTTATTTTTTCTCTTCTTCTTCTTTTAT
>ERZ778029.2695-NODE-2695-length-11818-cov-3.394882_pt1 | contig 11818 bp, 10 predicted proteins | sample MGYA00375759_ERZ778029 | MGnify/ENA primary metagenome ERZ778029 (study PRJEB29350, sample SAMN05389819) | bioreactor metagenome | isolation source: Ammonium sulfate bioreactor | place: South Africa: University of Cape Town | collected 2014-04-04 ...
TTAATGGTGTACAATCTTGTTTTGTTCCTCGATCATCGATATCAATATTTGGTATTGTTGTGAGCAACAATCGAACAAGATCTAGATAACCATTTGAACAAGCTAGAGTAAGAACACTGTCACCATCTTCGTTGACATCGCTAATATGTTCTTTTCCATTGGTTGTTTTAAGAAATTTTTCGATTGTTTGAAGATCGTTATTTAAACAAGCACGAAGAAATAGTTCGGAATAATCTTTGGAAATGAATTTCGTTTTGGTTTCTTGTTGATTTGTTGTTGATGACATGGCATGAGCGATTTCATGTAAACCATTGAGATTGAGATTATTCGTTACACTACTTGTTAAGAGTTGAACAACTTGTTTATCACGCCAGAATTCATCTGGTATAGGTGAATTAGTGATTCCCGTTGCTTGAAGTAAAGCAGCAAGTTTTGTTTGAGTATCTCGATCGATTATATTCAAATCCATTGAATCATGATTATTTGATAATAATTGATTCGTTGAATTAGAATTCAATGGTTCATCATCATCATCATCTTCGTATTCATCACTTGTGTCAATCTAAAGAAAATAGTTTTTTTGTTGTTCTATGATTTCGTTTAGATCTTGAAGTTTGGAATTTACAATCTCATCATCGTCGTCATCAGTTAACATTCCGTGTTCGTGATAACGTGCTAAACCAACAGATGCAATTGAAATATCAGATAAATCTCTTGTATTCGTTTGATTCGAAGTATTTTTCAGACATAAAGAACCATGATTCATGCTAGAAAAAGATATTCACATGTGTGTGTGTGTTTTTCTGAATGAAACAAATATTCTTTTTCACGAGCAAAAAATAAATAAATAAATCGAACAACTCAGTGAGCAGTTAATCGAAGAAGGTCAGTCGTTTGGTTGGTTCATAACGGAACATTGGGATAGTATGAAAGATGAGATACATACATAAATAGAAAGGAGAAGGGCAGAGAAGAGAGAACGAGCAGAACACCACCATCAACATCAATCCTAACATGACGATGTGATATAATCTGGATGGCTGGTAAAACATACGCATACATCGATTGCAACCATTGACATATTCCTTGATCAATTAAAATAAATTGAAGAGATTTTTTTGAGTTTAAACATATTTCAGTGAGATTTGTTTTTAATTGAATGATTTTAAACGAGAAATTTTCTCGAGTTTTTTATTGATTGACTTCGTTGTTTTTCTCTCAAACAGATGCCGCTCGTAGTCGTAGAATTCGATATTGAAAAGAGAGTTTATTATTAAAAGAGACAGATCAATCAATTGCACAATGAGAAAAGTTTGGCAAACAAAAAAAAATATGAACATTTCTTTCCATGAGAATCGACATTGAGTTTGACTATTGTCGTAATTTGTTTGATAGAGATGCGCCGATGATGAACCTTCTTGTCGAGGTAGACGAAGTAGTTCCTCTCCTAAAATAAATCAAATCAAATCGAGATTTCAAAGTTTTTTTTTTCCGTCGTACTTGTTCGTCGTCGAACGAGAATCGTCGATTGTTTATCCTGATATCGACATGTGAAATTAGCTGAACTAAAATTGTGCGATACTTTCTTATTCAAAAAAATCGTTAATCGTTGAGAATTGAGAGTGATTGTTTCGAGAAGAAATTGATAGTTAGCAGTAAATAAATCTTCATCGTTGATTAACCATTGAAGTTTAGCAAGATCAATTGATGATTGACATAGAAATGAACAAGTTATGGAAAATGTTCGGTTAGATGGCGAAAGAAGGAGAGGTGATGAAGGAGTGACATATGGATTTGCTAGAAACAAAAATAGTGAAATTCATTTTTGAATGCAAATCAAAATTGTTCGATCGTACAATTGACAATGAGTTTAATGGTATGTTGACCATGATGTGTTGATTTACATCGATAATAGCCTTGATCATCGATTAAAATATTATTAATTAATAAACGAGATGTTGAGGGCGATGAAATAAGATTAAATCTTTCAATGGACGCATACTCAGGGAGAAGAATATCTCCGATGGAAATGAATGATAAACGATTCGTCGAAGAATTTGGACGAAACCATGAAATCTAATTCAAATGAGACACATTCACGATTAGTTCTTTCTTGGGAAATAAAAAAAAAAGAATTAGTTCAACGTACGATTTCATTGCTTTTTCTTATTGAATAAATTGGACATGTTAGTTCAACATTGGTACCACATGGCACATTCATAAATGTTGTCGAACAATGAACTAGTTTTAGAGGTTTTTTTTATTAATAAGAATAAGTCTCTATCAAATAATTAACTTACTAAGACATATCGAAAATGAAAATAAAAGATAAGTGATATGGATTGATTTAGATTGAATTCGAAACGACAAGTTGAACATGATTATCACGAACTGTCTGCAGCATTGCGTCTGAAAGTCAATGTAAAGATAAAAATCAAACAAAATGTATGATTAACTTTTTCAAATGAAAAAAAGAGAGAGAACACTGCAGACATCAATTGATGTGTTTTTTATATTCTCTCTTTACTTCTAATGATCAAACAATTAATTGACGTAGAGTGAGATGTGTTTATATGAAATTTGAGTTGATGTAGCTTTTGCCATATGTCAACAAGAGAAAAGAGAAAGAACAACTGTTCAGTCTGTTTCATAGACAAAAGAACAAAGAGTTAACTTTCGAGTTCCTACAAGCACTTGAATGGTTTATTACATAAAGAAAAAGAAAACGAGAGAATAGACGCAATAGCTCATGCAGACAATAGATTCTTGAATAAGTCAGACTGAACGAATGACTAGAGAAAGAAAGACAGAAAGATAGATAGAGAGAGAGAGAAATGGAAAAAATCATTTCTTTCTTTTTTTTACTATTGAACTTCCAACAATGACAAACACTAAGAATCTTGAATTAGATCGATATAAATGATGATGAATGACACACGAGAATCACATCATTTTCATCATCGTCAATAAGGCTTAACAATCAAACGAGATTTGCCTTTCGACTGATGTTGCACGTGCTCATCTCAAACTACACTAGCCAAAATTCCCTAACGGCACATATGATGCAACGTTAACATACATACATACATACATCAGTAAAACAAAAAGACACGAACAATCATCACTCATACAAATGGACTTTTGTTTCTTGTCTATATATTAGATGTATTCGATTTCTGTTCATCATATTCAATTTATCAATAAAAAGGATTTCTATTGAAATCAATTAAGATGACAATTGATTTCATATTGCTTGTCACGGTAGATCTAAAAAATAAGTTATACTCACATAAAACAAAAAACGTCGTGAAAGATAAAAATCAAGTTAATCTTTGAAAGACTGTTCAATTGATGTTGATGATAAGAAACCAAAATGTCAAAGTTTTTTAAATGGATTGACTATGTGTATAGTAGCGTGCTAGCTTTAGCAATTCACCCGCCGGAAAAATCTTTGTAAATTCGAGTTGAGATGAGTTATGAACTAGAGTTGATGAGCATTCCTTCAATTCTCGATTAACTATCAAAAGAGACATACAACAAGCGAGAAAGAAAGACAGAGAGAGATTGAGGGAGAAGAGAGAAAAAGAGAAAGAGAAAGAAAACGAGAACAATGTCTCTCCTATTGTTCAAACTCTACAATTAAGGTAATTCACTCGTTGTTAACTTCACATTTTTTTTTAATTCGACAACCTCCAAACATGATCATGTTCACTTGAATGAACAAAAAGTCTTTTAACGAAAGAAAGGAAATCAAGACACTTCCGTTTCATATATTATTTCAAATATATCAAAAGAATGAAAGAAAAGAGAACACATACATATAAAAAAATCGATTGCCCAACAAGTTTCTTTTTTTTTAATGTTGTGTTCTGTTTGAGTCGAAAACTACGGGAATCAGTTTACTTTTTTCTTTCTTTCTTTCTTTCTGTTTTCTGTTACAATCAACAACATCACCTGAGAGACGCAAAGTGTGAGAGTTCTGTTTGTTCAATCGATCGCAGAAAGAAAATCGAATGACGTTACAATTGAATCAAAGAATTCTAAACGAACCACTTGCATCCAATGCTGAATGGGTTCACGAAAGTTCGGCACAAGTATGTGTGCTCATCATAAATCATTTTCTTTTTCTATTTTGAGATTGTATATGATTGATAATCTGATTCTCAATGGGAGGTGTCACTGATCATGACGATCGATGAGCTACTACCTAAACACAAACGCCTGCCCGCCTCTCGACTTCTAACATAATATTCAGGTCACGACATGATGCCTATTATCATAAGCTTACCTTTCTCTATGATGTAACTTATTACTATTACCCAGATGTATGTCTATGTCTATCCTTAGGCTTGACATGAATTGTGTGAGTGAGAGAGAGAAGAAAATTTGCTAATCATGATATGAGTTTTCTTTTTTAAAACGATTGAACAAGTGATCAAAAGATTTCTTATCAATACTCGGGCTGCTTTTTTCGTTTCATTGATCTAATGAAATTAGATACCGTTCACCTTTGTCTTCTTTCACATGACATGTCATGTATCAATCTCATGTAATTCTAGGTTGAAATTAAATTATATCATGGACATACGGGAGCGATTAATTCTTGTCAATTGATTGAAAATAAGAATTGGCTTATTACAGGATCGAATGACAATACAGCTCGTGTTTGGGATTTCAAAACAGGCAAACAAATACAATTGTATAAGCTCAATCATGATATGGCATCTGTACCATCAGTTCGAATCAATCACGATGCAACTCGGTAGGGATAATTCAATTGTATGAAAAATTAGCATTCTTTATCTTTGAATGTCTAGTTTATATTCATGTAGTTGGGATAAGACAGTTCGATGTTTTGACATTGAAACAGGCCAAGAAATAGTAATTTCATTTGCGAGAAAAAAAAATCAATTCTTTTCTTTTGTTTTAATAGTGGAAAGGTGTTCATGAACATATTGTAACTAATTGTCATATATCTCACGATGGAAAATCTTTATGTTCAAGTACAGATTTAGATAGTAGTTTAACAATATGGGATGCCAATAGTGGTGTTATTAATGCACATATTCCTCATGTTCATGAATCGACAATAACAAGTTGTCAATTTAACATGGCTGATGATCGAATAATCACAACGTCGACAGATAAAACAACGAAATTTTTCGATTTAGTTTCTCAACGTTCGACAATGACATTGAAGTATTGGAGAATTCAAAAAAAAGACTCTAACTTAATCAACTAATTTCTCTTGTGTCTAATTGAATTTAGAGGTCACGAAGGAGCAGTCACCAGTTGTGCATTCAATAGTTTCGAACGTTTATATGCAACATCTTCATGGGATAAAACAGTACGTCTATATGATGCTACAACTGGCAGTTTTAGGTGAGCAAAAAGAAAAAGAAATTAGCTCTTGCCATTCATTGGAACACAGTGGGTGTTCAAATTAATGAGAAAGACGTTTCTTTCTTCATCGACTCCTCCTTCTTTTTCTTTTTCTGTTCATTATCCTGCTGAGCATGTCAACTGTTCAATTGATATGTATATTTATTCTTTTCTTTCGTAGACGTGAAGGTCCTTTAATGTTACCAAAATTACATGAAGGTTCAATCGCTGCATGTCATATGTCCGGTGATGCTACATTACTTGTCACCGGCGGTTATGATCTTCGTATTGTATTATGGGATTTAGAAAATATGACACATAAATTAGTTCTACGTGTACGATGAACATTCTTTGTCGTGGAATTTTTTAATCTGACTTTTCTTCGTAGGGACATCGAGATTGGATTAATGATGTGTGTTTGACAAGTGATAATAAATGGATTATATCGGTTTCGAATGTAAATTAATTCGAAAGAGAAATGTTCGTTTTTTTTGTTTTTATTCGAAATCAAATTTTAGGATTGTGATATTCGTTTATGGCATGTAGAAAATTGTGATAACATTAAACAAGTTGTCGAACAAAGTAAAACTTTAAAAAATGCGAAAATTGTCAGCGTATGTATTCGATAGATTCGTTTTTTTGAGATAAAAATTTGTTTTTTTTTTAAATATTTTCAAAGTGTTCGCGATGTGGCAAAAGTTTTTCATCGAATAAATTGAAACGTGACAAAAGCGATTTATCTTCAACAGTTCTTCTCTGTGTTTTCTGTCGTTTGGATGAAAAACAAAAAAATTCCAGCCATAATCGATTGTTAAACGAATACGATCGAGCAGCATTCAGTGAACAACTAAAACAACCATCATTAACTGACACTTCATTTCTACATCTTCAAAATCATTGAGAAAATCTGTGTTCTTCTCTTTTGACAGAAAAGGATATGCCATTGGTCTCAACCTGACAAGAAGGTTGCAAAGATTTATTTGTTTCTTTCGTTTATCCTTGTCTGTCTGTCTGTCTATCTATCTTTCTGGATTTCTTCAACCTTCGCATGATTTGTATATTGATCGATAACTAATGAGCAAAAACCTTGTTACAACCTTCAGAAATCAAGGAATACTTGTGTGTATTTTCTATTCGATATTATTTGGAAACAAATAAAAATCAGTTCGAATTCAAATTTCTATTTCGATCCGTTATTTCAAGGTCAAAACTAAAGAAAATATTCAAATCAGATACGACATATCTTTGCTTATCCTTGGTGAATATTTCTCCTATATTCTAATGGCATTGTGCGCATGTACAAGGTTTTTTTAGTCGTTCTTTGATACGTTAAAGTCATCGCACGCACATATATATATATATATATTTTTGTTCTCAATCTTCTTCGCATTTTTTTCCTTCTTATTCAAGGTCTAAATAATAACATGACATGAGAATAGTAATAACAACAACAACAACAACAACGTCGACCGCAACAATAACAATAATAACACTGGAGTTCTCTTTCTTTTTTCTTATTTGTTCGATTGAAAAAAAAATAAAGCCAAAACAAACCCGACGAGAATGAAAAAAACACACATGACGAGTGGAAAACACCATCGACAATAACAACGGATGTTTTTGAAGGTTTTGTCATCGAAACGCCTTCGTATAGGCAAAATGCAAAAATACGACTTCACCTTCACCGCAAAAGGAAGGAGAGAAGAAGAAGAAGAAGAAGAAAAAAGAAAGCGCCGAGACATACAGTCAGTCAGAGAGATAGAGAACGGAAAATAATATTTTTTTTTAAATGCCACAACAAAAAAAGAAAAGCGTCTGTAAAGCAGACAACAACGTAGAGTATTTTGTTCGTCGCTATTGAGCTCGTTGTATATCAATCATCTGTTCTTTTTTGCGTGTGTATGTAACAGTTCATCAATTGAGTACTTCAAGGTTGTTTATTGGCTCGTGTTTTTAGAAGAGGTGTGTACTACGCACATTTTTATCTTTACTTCATCCGCATACAGGCATTCAAGGTCATAGAATCTTGTTTTTTTTCCTTGTATTTCTCTCCTTCATTTCCAGTCTCATTTTTATTCATGGGCATCGATCGAGCGAGAAACGAAGAACGTATAAAGAATCGTTATTCTATCCTTCTTATTTTGCTTTGAATAACTTCTCGCGTGTGTTTATGCTGTTTAAAGAAATCCGACAATTCTATGTAAATTATAGCAGTTATTAATCGATAAATTTCGATGTATCATTTCTTTTCTTTTTGTTTTTCTATAATTTTAGATGTCAAAATCTCAATGACAAGAATACATTGGTATTGAGTGAGAAAACATATTTGAATATATTCGTTCGATGAGTGAAAATGATGATCATGACAAGAATTGCTCGAGTAGTGACGACAATGATGATGATGATTACGAGCCAACATCAACGTTCATAATTGATAAATATTTTTCTGATAAACCGATTGAAACTAGTGATGATGATGATGATGATGATGGCGATGAAAGTGATATTGAAAATCAATATATATCAACAAAATATTTGATTCGATCGAATCGTTTATCGACTATTCTTCGGCAAACAAATAATAAACTTGTCGAAATTAAATTAAATATTCATCGAACTAATCCAACACGTCGTCTTTACATACCAACATCGATACTTGTCCAATATCAAACTGATATCACGCGTTGGTTACAAGCAAGTACATGTTTAATCGATGAAATTTCAACATCAATCTATCATCGACACTGTTGGTCACAATTGCTGTTAACTTATTTTATTGAACAACAATTTGTTAATTTACAATTTCATGTTTGTACACAACAACATATTTCATCAATTCATCATCAACATGTTTGCATACCTGAAGAAGATGCTTATAAATTAACGGCCATTCTACAGAAAGGTTCGAAATTTCATATTAATTCGAATATATTCGATAATTTACGTCGAATAATTGTTATTAAAAGTTTACAAGAAAATAAATTCGAACGAGAGAATTCTTTGCAAGATCATACGAATCTTCAACAATTATATGTTAAACAAATAACAAATTTAAAACAATGTCTAATCAATGAACAATCGTCACTAACAAATCGAACTCATATCTATTCGAAAGTTTTACTTTTTCTCTCGAGTCTCTATTCAATCAAATCCGAAACGATGCAAACATTATTCTGTCAACATCTTCTGCACAATCCAACGTATTCCTATTTAATTAATTCATGATTAACTAATTCGAGTTTTTTTCTTCTTCTTTTTTTCTTTCTCTTTTTCTTTTTATTTGTTTGTTTGTGTGTGTGTGTGTGTGTGTGTGCTTATCGTTTATCCCGGTTGACGAAATCTTGTGGTTACCTATTCAGGTAAATCTCTCGTCGTCTCGGTCAGATCATGTAAACGTGTTTATACAATATGTGTGTGTGTGTGTGTTGAAAAAAAGAAACAAACGGTGAATGAATAATGGATTTATTTTCAAAGAGTCTATTATCAACAACAAAAAAATATGGAGAAAAGACAAAAATTAGAACTAAGTGAAATTGACGATGCGAAACGTTTTAATATACATCATATTTTCTTGTTTTTGTCTTTGGCAAGAAATCAAATTTCGGAAATTGAATCAATCAATTTTCGTTAGCTATTGATATGAAATCGATTTTTAATAGAAAAAATAAAAGAAATTATGTTGTTGCTGTGGTGGTGGTGGTGGTGGTAGTTGTTGTTGTCGAACGAGATGCTAAATGAATGGCTTGATGTGAACCGGTTTTTGTACGTACAAGTTCGTCAATTTTGGGCGCCATTTTCAATGTTAATGTGACGATAATAGCACATAAAAGAATAATCAAAAGTCCGATAACACTTATGAGACGTGTTATAAGACGTTTTTTCCGATCAGCTGCTTCCGTGAGACGTTGTTGTTTGAGTTCGAGAAGATTTGTCGGCGTTCGTGTTGAATCCATCGGTTGCCGAGATTTAAAATGTAATTGTTCGAGTAATTCTAAACGTACATGTGAATTGTGTCTTTGAGCTAGCTGAATTCGGAACTGACACACGAGAGTTCTAAAACAGAAAAACGAGACAGACAAAATCGTCATCTATGATTTTTTTCTTCTTCTATAGTGTCAATACATATCTCCAATCGACAATTGAATAAAACAAACAACGAAGATAGAACAACGTCTCTCGCTACTCATTCCATTAGATCTTTCATGCGTAAAGACAAATATGAAAAAATAATATTTTTCTTTTTTTCCTGTTTTTTAACAAGATTTTCATTTCAATGATGACATTAACTGTCATATTTACTTTCGATAACTATTATTCAGTAAATCATCAATATGTTTTCTCTTTCTCTTTCTCTCTCTCTCTTAGTTTCATTCTAATTCACTTGTCAAACCGGGAAAAGAGAAAAGAAACAACAAGAAATCATTTAGACTTCCTCAACTAATCAATTAGGAAAGAGAAACCAAGCAGCTATTAGGTTTTTTTTAACCAACAGAAATAGTAGCAATAATAATAATAAAAGAAAAGGTTCGGCAAAATGAGAATGACTACGTATATATATATATATGAACTAATATAACGTCAATAACAAATTAAAAGCATTTGTGCGTGAGTATTGATGAAGGGTGAATATGAGTTATGCTGACGCACGAGACACAATTGTTTACAGAAATCGACCGTTGTTGCTCGTCGACATCCGGATGTCGACAAAGGAAATGATGAACTAATGTTAAGAATGATTAGCAAAACAAAGAATATCAACTCTTACAATTTCCCTAGATATCGAAATAAAGAAATCGATCGACACGCAATGACATTCAGAATTTGAATATGATGTAAAAGATAGGGAGAGAGAGAAAAAAGATTTTGCTCGATAGGTCAAGTGAAGTAGGCTCGGAGAAAATAACAAACATGAAATCTTAGCCGTTTCGACGTTTCAAGCTGATTTGCAAACAGTCGGAATAAGAATTAATAAGAATTGTTTTTCTCGTTTCGTCTCATTAACTAATCGGATTTCCATGAATCATTCGAGTGACATCGATCAAATGAAACGACATGTTATTAGGATAATTGATCATCGGATGTCTTCTCTTCTCTTCTCATATCTACTTACTTCATGCAATAAAAACAAAATACATGCAACTACCTAGAGCTTTCGAGTTTTAGCAATTTGTTAACTGCCAAGCATATCTCCTTTTAACACATCGACTTCACACAAATGATTTTGTTGATAGATATTTCTGTTTGTTTATTTAATAAGAGTGTTTCAAAGTTCGATTTGATTCCGTTTTTCTTTATATACAAATGAGAGAAAAAAATCTGTTAAATTAATTTTATTCGTTTAGTTTCATCAGCTGAAATATCATTCATTAAACATCGTTTTTCACTGTCAGGATTGTCTATCGCTTGTCTTAATAGTCGATGAATATCGTCTGCGTATTTATTGACTAATTCCGGAACAAGTTTACAGCTCGTTCGTATACCTTGAATATCTCTAATAAACCAAACAAAAAAAAATGTTTATTTCTTTTTAATAAATGAGAAATTGCTTCTACTTGGGTAGCAATTCAGCTAATTGAATTAATAATAAATCAGGTAGAACATAACTAAAAACAGAAGGAAAATGAGAATGAGATGAGTGATGTTGTGGAGTAAAACCTTGTCGATTCATCTTCTTCTCGAGCGATTCTATCACGCCATGCATAGAGAAGTTTCAATGCTGCTAATTGACGAGCATCAAATGTCGTCTTCTGAAATTTTGAGTACAGATTTTGATAATCATTTGGATCAAATATCGGCTTTTTATATAACTAATTAAAAACAACTTCAAAATTGGAAACGAGTACAAAAATCACAATCAAACTTTTTGACAGATAATCTTCGATTTTTGATAAACTATTTTCAATAAATCCAAACTTTGATCTAACAATTGATTTCTCAATCGATCGTAGATATACAATAGATGATGTGTATCATCACGTGCATATCGAACATATTCATCCGGCAACGGTCTAAATTCTTTTCATTTGCGTTTTTTTTTTGTTTGACATCAAATACAAACCGTATTCTCCAATCAGCTAGTTGATATTGTTTACTAGCGTCGATATTACAAAATGTTTTCAAAAGATAAGCAAGAGATAATGTTGGAAAATGAAGTTCTCGAGCTGCTTGGTGTGTATCGAACATATTGACAATGTAGAGACCGAAATCTTTCTGTAACCATTCGATATCCCAATCAGCACCGTGAAGAACTTTGACAACTTTTGGATTCGTAAAAATATTATTGAGAACGGTTAGTTGTTCTCGAAGGACAAGTGTATCAATGAGGAAATCATTCGTACGTGAGGATATCTGCATTAAACAAGTGAGGCCTTGATATGATCGATAGGAATGATGCTAAAAGAAGCTTGAAAACGAACGTGAGAGAGAGAGAGAGAAA